>OGGQ01003018.1_pt1 | contig 16746 bp, 15 predicted proteins | sample 1571191 | NCBI WGS metagenome assembly OGGQ01 (sample SAMEA2582061, study PRJEB24529) | metagenome | biome: Human gut stool | place: China | collected 2011
GTGTCCGCCGGGTGAAGCCGGGCCGCGGACTCCGGGTCCACCCGCCGCAGCTCCTGGAGCAGCGGTTCCATCCCCTCCGCGGCCAGCTGCGCCTCCAGCTCCCGCCGGACGGCGCCACCGGCCTGACCCGGGGCAAACTCCCGGCCCTGGACCACCGCATCCAGCCACAGCCCTGTTCCCCCCACCAGAATGGGGAGCTTTCCCCGCTTCAAAATATCATCCACAATGGGGATGGCAGCCTGGGCGTAACGGGCGGCGGACCACTGCTCCGCCGGGTCCGCCACAGCGATCATGTGGTGGGGGACGCCGTCCATCTCCTCCGCGGTGGGCGCGGCGGTGCCGATGGTCATCCCCCGGTAAATCTGCATGGAGTCGGCGGAGACCACCTCGCCCCCATACCGTTTGGCAAGCAGCACGCCCAGGGTGGTCTTGCCGCAGGCCGTGGGCCCCACCACGCAGACAATCCGCGGCGCCACCGGCTACAGGCTCTCCGCCAGGCGCCGGGCCAGATCACAGCCTGCCGCCAGCAGCTCCGGCGTCTTGGCCGGGTCAATGTCCATCCCCCCGGCGAACACGTAGTCAAACCTGGGAATTCCGAACATGGCCGCCATCTGCCGCCAGTGGACCACGCCCACGCTGTCCTCGTGCTCAAAATCCCCGCCGGAGGTGAGGTAGACCAGCCACTGCCCCCGGCAGTCCCCGTGACAGCCGTCTGCCTCATAGTGATAGCAAAGACCGTTGGCGGAGATATCCTCCATATAGATGCGCAGGGCCGCCGGATAGCTCAAATCCCAGTAGGGCGCCGCCACCACCACCGCGTCTGCGGCGCGGAACTGGCGGGCCAGGTCAAAGACCGGCGCATCCCAGGCCCCCACGGAGGCCAGGGCGTCCCGCTCACTGAGCATCTCCGCCGTAAAGGGCTTGAGTTCCAGGGCTCCCACCTCCACCGTCTCCAGCTCCCAGTCCGGATGGGAGGCGGCAAAGGCCTCCAAAAACGCCGCCGCCAGGCGCCGGGTGCGGGAATCCGCTCCCCGCTGGCTGATGCAGCTATCCACAAATAACAGCTTCATGCTTTCATTCCTCCTGATCAAAAACCGTTGTGATCTTTCCATCCCGGTCCAGCAGAGGTGCCAGCCCGCCGGCGTTGCCGCTGGAATACCACAGGTCGTTTCCCCCCGGGCTCCCGGTCCACCCAGATCTCCATCATGTCCATGGCGGTGTAGGTCTTCACAAACCGTTTCTCTGCCATACCGGCTCCTCCATAGATATGCTGCCCTGTTTGGGCCGTTTTCTTTCCCGCCGCAAGTCCAAAGAGCGCTCATATCGACTCAGCTTCACCGCAACCGGGCGGCCGCTCGCGCCGCAGGCGCGGACGTTTCCATCCCATTCGTCCCCACGGCCGCCGCCCCGTCTGCGCCTCACGCCCGCTTGAAGAGCTTTTCCAGCTCGTATCGACTCAGCTTTACCGCAACCGGGCGGCCGTGGGGACAGTAGCGGACCTCGCCGCTCTGGACCTTCTCCACCAGCACCCGCAGCTCCGACACGTCGCTTTTCCAGCCGCCCTTGATGGCGGACTTACAGGCAATCGTATGCAAAAGCTCCTCCCGTTTTTCATCCAAGGTCCCGCCGCCGCGCAGCGTTCCGGCAAACTCCTCCAATGCGGCGGAGGTCTCCCCGGCGTCCAGATCTGCCGGAACCTCCCGGACCAAAACCGCGCCGCCGCCGAAATCCTCGCAGGAAAAGCCCAACTCCTCCAACAGCGGCAGATTGTCCAGCACCGCCGCCGCGTCCTCCCGGCTCAGCTCCGCAATGGCGGGCTTCAGCAGCATCTGCCGCATGGGCGCCGTCCGGGATGCCTTCAGCCGGTCAAAGTTGATCCGCTCATGGGCGGCGTGCTTGTCAATGAGCCACACGCACCCCTCCTCGCTCTCGCACACGATGTAGGTGCGCAGCACCTCTCCGGCGATCCGCCAGGGCGCCTCCTCCCGGAGGGGCTCCATGGTCTGCTGCTCCGGCAGCTCCCGGCTCTGCCGGGGAATCGCGGGGACAAACGGCTTTTCCGGCTTACCGGCCGGCGAAGTCTCTGCCTCTGTTGGGCCGGCCGCCGATGCCGGAGGCCTTCCCAGGGCGCCGCCCGCGTCCCGGAACCTCCCATAGCCGGAGGCCGGAGGGGCGCTGTCCGCCACACGGGCCGTGGAGCGCCGCTCGCTGTCCCAGGCGGGCCTCGCCGCGCTCCGGGGCTGGGAGTCCGCCTGCTCCCTCCGCTCCCGAAAGCTCTTGGCGTCCAGGGACTGGAAGAAGTCCTGCCGGGGAAGCACCACCTGCTCCACGCTCCTGGGGACTTGCACCGCGCCTCCCCGGGCGCTCAGGCAGTCCAGCACCGTGTGGTAGACCGCGTCAAAGACCTCCTTTTCCCGGGCAAACTTCACCGTGGTCTTGGCGGGGTGGACGTTCACATCCACCGCCGTCACCGGCAGCGTGACCGACAGGACGCACCCGGGAAATTTCCCCTTCATGATCTGGTTGCGGTAGCCCTCCTCCAGTGCCGCCGTCAGGAGCTGAGACTTGATAAACCGGCCGTTGACAAAGAACACCTGCATGGACCGGGAGCCCCGGCTCTGGAGGGGCATGGTAACATAGCCCTCCACCGCCACCTCTCCGCCCCGGCCCTCCACGGCCAGCAGGCTCCGGGCAAACTCCCGGCCCAGAGCGGCGTAGATCGCGGACTCCAGCTTCCCGTCGCCGGGGGTGTGGAGCGCCTCGGCGCCGTCCTTGATCAGCTGAAAGGAAATGTCCGGATGGGACATGGCCAGATGTTGTAAAAGCCCCGCCACGGCGGCGGTCTCGGCGCTGTCCTTCTTCATAAATTTGAGCCGCGCCGGCGTATTGTAAAAGAGGTCCCGCACCGTCACGGTGGTGCCCTCCGGCGCGCCGGCCTCCTCCACAGGTCCCGGCACGCCGCCCTCCAGATGGAGGGACGCGCCGCTCTGGGCGCCCTTTGGCCGGGTTAGGATCTCCACCCGGCTCACGGCGGCAATGGCCGCCAGCGCCTCACCCCGGAAGCCCAGGGTGCCGATGCTCCCCAGGTCCTCCGCCGAGCGCAGCTTAGAGGTGGCGTGGCGCAAAAAGGCCGTGGGCAGTTCCACAGGCGCGATGCCGCAGCCGTCGTCTGAAACCCGGATGAGACCCATTCCGCCCCGGCGGATTTCCACCCTCACGGCGGTGGCGCCGGCGTCCATGGCGTTTTCCACCAGCTCCTTGACCACGCTGGCCGGCCGCTCCACCACCTCGCCGGCGGCAATCAGGTCCGCAACGTGAGAGCTGAGTTGTTGAATGTGAGGCATGTTGTTCTCCTTTCGCACAGTCCCGCGCCTCTTGGGTTTTGCTGCCTATACCAGCAGTACGGTGGCTATGAGAGGTACCGTCACCATGGCGCAGACGGTGGTCAAAAATGTGGCCTGCGCCATGCTCTCCACATCGCCGCCGTACTCCATGGCCAGCATGGAGCCGTTAGCCGCCACCGGCATGGCCATCTGCAGCACCGTCACATTCACGGCCATAGCCTCCAGATGCAGCGGACGCAGGGCCAGGCCCAGCAGCATGGGCATCGCCACCAGCCGCACCGCCGCAAGGCTCCACAGCCGCGGGGAGGAGAGCACCTGCCGGAAGGATGTAGCGGTAAGCAGCGAGCCGATAATCAAAAGAGACATCGGTACGGTCATGTCGCCCACAAATTCCAGGCATTCTCCCACCACCCTCGGCGGGCGCAGGCGCAGCAGCGTCATCACCAGCGCCAGAAACGAAGATACCACCGTGGGCGTCAGAAACATTTTCCGGGCGTCAAAGTTCTTCATGCCTCCCGTCAGGATCACGGGACCCATGGAGTAGGAAATCAGATTGAAGGGAAGGGTCAGAATCACCGCGTAGAGCATGGCCCCCTCTCCCAGAAATGCCGTGCACACCGGGATGCCGATAAACCCCACATTGGAAAAGCACAGCGCAAAGCGCCATACGCTCTTTTGTTCCGCGGTGCCCCCCAACAGCCGGGGCAGCAGAGCGGCCAGGGCAAACCCGATGATATAAAATGCGGCGGCGGCCTCCAAAATACCGGCCAGCGTGGCAAGGTCTGGCAGCTCCTCGCTGGTGGCCACTGCTCCCAGGGTCATCGCCGGCATGGTGATCGTCAAAATCAGCTTGGTGAGCTTCCGGTCCGTCTCCCCGCCCAGAATTCCCAGCTTATTGGCAAGGTACCCGGCGGCAATGCCCGCCAGCACCACGCTCATATTGGAAAGGCTTGCAAAAAAATCCATGTTGCTTCTCTCTTTTCTCAGGGGGGTTTTTAGGAGGGCACGTCCGGGCTTCCCGCCCACTGCCCGCCGTATCCCAGGGCCACCACCAGGGCCCGGAGCTGCCGGACGGACTGGTCCAGCCCCTCCCCCTCGGTCAGGGAGCGGAGCAGGTGGTTTTTCCCCGTGGTCTCAATATTGACGGTCCAGCCCGCCCCGGCGTGCCCCAGGGCGTCCCGGTTGGGCCAGCAGTGAACCGCTTTGATGGCGCCGCGGGGGATTTCCTCCCGCCCCAGGACCAGGGTATCCGGCGTCACGTGCCAGAGAAGCGTCCGCTCTCCGCCGCCGGGAAACAGGCCCCTCAGCATGGGGTAGAACAGCCGGAAGAGCACATAGGCCCCCAGCGCCGCCACGATCCCCCGGGCAAGCCCTGTCAGCTCCACCCGGCGCAAAAAAAGATACATGAGGACACCGTCCAAAAGGCACCCCAGAAGCACCGCCGCCAGCGTCCGCTGCCAGTCGCTCTTTCTCACTTTCACTTCGCCGGACATCCGCGCTCTCCTTTCATAACATGGTCCACACGCTCAGTGCGTTGGCCGCGGCGTGCAGAGCGATGGCCGTCCACAGCGTGCCGCTGTGCTCATAGGTCCAGGCCAGCACCAGCCCCGGCACCAGATACTGCACCATCAGCAAAAAATAGGTGATATCCTGATTCACCAGGGCAAACTGCCACACGTGCAGCAGGGCAAAGAGCAGACAGCTCACCAGGTACCCCGCCGCGCGGCTCTTCCCCTTTAAATTTCCAAACACCAGCCCCCGGAAGAGCACCTCCTCCACGAAGGGAGCCAGGAGAATCACGATGACCACCGTCATGGCGGGCGCGTCGTCGATCTGGGCGGAAATGGTGTTGTTGTTGAGGTTCGTCCGGTTGTTGATGAGCAGATTGCTGAGCCGGAACACCAGCTCATTCAGGCCGTACAGCCCCACCAGGCCCAGGCCCAGCGTCTTGACGGCAAGACCCAGATTCTCCGCCAGGTGCCGGGTGGTTCTCGCGAGAAAGGCGTGGAACACGATGATACTCACGGCAAAGAGGATATAATAGGTCAAAATGCTCTGCATGGCGCCGGAGATCGTGACCCCCAGCAGCCCTCCCGCCAGACGGAACAGCGGCCCCGCGGCAAAGGGCAACACCAGCAGATAGATCATAAAGAACACGGTTCCCCCGATCTGCTCCCCCGGCGACATATAGGTTGTTGTCTTTCTTCTCGGCATGCTCTCGCCCTTTGCTTTTGATTTCCTCCGCGCCGCCTCTCGCGGATCAGGTCTCTGCACCGGCGGCAGCGGCTGGCGCACCCCACCGCGCCCTGCGCGGCGGGGACCCCGCATTTCACGCAAACCGGCCGGAATCAATCCGTCCGATTTCTCCTCCGCGCCAAGTGCCGCCGCTTTGCGGCGGTTGCGCCCTGTATGCTCGCCACGGCTGGCAAAGGGCTTGCTTCCCGCAAAACCCTTGACGCGCCTCCCGGCGCGGTCCGCCGCTTTACTGCAATTTCTGTTTCCACTCGTAGATGAGGCTCATCGCCTCAATCGGCGTCAGCGTGTCCGGCTGGCAGCGGCGGATGGCGTCCAGCACCTCGCCCTCGCCCAGGGCGCCCAGGGTCATCTGGTCGCTCTCCCGCCGGGCGGCCACGTACTGCACGCCGTTTTCCGCCTCCAGCTCCTTTAAGATGGCCTTGGCCCGCTGCACCACCTTCTCCGGAAGCCCCGCAAGCCTCGCAACCTCAATGCCATAGCTCCGGTCCGCGCCGCCGGGGACGATCTTGCGCAGGAAGATGATCTCCTCCCCCCGGGCCTTCACCGCGATGTTGTAGTTCACGGTCCCGGGCAGGGAGTTTTCCAGCTCCGTCAGCTCGTGGTAGTGGGTGGCAAAGAGGGTCTTTGCCCGCTTTTTCTCCGCGCAGTACTCCAGCACCGCCCGGGCAATGGACATGCCGTCATAGGTGGAGGTGCCCCGGCCGATCTCGTCGAGAATCAGCAGGGAGTTCTTCGTGGCGTGGTGCAGGATGTCCGAGACCTCCGTCATCTCCACCATGAAGGTGGACTGCCCGGCGGAGAGGTCGTCGCTGGCGCCGATCCGGGTGAAAATCCGGTCCACCACGCCGATATGGGCGTGGGCGGCAGGGACGAAAGACCCCATCTGGGCCATCAGCACAATCAGCGCCACCTGGCGCATATAGGTGGACTTGCCCGCCATGTTGGGGCCGGTGATGATGGCCACCCGCTCCTCCTTCTCGCCCATAAACGTGTGATTGGGGACGAAGAGGCTGTCCTTCAAAACCCGCTCCACCACGGGGTGGCGGCCCTCCTGAATCTCAATGACCCCGGACTCGTCCACATCCGGCCGGCAGTAGTTGTTGCGCACCGCCACGGCGGCGAAGGACACCAGCGCGTCCAGTTCCGCTACCGCGGCGGCGGTTTTCTGAATGCGCACCGCGGCGGCGGAGATCTCCTCCCGCAAGGCGGTAAAGAGCTGGTACTCCAGCGCCACCAGCCGCTCCGAGGCGGTGAGAATCTCGTGCTCCAAGTCCTTGAGTTCTTGGGTAATGAAGCGCTCGCCGTTGACCAGGGTCTGTTTGCGGATGTAGGTGTCCGGCACCTGATCTTTAAACGAATTGCTGACCTCGATGTAGTATCCGAAGACCTTGTTATAGCCGATTTTCAGCGTCCGGATGCCGGTTTTCTCCTTCTCCCGGGCCTCCATCTCCGGAATGACGCCTTTGCCCCCCTGGAGGATGTGCCGCAGACGGTCCACCTCCTGGTCAAAGCCGTCCCGGATGAAGCCCCCCTCCCGGACGGAGAAGGGCGGCTCGTCGCAGATGGTCCGGGCAATCCGGTCCCGGAGGTCTTCCAGCACGTCCAGCTCCGCCGCCAGCTCTCCCAGGCGGCGGTCCTTCACGGAGGCGAGCTGGGCCTTGATCTCCGGCAGCCGTTCCATGGCCGCCCGGAGGGACGCCATGTCCCGCCCGCCGGCGGTGCCGTAGACGATGCGGCCGAGAAGCCGCTCCATGTCGCCCAGGCCCGTCATGGCGGCGCTCAGCTCCTCCCGGGCGATGGTGGCCTCCACCAGCGCCGCAACCGCGCTGGAACGGCGGTTGATGGCCGTGACGGAGAGCAGGGGCCGCTCCAGCCAGCTCCTTAAGCACCGCCCGCCCATGGGGGTTTTGGTCTTGTCCAGCACCCAGAGGAGGCTCCCCTTCTTCTCCTTGTTCCGCAAGGTCTCCGTCAGCTCCAGGTTCCGGCGGGCGGTCAGGTCCAGCTCCAAAAACACGCCCTGTTCGTAATAGTCCAGGTCGTTGATGTGGCTGAGGTCCGTTTTCTGGGTCTCGTAGAGGTAGCTGAGAAGCCCTCCTATGGCCATGGCCGCCGCCGGATTCCCGGCGGGCAGGCGCTTCAACGCCTCCTCGCCAAACTGGCGGCGGATGCTCTTTTCCGCGTCAGCCAGGAGAAAGCGCCGCTCGCCGCCCCGCTCCACCCGGCAGTGGAACTTCTCCCGCAGGGTTTCCAGCAGCCGGGACTCCGCCCAGGCGCCGTCGTTCAAGATGGCCTCGGCGGGGGAGAAGCGGCCCAGCTCGTTGATGATATGCTCCACCCGCTCATCACCGGAAAAGGCGGTCAGGTGGGCCTTGCCGGTGGTGACGTCGCAGAAGGCCGCCGCCGCGGAGCGCTCGTCGAGGTAGATGCCGCAGAGGAAGTTGGAGGACTTGTCGTCCAGGCACGCGGCGTCGGTGACGGTGCCGGGGGTGATGACGCGGATGATATCCCGCTTGACAAGGCCCTTGGCAGTGGCGGGGTCCTCCATCTGCTCACAGATGGCCACCTTGTAGCCCTTGGCAATCAAGCGGGCGATATAGGCCTCGCTTGCGTGATAGGGAATCCCGCACATGGGAATCCGCTCCTCGGCGGGCTTTGCGTGCTTGCCGTGGTCCCGGGAAGTAAGGGTCAAATCCAGCTCCCGGGAGGCGGTGCGGGCGTCCTCGTCAAACATCTCGTAGAAATCGCCCAGGCGGAAGAATAAAATCGAATCAGGGTTGTCCTTTTTGATCTCCAGGTACTGGCGCATCATGGGGGTTAGTTCTGCCATAACAGGGGGTTCACCTCTTTTTCGCTGTGTGCAGCGGTATCTGTCTCTATGAGGGGCCGTCCGATGGAACGGGGTATAGGCTATGTTGGTAGCCTGGCAATGCACCCCCCATTTTCTTTTCGTCTTGCCGAAAAGAAAACGGGCCGCACCCGCAGGGGGTATGCCGCATCCGTAAGCGGCACAGCCGCCAACGGCTGCGCAATGGACGGTCCAAAAGAAAAGACGCTTTGCGCAAACTTGCACGTATGTGCAAGTTTGCTTAATACGGGGGTCTTCTGAATGTGTGCCGACTAAGATCGGGCATCTTCTGCCGGCTCGCGCCGGACTCCCCCCTCGCGGGGGGCTGGCTCCCGCGTGTAGGGGCTTGGAGTAGAACTCGTTGGTGGTTCCGGATACTTGCTCCTTCTCTTTCCGCTGGCGCTACCCTGGCGGTGGCTGAGAGCCAGCCGCCCTAAAGCACCAGGGTAGCGTCAGCGGAAAGAGAAGCACGCAGTCTCGACGAGTACCAACAAAGCTACCTCCGCACCAGACTCGCGGGGGAATGTCTTTCAACTGCCAGGGGACGGCGCGAGCCGGTAGGGGACTTCTTCACTTGGTCGGAACTGATTCGGAAGACCCCCGTATTGAAGCGAACTTGTGCGAACGCGCAAGATCGCGCCCGGCGTTTTTTCTCTTGGACCGTCCATTGCGCAGCCGTTGGCGGCTGTGCCGCTTACGGATGCGGCATACCCCCTGCGGGTGCGGCCCGTTCTCTTTTTGGCAAGACAAAAAGAGAATGGGGGGTGGAATGCCCAGCCATCATCATGGCTCCTGCCCCGTCCCATCGGACGGCTCCCCCTCACGCCTCCGGCAAACCAGCTCATCGAGACTAATCCCATAAAAATCCGCCAGAGCGATCAGCGTGGACATCACCGGCTCCCGGGTTCCCCGCTCATAGTTCCGATACCCCCGTACAGTGATCCCAATCGCGTCCGCAACATCGGACTGTTTCAACTTTCTTCTTTCCCGCAGATAAAAAAGATGCTCAGAAAAGGTCATAGGTGCCCCTTCCACTTGACAGGAACAAATATTCCTGCTACAATCATTTTAAAGAGGAACGAATATTCCTGTCAATACATACTTAGGAGTGATTTTTTATGGACGATTACATCGACACTCTGCTTTTTGCCCTCCGCCAGAGAGAATGCACTCCACTCACAGCGGAATACCGCTGCCGTGAACGGCAAGAATCCCAGGCCCTGAGCGAACTGGAGGAAACCTTCTCCCCAGAGCAGAAAGATCTTTTCCTCTTCTATGAGGCCGCCCGCAACGCCACCAGTGACGCCTATGTGGACTGGGTCGCCCGCAAGGCCTTCCTCCTGGCCCGGGAAATCTACCGCTGAACCGCCTCGCCATACAGCGCCCAGGTGTTGCTGCCGGTAATCCTCACGTGGATGAACTGCCCGATCAGCTCCTTCCCGCCCTTCAGCCGCACCAGACGGTTGCCCTCCGTGCGGGAGGAGAGGGGGAACTCCCCGTCGCCGCTCTCGCCGTCCACCAGCACCTGCACGGTTTTACCCACGTACGCGGCGTGGAGAGCGGCGGATTTGGCGTTCTGCACCTCCAGGAGCTTGTCAAACCACTTCTGCTTCTCCGCCCGGGGGAAGGGGTCCGGCAGCTCCGCCGCCTTCGTGCCGGGGCGGGGGGAGTAGAGGAAGGTGAAGAGGGCGTCAAAGCCCACCTCCTCCACCAGGGAGACCGTTTCCATGGCCTCCGCCTCCGTCTCGCCGGGAAAGCCGATGATCACATCGGAAGTCACCACCAGCTCCGGCATGAGGGAGCGGGCGTAAGCAATCAACTCCAGGTACTGCTCCCGGGTGTAGCGGCGGTTCATCTCCCGCAGCACCCGATCGCTGCCGGACTGGAAGGGGAGGTGGAGCTGCTTGGCGACATGGGAGCAGCGGGCCATGGTGTCAAAGAGTTTCCTGGTTGCGTCCTTGGGGTGGCTGGACATGAAGCGAATCCAGTAGTCTCCGGGAATCCGGTCGATCTCGGAGAGCAGGTCCGCAAAATCGTACCCGCTGCCCAGGTCGTTTCCGTAGGAGTTCACGTTCTGGCCCAGCAGGGTGATGTCCCTGTACCCGGCTTCCACCAGCTCCCGGACCTCTGAGAGCACCGCCTGGGGGTCCCGGCTCCGCTCCCGGCCCCGGACATAGGGCACAATGCAGTAGGAGCAGAAGTTGTTGCACCCATACATGATGGAGACCCAGGCCTTGACCCCCTTCTCCCGCACCACGGGGAGGCCCTCGGCAATGGTGCCGTGCTCGTCCTGGACAGAGAACACCCGACGGCGGCTCTCATAGACCTGCCAGAGAAGCTCCGGGAATTTCCACAGGGCGTGGGGCCCGAATACCAGGTTCACATGGGGATAGGATTTTTTGATCCGCTCCGACACCCGCTGCTCCTGGGCCATGCAGCCGCACAGGGCGATGATCTGCTCCGGGTTCTCCTTCTTCGTGTGGGTCAACGCCCCCAGGTTGCCGAACACCCGGTCCTCCGCGTGCTCCCGGACGGCGCAGGTATTGAGAATCACCACGTCCGCCTCCTTGGGGTCGGCGGTGAGGGTGAAGCCGCACGATTCCAGCATCCCCATGAGCTTTTGGCCGTCCGCCACGTTCTGCTGACAGCCGAAGGTGTCCACGCAGGCCAGGGGATGGGCCTGCCGGGCGGCGAACATCGCCCGAATCCTCTCTTCAAATTCCCGCTGGCGCTCAAGCTCCGCCTCCGGGACCAGTACGCGTTCTCGTTCCAAACCGATTCCTCCGGACATTTTGATACTTTAACTGATTCATGATATCATAAACGGCAAAAAAGTACAAGAAAGAAAACCGGAACGCTCAAAATCAGGGTTGACGGGGCGCAACTCCGGCGATCTCACCAGGCAAGGGCATAAACATAACGGTATGATAATCAATCATGCCACAAATGGAAAGCAGGGGGGCTGGACAACATGAATACACCTGTATTAAAAACGAAACGCCTAATTTTAAGAAAGTTTACAAAAAAAGATATCCAGGCTCTGTTTCTGATTCTCAAGGATGAAGAGGCGAATCAGTTTCTGCCGTGGTATCCATTAAAAAGTCTGGAAGAAGCAAAGAACTTTTACGAGGAAAGATATGCTGCCAAATATGCACAGCCGCAGGCTTATGCTTACGCTGTCTGCCTGAAAGAGGATGATTTCCCAATCGGTTATATCAAGGTTGATCTGGAAGAGCCTCACGATTTTGGCTATGGACTTCGTAAAGAGTTTTGGCACCGGGGAATTGCGACCGAAGCTGGAAAAGCCGTGGTGGAGCAAGTAAAGAAAGACGGTTTAGCATATATCACGGCAACCCACGACAAAAACAATCCGAGAAGCGGCAATGTGATGAAAAAGCTAGGCATGAAATACTGCTATTCCTATGAAGAGCAATGGCAGCCGAAAGACTTTCCTGTTATATTTAGAATGTATCAGCTCAATTTTGATGGCAACACAGATTTCGTATATCAAAAATATTGGAACGAGTCGGAAAAACATTTTATTGAGGCATGATAGGGCGGGCTGACAATCTGATATCATGCAGCAACCAAAAATCCCGGCAGATCATTCACCGATTTGCCGGGCATCCCTCATATCAACACAAACCTAGAACAGGGAGAACTGGCGGCATGGCCCAGGTCCCACGTACTCCTGCGGGGCGCGGAGGCAGACAAAGGGCGCGGCTTAAAAAGCCGCGCCCTCAAATTCCTTACGCCATTTTCTCCACCAGACGGCTAAACCGCTTGGGGTCCACGTCATCCTCAGCCACCACATGGACCCGCTGTCCCACCAGCGCCATCAGCCCCAGCAGGGAGCGGGCGTCCAGCATGAGCGTATCCGTGCTCAGCCACACCTCGTAGGGGGCCTCGCACGCCAGCCGGTTGATCTTTTCCACCTGTTCCGGTGTTTTGATCTCAATCGTTCTGTTCATCCTTGTTCCTCCTTTTCCGGAATTCTGGGTTCTTCTGGAACGCTTCCCATTCTAACAGGAGATGAATGCCCCGTCAACCAAAAATTTTCTCATAAATATCATGAGTAATCGTTTTCTTTTCGTACATTATGGCAAATATGCCTTGTTTTTATACGTTTTTCTTTTCACAAAAATATAAAGCGGCCCCGTCGGGGCCGCTTCGCATCAGGTCGCCCGGAGCTTCCGGAGCCGAGCCTCAAATTCCTCCGGCAGGGGGCAGGTGAGCTCCACCAGCCCGCCGGTGCGGGGGTGGCGGAACTGCAGCCCCACCGCATGGAGACACTGGCCCTGGAGACCGGGAACCGCCCTTTTATTCCCGTACACCGTGTCCCCCAGGATGGGGTGGCCGATGTAGGCCATATGGACGCGGATCTGGTGGGTGCGGCCGGTCTCCAGGCGGCACTCCACATAGGTAAAGCCCGGGAATCGCTCCAGCACCCGCCAGTGGGTCACGGCACTGCGGCCGCCAGCGACGACGGCCATTTTCTTGCGGTCCGTGGGGTGGCGGCCGATGGGGGCGTCCACGGTGCCCGCGTCCTCCCGCAGCCCGCCGACGACAATGCACTGGTAGACCCGGGCCAGGGTGTGGTCCTGGAGCTGGGCGGCAAGGCGCTGGTGAGCCAGATCGTTCTTCGCCGCGATGATGAGTCCGGAGGTGTCCCGGTCAATCCGGTGGACGATGCCCGGGCGCAGCTCCCCGCCGATGCCGGAGAGACTGTCCCCGCAGTGGTGGAGCAGGGCGTTGACCAGCGTGCCGTCCGGATGGCCGGGGGCCGGGTGGACCACCAGCCCCTTGGGCTTGTTCACCACGATCACGTCCTCATCCTCGTACACCACGTCCAGAGGGATGTCCTCCGGCCCCACCTCCGCTGGCGTTGGGTCCGGCAGCAGCACCTCCACCGTCTCGCCGGGGGTCAGGCGGTCCCGCTTGGCAAGGGGCTTTCCATTCCTGGTGACGCGCCCCTCCTCCAAAAGGCGCGCGGCAGCGGAGCGGCTAAGCGCCTCCACCCGGGCCGCCAGCCACACGTCCGCCCGGAGGCCGCCCTCCTCAGGCGTTGTCCGCAGGGTCAGCCGTTCCATCCGTTCCGCCTCGCTTGTCGTGTTTTTCATAGAACCATAGATAATAGACCGCCCCCAGCACGGCGCCGGACACCACGCACACATCCGCCGCGTTGAAGGTGGGATAGGAGGGCCAGAAGGGGAAGTAGAGCATGTCCACCACATACCCCAGCCGCACCCGGTCGATGAGGTTGCCAAGGCCGCCGGCGATGATCAGCATCCCCGCGGCCACACCCAGCGGATGCCGGATCAGCCGCCGCGCCAGGGCAACGGCCACCGCCAGCACGATGCAGCCCGTCACCGCCACCAACAGCCACCGCTGGCCGGAGAAGCTGGACCAGGCCGCGCCGTAGTTGTGGACGGCGCGCAGCCCTAAAACGCCCGGCAGGAAGTCCATCGTCTCCCCCAGAGGGAGATTGGCGGTAATCCAGGCTTTGGACCACTGGTCCAGGGCCAGCAGACCCAGGGCCAGCAGGGAACAGACAGCATAAAACATGAATGATAGCTCCTTATGACGCAGACTTCCCGCTCAGTTTACACGCTTTCGCGGAAAATTGCAACCGCCGGACCGATACGCCGCAGAAAAAAGCCCAGAGGCCAACTGGCCTCCGGGCTCGTTCTTCAGAATCTTTCCGCCCCGGTCAGAACGCTCCGAGCGCGGCGGACTTTGCGATCCCTCGGGGCCCCCGCGGAAGCCCTATGGCTTCCGTGGGGAGGCGTCAGCGCAAGGGAGCGGGTGAGGAATTCCCGTCAGGGAGTTCCGAGCATAGCGGACTTTGCGATGACGCCTGCGCACCGGGGGCAGAGGGTGGGGTGGGCCGGGTCGGAGCCCACGGCGGGGGACTGCTTCCAGCACCGTTCGCACTTGGCGCCCTCAGCGCCCTCCACGCTGACGGACAGCCCGCCGCCTACGCTCGCCTCTGCCTGGGAGACAATCAGCAGATCCGCCAGGGTTTCGGCGTCCATCTCGGCAAGGAAGGCATCCTCCGCCGGGACGGTCAGCTTCACCTTGGCCTCCAGGGCCTTGCCAATCTTCTTCTCGGCACGGGCGGCCTCCAGCGCGCCGTTGACGGCGTCCCGGACGGCGATCAGCCGGTCCCAGCGGGCCATGGCGGCCTCGTCCAGGGCATAGCCGGCAAAGGGCTGGTTCATCTCGTTGAACACTACGTTCCGCCCGTCGTCGCCGGAGCGGTGGGGCATCACCTGCCAGATCTCGTCGCAGGTAAAGCAGAGGATGGGGGCCATGATTTTCGTCATGGTGTCGAGAATCAGGAACAGCGCGGTCTGGGCGCTGCGGCGCTTCTCTCCGTCGGTCTCGTCGCAGTAGAGCCGGTCCTTGATGATATCCAGGTAGAAGTTGCTCATCTCCACCACGCAGAAGTCGTTGATGGCGTGGGTGACGGCGTTGAACTCGTAGTCGTCGTAGGCCTGGAAGCACTTGGCGATCAGGCCGTTCAGCCGGGTGACGGCCCAGCGGTCCAGCTCCAGCATCTCCTCCGGCGCCACCAGGCGGTCCGGGTCAAAGCCGTTGAGGTTGCCCAGGCAGTAGCGGGCGGTGTTGCGGAATTTCAGATAATTCTGGCTCAACTGCTTGAAGATGCCGTCGGAGCAGCGCATGTCCGCGTGGTAGTCCGCGCTGGCCGCCCACAGCCGCAGCAGGTCCGCGCCGTACTTGTCGAAAATCTCATAGGGGTCCATGCCGTTGCCCAGAGACTTGTGCATGGCCTTGCCCTCGCCGTCCACGGTCCAGCCGTGGGTGATGCACTCCTTGAAGGGCGCGCCCTGGCCCAGGGCGCCCACGGCGGTGAGCAGGGAGGACTGGAACCAGCCGCGGTACTGATCCAGACCCTCCATATACACGTTGGCGGGCCAGAAGCCCTGATCCCGCTTCATGGCGGCGAAGTGGGTGGAGCCGGAGTCAAACCAGCCGTCCAGGGTGTCCTCCTCCTTGGTGAAGCCGCTCTTGCCGCCGCAGTGGGGGCAGGTGAAGCCGGCGGGCAGGATCTCCTCGGCCTCCCTGGCAAACCAGGCGTTGGAACCCTCCTTCTCAAAGAGAGCGGAGATGGCGGCGATGGTCTCGTCGGTACACACGGGCTTGCCGCAGTCCTTGCAGTAGACCACGGGGATGGGCAGGCCCCAGCGGCGCTGGCGGGAGATGCACCAGTCGCTGCGCTCCCGGACCATGGCCTTGATCCGGTCGATGCCCCAGCCGGGGACCCAGCGCACGTCGTCGCAGGCGGCGACAGCCTCCTCCTTGAAGGAGTCCACGGAGCAGAACCACTGGGGCGTTGCCCGGAAGATGATGGGGTGCTTGCAGCGCCAGCAGTGGGGATAGCTGTGGACGATGTCCTCCTGGGCGAAGAGCGCCCCGCTCTCCTTCATATCGTTCAGAATGACGGAGTTGGAGTCCTCCGTCTTCATGCCAGCATATTTGCCGGCGTAGTCCGTGTGGCGGCCCTGATCGTCCACGGGCACCACCATGTCGATGCCGTAGCGGCGGCAGGTCTGATAGTCGTCCGCGCCAAAGCCCGGAGCCGTGTGGACGCAGCCGGTGCCGGAGTCCATGGTGACATAGTCCGCCACCACCAGACGGGAGGTCTTAGGCAGGAAGGGGTGATCCGCCAGCATGTTCTCAAAGAAGGAGCCAGGGTGGGTCTCCAGGATCTCGTAGCTGGCAAAGCCGCCGATTCCCATGACCTTCTCCGTCAGGGCCTCGGCCATGATATAGACCTCACCGTTCGGAGCCTTCACCAGGGCATAGCTCTCGTCGGGGTGGAGGGCAATGGCCAGGTTCCCGGGGAGGGTCCAGATGGTGGTGGTCCAGATCACGAAAAAGAGCTTGTCATAGCCCCCCAGCTTGCCGCAGTCGTCGTGCATGGGGAACTTCACATAGACCGTGGTGCAGGGGTCGTCCTGATACTCGATCTCCGCCTCCGCCAGGGCGGTCTCGTCGTGGGGGCACCAGTACACGGGCTTGAAGCCCTTGTAGATATAGCCCTTGTTGTACATGGCGCCGAAGACCTTCACCTCCTCGGCCTCAAAGCCGGGGTTCATGGTGAGGTAGGGGTGGGCCCAGTCTCCGACAACGCCCATCCGCTGGAAGCCCTCGCTCTGTACATCCACATAGTGCTGGGCATAGGCGTGGCAGGCGGAGCGGAACTCCGGCACGCTCATGGCCTTGCGGTTGAGCTTCTGCTCCTTGATGATGGCGGACTCGATGGGCATGCCGTGG
>OGGQ01003024.1_pt1 | contig 16712 bp, 16 predicted proteins | sample 1571191 | NCBI WGS metagenome assembly OGGQ01 (sample SAMEA2582061, study PRJEB24529) | metagenome | biome: Human gut stool | place: China | collected 2011
TTCTGGTCGTTATAATCGGTGAAACGAGTCAGCTTTCCAGTGGCCTCATAGGCAAACCGAATGCTGTATCCCGCTTTGACCCATTTAAAAGTGCTTCCGGCATATCGGCTTGACTGCCCTTCCACGGTGGTAATGTTCTCACCCTTTTCGTCCGCTTTGGCCTCCACGACGCCAACCGGGATGCCATCCACAAAAAGGGCATAGTCCACCGGCCCAGTGCTGGTGGGAAATTCCCGCACCGCCACACCTGGACCTGCCATTGGATTGAGCTGGCACATATCCTGCAAGATCCATCCGGCCTGAATCAGTCGCTGATCGATTGCCTCACGGGCTTTTTGTTCTGGTGTCATGGAGTCCACCTCCGACAAATCACAGCAATTTTATTCATTATACCATGATTTTTAGATGCAGACCACAATTTCCAATCTCCATAGCCTAAAATGAACCAGGTTACTTAACATAAAATCAAGGGTCTACCTGTGCCATTCACAGGTAGACCCTTGTCATGGGAACCATAAAATTATTGAGGTTCACTTCTTTGCAAGTCATTATGCAAAAAGTAAAACATAAATATAAAATATTTGTCCAAAAAGATTGACATTTTTTATGCGGAGAATATAATAAAATCATATCGGTATCATATGATACCAAGCACAAAAGGAGGTGATACCCATGGTACCTCTTGAAGATATCGAAAAAATCCTTTCAGACATGCGCTTAGCCATTGATGAAGGAAAATTCCAACCAATAGAACGAGGAAAAAACAAGTATACACTTTCCATGTTAGGAATAAGTTGGGACGATGTAAAATCAGAAATCTATGAATTAACTGCCACAGAATATTTCCAAGGTCCTGAAGTGGATCGAGATGATCCGCATTCAGATCGATTTTGGATGTTTAAGAAATCTATTGATGGGCAGGTTATCTATATTAAGTTTAAAGTTTTGTATATGAAAGATGGAAGGGTAAAAGTGGTTAGTTTTCATTTAGATCAACCATAACTTCCGGCAGCGTATTAAAGGAGATTGTATTATGTATTGCCCAAAGTGCGAAACTGATGTCGAAACCGTGGTAAAGGAAGTTCAAGAAACTTATCCTGTAAAAGGGGAAGACATCGTAATTGTTGCAAAGGTTCGTTTTTGCAAAGATTGTGGAGAAGATATTTGGGACGATGAGTTGGATTCTCAAAATCTCCTCAATGCATTTGCAGCATATCGCAAAAAACATGGACTTATGCAACCAGGTGAAATTCGGGCAATTCGTGAAAAATACGGATTATCACAAGTTGCATTTGCAAGAGTTCTTGGATTAGGTGACAAGACAATTACACGTTATGAAAATGGAAGTATTGCAGACATGGCGCAAAACAACTTAATTTTATTGGTTCAGCAGCCAAGCAATTTTAAAAAGCTTCTTGAAATGAATAAAGAAAAGATCTCACATAATGACTATGAAGCTGCCTGTGCTGCACTGGAAAGCCTTCGCTGTTCTGTTGTGTATAAAGAGTCACAAGTATATTCTTTTTGCGACGATATGACTATAACATTTAATTCTGGGAAACCAAGGTATTGGGGGGATCTTCATTATGCCTAAAAAAAGTGCATTGCTATTCGGGGATTATACCGTAAATGAAATTCGATTTAAGGATATTCCAAAAGAAAATGATGTAACTGAATTTTCTCTACATCCCAAGTTTGGCCGACAACTAATTGAGTTGGGAAACAACAAATATGACTATGTTCTTTCAGTAGAAATCAGTCCAACCGATGATAATCCTGCTCCCTTTGAGTTGTTTATTTCCCTTACTGGGCATTTTGCATTTGAAAATCCTGAAGATGATCATGTTGACACAAATCTAAAAGAAGTTATTTTGAAACGAAATACCGCAGCTATACTATTCCCCTTTTTACGCGCTATCGCTTCAACAGTAACTGCCAACGCTAATATTCCAGCCCTATTGCTCCCAGTGCTCAACTTTACGGACGACGATCCATCGGAGATTAAATAACTTTGGACCTAAAGGTCTGGTCTGCTTCGGCGCTTTGCTAAGCTGACCAGGCCTTATTTATGCATCATCGTCCGATCTGATATTACTCATTTATGTACTATATCTTACACAAATCAATATTCGGCATAATTAAAATATTGTCTGTCGCTGTAAAACAGGCACTTCTACTGCTACAGTCAACCCAATCAGTTAATATTAGATTCCATTCAAGATTCAACTTATGGAGTATGATCAGCTTCCACAAATTCATTAACTTGATAAATAGCACTTGTTTACCAAATATTAAGTGCTATTTTTTCTCGGTTTCTCAGCGTTTTCTAACTTCTGCCTAAGTACGGAAAGTTTTTTCTCGAACTCAAATATTCGATTGTATCGTACAATTATTTTATTTTCTAAATATTTACGATCACTTTCACTTACTTTATTCGATGTGAGTTCCTTTTGTGCTTCTTTAATATATTTTTTACTTCGCTTAATGGTAATATTACATGTTTCAATTTCATTTTTAAGCACAGAAATTAGAATGTCATTTCGCACACGTTTAACTGTCACTGGTTCATTATTAAAAAAGCAACAATACGAGGCAATTGACGGATTTGTTGTCTTTTGACCCTTTTTATGCGCACAATACCCATCGTAAAAATACGCACATTGATGGCAAGTATTATTACGTCGTTGTTCCAGTCTAAAAAATCTACATTTATGTGCTGCGCAGGCTTGATATCCGCTATTAAATAAACCGCATGAATTGTTTTTTAATTTATAGTGGGGGCATTGAGGTATCTCTTTTTTTAACTGACAATCATTACATTCATTTTCAATAGCATATTTATAAAAAATACTTTCCACTTGGAATGGACTACCGCTAAGTTTTCCATGTCTTGACATACGCAGTCCTCCTACAAGCAAGCTCAAGATAAATAAAGTGCACATACAAATAATTAAGTTTATTATATCATTCTTTCAAAACATTTCCACCTACATATACTGTTAACACAATACACCCAAACTAAACCTTGATTTTCCATTTTTATTTTAGTTGGCACTCCGCCCCATATCTATAATTCTCGTCATTTTAGAATTCAACATTTTTATCGTACCTCTTTGAGTTTCTGCTATTGCGCACTTTTTGTTTACAGTCCCTCAATTCCTGAGGCGTAAGCGGCACAGAAATCACTTGCTTAATCTCGTCCTCAGAGGTACAATGCAGGCAGTTAGAGGCATGAAAAACGCTCCCCGTCCCTGTCGGCGAAAGACGTCGGCAAGGGCTGGGGAGCGTTTCTGACCACAGAACCTACCACACACCGCTCCGGACCACACGGAAACAGTATGGTCAAAGAGGCTCAAAGATGAAGTGGAGCGGAGCGGAAACGGCTAAAAATAACCGGAAACACTCGAAAAAAGTTCCAGGGGCTTGTTCGCATCCGAGAGGTCGTGGGTTCGAATCCCATCAGGTCCACCAAAGACAGACTTGTTTACACAGGTCTGTCTTTTCTATGTTGTGATATATTATGGCCTTGGCACTCTGCTGCCATTGCACAGAGCTTCTCGAGCGTTTCTGTTTTTCAAACTTCTCTGCTTTGTGCTTGAGAAGTCGGCACGGGTCAGATGGATATGTATTCCAGTAGTGTTTTTACATTCGATGGTGTCCGGAACCTTTTAATTCAGAGCGCAGTCACTATTGTATTTAAACATATTGGTCCTTCCTTTGATTTTCGTTGATTTTTGGCTGGTCAACAAAAACCACGAGGTGGAGCGGCAGAATCGTCTTTTTTCGCGAAATCGCAATTTTTTCTAAATTTTCAACGTTTTTTCGCATTGGATAGGACAGTGCAAAATGACCATCCACACCTCAATGTCTCCCAGAATTTCCAGCAGAATACTCGGATAATGTGTCGAGAAATAAATGAGGCGCAGACAACCAGTTGGTTGTCTGCGCCTTTTCAACGGGTGGTGGTATTGAGTTTGGTGGCGGCCGGGTAGCCGTTAGTCAAAAGGAGCGTTGTTTCATGTACGCTCTCCCTGAGCATTGCGCCTAACCGACAAATGTAAGCATAGCGGCACCAGAACTTTGATATAGTAACTTTGTTTCCATAGTTACGCAATCCTCATTGAGATAAAGGGCTTCAATTCTTTTCAACTGTCCGTCTTTGTCCGCAGAAAAACGGATAAGCAGGAAATGCGGACCATTTTGCTTTGTCCCATTATGTTCTTTGCATCGTTCCTGTACCACTTTATTATCCTGCAATTTTGCCCCGTTGCTGTAAATCTGGATGATAGCAGTATCCGTATGTAATTCGGGCTGGAATAGAGGAGCAGTCGGCAAACTATACTGGATATCTTGGACGGTCACACCATTCATTATAAATCGCCCCGGCGCAAACCCGGAAAGCACATACGCTGTCAGGTTATATTTCTGCCGTCTTTGTGTATATGGCCCATAAAGATTGCGCCGCATCATTTGTTCATCCTTTTGAAAGATGAAGCATTGACGCTGCACGGTCTCCACAATCTTCTCTGCCAGCGTGTTGGATAAAATCTGATCTATCATTATAAATACACCGGTTATTGCTTGACCCATCCATTGGTTTCAAAGGATGGTATCCCATTTTCCAAGCTCAGATCCGGAAGTTCGTAGTATTCCTTCTGAGTGATATTAGTATAGTCTCCTACCTCGTCAGAAAAGGAAACCTTGCCATCCTCCAGCTTGAACTTCCAGAATATAGAACCACTGTCCGTCACAGGCTCGCTTTTGACAACTTCTCCTTCTGTTGTAGTTTCACTGGTGTATTCAAACTTCCAACTATCACCGGCAACCTCAAAGATATACTCACTATTCTTATGATAACTAGGTCTTTCCTCTTGTTTTGTTAGTTTGTATACACCATCTACCTGCTTCAGCATCTCCATAAATTGGGGGATTGTTTCAACAAGCGTCGCGGTGTCCTTCCAATCGGGGGAAACCTGCTCCAGAAGGGATAACACCGTGTTTAACTCGCTGGTCAAAACCCCCTCCTCGGCCAGAAAGATTTCCAGGGCCTCATTGTAAAGTTGGTCATTCTTGGCCATCAGTTCTGCTGCGGTCGCCTGCTCCACACTGTCCTTGTAGTCACCCAGGGCCTCAAAAGCAGCCACTGCCTCGTCATACTCTCCGGACTGAATCAGCGCCACTGCCTCGCTGTACGCGGCGTTGCTTTTGGCATTACTTTTTGCATTGTTGAAGATTACCACACCAGCGATGACTGCGACTACTGCAATAGGCGCCGCGACCATAGCAATCTTCTTGTTTCTCTTGGCGCGGGCCGCCGCTTCAGCCTTGCGGACCTCCTCAACTCTTCGTCCTTCTTCTGCCTTTCTCTCGGCCTCCAGGCGAATTTCCTCCAATCTCTGCTGCCAAGTTACATTATGCAGGGAGATTTCTTGCCATGAAAATTTTGCAGTGTAAGCGGGAATCATATCTTTCAGATCCGGAATCTCGTAAGTAAACTTTTCTGTACCCCCCTCCTTTATAGGTCGCCACTCGGAGACCTCGACGGGGGATGCCTTGTACACTTCAATGAGCCAAAGGGCAACTGGAATGATTACTACAGTATAGACACCGCCCGGTTTTCCCTCCAGGCAATGCCCCCTCAAAGTAGCAGTCCCCTTCGCTCCGGCCAAGGGCAGGTTCAGATACGCCTCCCCGATCTTCCTATCTCCCTCATAGACCTCTGCCATAAAACTCCCGTCAATCACCGCCGGTACACTCCCGGCGATAGTAAAGGTCTTGTTCGCCGTTACCTTTGCCCGAATCAGCATGCTATTTCCCTTGGTAAAGGCGATTTGAGGTATGTCAACGGTAAGGGCCTCCATCAATTCTGCCACAGGTCTGTCCTCGGTCAACTGGATTTGAATCGCTTCGCCCTGTTTCTGAATAGCTTCTTTTTTTTCCTTCGCAATACTGATACTGCGCTGTACAGAGTCCACCCTGGGGGTAATGCTCTGGAACACCGCTTGTTTGATAGCCTCATTGTTCTTCCGCACACCGGAGTTTTTCCGCATGGTATCAGCAGCTACTGCCGCTCCCACGGCAGTACTACCGGTAACTCCTGCTGCAATGCCGCCTAGGGTACCCCAGCTACTCTCCTTCTGCTGGCCCATCTTGATCTCTAAGTCTGCCATTTCAAAAATAGCGTGATAAGCTTGCTGGGCATTTTTCAACTCATCGTCCGCCTCAGCTTCCCATTTCTGGTAAAAGAAGCGACGCTTGTCCCGGCCGCGCAGTAACGAAATGGACCGTTCCAATTCAGCAGCCGCCTCATCATTTTTCCGTTGCTCCGCGATCTTAGCCTCTTTGTCAGCCTGCTCTTTGGCCGCAATTTTGGCATCCTTATGCTCCCGTCCCATGCGGTAGGCGTCCACATGTGCGCCGTCCAGTCGGTCTCCAAAAATTTTAACCAGCTCTGTGTTTTCCTTTGCCAGCAAAAGTGCTCGTTGCCTATCTGCTTCACTTTTCAGTGGATCAATGCCTTTTTCCTGGCACGCCTCATAAAATACCTGAAATATTTCCTTTTGCTGATTACTGTACTGCTCCATGATAATCCTCCAAACTCAATTTTGTCCTTGATTTTGAATATTTCATGTCATGTACCCCAACACTTCGTATTTGGGCCTATGCTGAACTAACAGTTGCCCCAGTTCTTCTATGTCCCACCCTTCATTTTGTCTTCGCCCTGTTGCAATTTTTGTTGGTCAAAATTCAACCAAGCCAATCTATACCGCAACGCGAAAATCGCTTTGCCGCCTTCTGGACTTTCCTCTGATTTTCTTCTGCGGCCAAGTGCCGCCCATGCTGATCACATACTTTTCATTCTGTGGTAGGAATCACCATATTCATAGTGATTATACCGAATACCAGAGAAAACCTCAAGGCGGATTATGGAAATACAAGGAATTTCCCATCGAAACACTCTGGACTTAGGTGCACACAAATAGACGCACACAAAACTGCATGTTGTCCGTCTGGTCCGCTATGTGTATGCAACTTTAAAGAGATAGTGTTTGTTAAATCGGGGCGGTTCATGTATATATAGCGGAATAAGAAGCTGCACCCTAACGGCCATCAGGTTACAACAGAATAAAAATTAAGTGGTCGCCAGTCCCAGCCGCCCGATCTGCCGGACATGGACAGACTTGGCGGTGATGAAGCACAGCTCCGATACTCGGAAGCATATGGTCAAAGCGGTTCTGTCCGGAATTTCTTTTCCCGGAGCCGTGTAATCAGTTCGCCGTATTTCTTCCGGTCTTTTTCCAGACAGAGGAAATAGTAAGTCGTTTGGAAGTCTTTGTCCTCGATGGGGATCACCACTTTGTTTTCTACCTGCTGTCCGGCTGCAAAAGCATCCGTGATAAAGCAGGGAAAAGCCCCTAATCCCGCCAGCTCTCCAAAGGCATCCCACTCATTCATAAAAAGGAAGTGAGCCTCGGGCAGCTTTTCCCGACACACTTGGGTCCAGAACCCGATTTCCGAGTAGAGCAGCAGGTTCTGGTGGGCGAGATCATTTGCTCGGATGACCGAAAGCTTGGCCAGTGGGTGGTCTGCCGGTACCAGCATACTGAGATGCTCCTCCCGGTAGGGAAGACAGAATAGCTCTTCATCCCCGGATGGAGCCTCATGTGTGACCACGATCTGATACCTCCCCTGTCGGAGACCATCCAACAGAGCTTCATCCAAGCCGTTCAACTCTGCGGAAACCTTCACATCTCCATACAGCTCCTGCAGCAGCGGCTTCAGATCCTGAATCGGAACCGGAGCACATGCCCCCAGGGCAATGTGCTGTTTGGAGCGCTCAGCCAGCCGCACCCGCTCCGTCAGTTCCGCCACGGCTGAAAGTACCTGCCTGGCCTGCTCCACAGCCATCTCCCCTGTCTCATTCAGGAGAATCCGATTCTTTTTTCTGATAAAGAGGCTGGCCTGCAGTTCTTCCTCCAGCGTCTGCATGGTTCGGCTCAGGGATGGCTGAGAGATATGCAAGGCCTCCGCCGCCTTGGACAGGGTACCGTATTCGTCAAAGGCCACCAGCTGCCGCAGCTGCTCCAATTCAATCATAGAAACTCACCTTTCTTTTGGCTCCATTATAGCAAAGCAGGCAGCATTTAACAATCCAGTATTCAGTATATGAATAATGCTATGTAAGATCGATCCTGTACTTTCCCATGTAACACCACTACAATAGTGCCAGAAACAGAAGGTATATTGATTGTGAATGGAGGATACAGCATGGACTATGTGACTTTGAATAATGGCGTGAAAATGCCTCTCGAAGGCTTTGGTGTTTTTCAGGTGCCGGACCCGGCCCAATGCGAACAGGCAGTGCGGGATGCGATTGACACCGGCTATCGTCTCATTGACACAGCGGCAGCCTACATGAACGAGCAGGCCGTGGGCACTGCAATTGCCAAATGCAATGTTCCTCGGGAGGAGCTATTTATTACCACCAAGCTTTGGGTGCAGGATGCAGGTTACGAGGCGGCAAAGAAAGCCATACAAACCTCTCTGAGCAATCTGGGCCTGGATTATTTGGACCTGTATTTGATCCATCAGCCGGTGGGCGATTATATTGGAGCCTGGCGGGCTATGGAGGAGGCTTACCAGGAGGGTAAACTGCGAGTTATCGGTGTGTGCAACTTCAACGCTGCCAGACTACTGGACTTCTGTGAATCCGTAAATGTGAAACCCGCAGTAAATCAGATTGAGATTCACCCCTTCTTCCACCAGAACGAGGCTATGAAAATCATGTCGGATTACGGCGTAATCCCAGAGGCGTGGGGTCCCTTTGCTGAGGGACAATTTGGTATCTTCACCAACCCGGTTCTGACGGAGATTGGACGTGCTCACGGCAAAACCGCCGCCCAGGTGGCCCTGCGGTGGAATATCCAGCGCGGCGTAGTAGTCATCCCCAAAACGGTTCATAAAGATCGTATGGAGCAGAATTTTGACATCTGGGATTTTTCGCTGACCAAAGACGAGATGGAAAAAATCAATATTCTGGATATGGGACACAGCGGAATTGTGGATCACAACAACCCTGAGTTTATTAAAATGCTCCACAACCTAAAAGTACATGCATAAGCTCGGCTGCTCAAAATTGAGAACACTCTGACCACATGTTATACTGCCACTATAAAAGCAAACATTTAAATTTTTGTTGCAGGACGGCAACCATATCGGACGCATCAACCCCCTAAATAGCGGAAAAAATCCGGTATAAATGCGGCGTAACAGTCATTTATCCCGGATTTTGAATATATATTACTTTCATAATTCCGTATATGTTTGGTTGTTCCTAAGCGCAATATGTACCACCGCCTATGAGCGGTGGTAGGCAAGTGAATGAGTCAAAGTGTCATCGTGGATTCACAGCAGCGGTAGTCAGTATCAATGTTGTTAGCCAGAAAACGGGCTTTAAATTTTCGGGGACTGCACATGGCTCCGCCGGATACACTCAAGTCCTCCGGAACGACAAACTTAATGCACTTGACCAGCACATCTCGACACACGGGGGCGCTGTGGGCCGGAATAGTGAAAGCCTTCATGCCTCTCTGGTGCTCCATGCCGTCCTTGTCTACTTCGGTGAGGATCGCTGCCAAAGCAACCCGCTTCCCGGGACAGACATTTTGGATCGTCACATCCATTTGAATGATCCGTCCCTGCGACTCCAGATAGACATCGCCCAAGTCCACCAAGACAGAATCCTGGCAGCCTTCCACGGTCAGTTCCACCGGTTCAGGGCACGGCTCAGGATGCACCACGATATCGCACTCAACGGATACCATAGGTTTCGGGAAAGAAACCATGTTTCCTTCCTTGTCTGAATAAGTGATGGACTCATTGACCAGTTTGGTCCCGGTCTGCTGGCTCACATGGCGGATAAAGAAATCCAGGACCGCACTCTCGCTGGAGGTTACCCCCAACTGGGCGATATTCCACTGCAGGGAGTGTGCATCCAGCATGGTGGCAGACCCCTTGGTGGGGGAGGAAATGCTGGTGATCACAAAGTCCGGGTTGACTACCTCGTCAATGACGATCTCCGTTGCTCCCGGTTTGGAAATGTTGGCAGCCAGTTCGGCAAAAAGCTCTTCCAGGTCGGCGGCATTGGGTGTCACCGCCACATGGGATGCGTCCGGATCGGTGGCCCAGTCGTTCAAGGCGGTGATATCCAGGCCATCGGAACCGATCAGTCCGATGCAGTAAATGATGATTCCCTGGGCTCTGGCCGCAGCCGCCACAGGAGCGGGAGGCGCGCCGATGGTGGTATTACCGTCTGTAAACATAACCATGACCTTTGCATTGGCAGAGGCCGGGTCAAACAGCTGGATGGCTTTGGCAAAGGCATCTGCGTGATTGGTGCTGCCCCCGGCGGACAAATTGTCTACGGCGGCTTTCAGTACATCCACGGAGGTGATCAGCTGGGTATCGGCCACGGCGGTATTGGAAAAACTGACAACACCCATGCGGCTGCCCGAGCCGATCTGGCCGTCTTGGCTGCTGTCGGTAGCCTCGTCAATAAGATCAATGAAGGTCTTGGCTCCTACTTTCATATCTGCCAGCGGCGTCCCAGTCATGCTGCCCGAGCGGTCCAGGACCAGGACGATATCAGTGGGATTGGAAACAATATCCGGCGCGGCCGTCAGCGCCAGAGTAACACGCAGAGTCCCATCACAGGGAATGCGGTCGGTGTTAATTACTTTATTGGAATTTGTAACACCCATGTGTGTTACCTCCTTCTGGGAAATATCCCATCTCATACTATGCACGCCGGAAAAGAATTGCCCAGGCTTTATGGTTTGGTAAAAGAGAAGAACCGTTTTTATCTCTGTGCATAGGATGAGAATGGCGACTGCCAGAAAGGAGTTTTTCTTATGGCCACTTTAAATTCTGAACTGCTCAATGAGGCTCAGACTTGTCCTACTGTAGGCTATCAGTCTGCGTCCATTTGTGTTCCTGTTACTGTGACCCCCTTTGCCCAGACCGGCATGACCACCACCAAATGCTGCGGTAATCCCGTGGTTACTCCCGGCCGTGAGGTATGCGGCGGCGTAAAGAACGGTTCCTGCTTCTTCACCATTACCCAGGATATCTGCGTGGCGGTTCCTGTGGAATTTGGCGCCATTGCCACCGTGGGCGACAGCTATGTCAACTGCAACGGGGCTTCGGAGCAGGATATCTGCACCGATTGCGGCAAAGTTCCCCCTCTGCCTGAGCTGACCAAACCGGAAGTCTAATCCGCCTTGTGGGGCAGATGCTTCCTGTGAATCTTTGCGCAGTTTGGAGACGGACTCATCTGTTTCCGCTGCATTTTCCCTGCCTCCCGCTCCGTGCGGGAGGCTTTTTGTAATCTTGAAGATGGCCCCTGGCGATGTAAATGTATAGTGTTTCTGCGTTGCAGCCAGCTACGTTTTCTCTCTTATAAAATGGATTGGGCACACATAAGCGCTGCTTTTCCGGCCAAAAATAAACAGAGAACAAAGCCTACCATTGGGAGGAAGCGTATGGAATCCATTTGGTCTCAAAGTTGTAGTATTCGAGAGCGCGAGACGCTGCATGGTGATCTGGAGGTTGAGGTTGCAGTCATCGGCGCAGGCATGGCCGGTATTTTGACCGCCTTTGCCTTGCAGGAAGCCGGACGCCAGGTGGTGGTCCTGGAAGCCAATCGAATTGGCAGCGGTCAAACCCGGAACACCACAGCGAAGATTACTTCACAGCATGGCATGGTCTATCAAAAATTGATTCAAACTATGGGGATGGACGCCGCCCGGCAATATGCCCAAGCCAATCAGTTGGCCGTCCGCGCTTACAAAGACATCATAAAAGCCAACCGAATTGACTGCGATTTTGAAGAGCGCAATGCCTATGTCTACGGAAGTGACGCCCAAACGCTCCAGGAAGAGGTGCGGGCGGCTGTGGAACTGGGCCTTCCTGCCTCCTACGTCACAGATGTAAGCATCCCGGCTCCGGCTGTGGGTGCAGTAAAATTTGACCATCAGGCTCAGTTTCATCCGTTAAAATTTTTGAAATCCATATCCGACAAGCTGACCGTCTACGAGCATACCCCGGTCCAAACGGTGGAGGAAGACAGACTGTCCACCCCCTATGGAACAGTTAAAGCTCAGCAGATCGTCTTTACCTGCCATGTCCCCTTTCTCAATTTTCCGGGAATGTATTTTACCAAACTGCATCAGGAGCGATCCTATGTTCTGGCGTTGGCCAATGCCCCCAAAGTGGACGGCATGTATATCAGCGCAGAGAAAGGGGGCTGGTCCTTCCGGAACTATGGGGAGTTTTTGCTGATGGGGGGTGAAAATCACCGGACCGGAGAGAATACACAGGGAGGCCGATATGAGCGCCTGCGGCAGAAGGCCAGAGAGTGGTTTCCTCAAAGCCGTGAGGTTTCCCACTGGTCTGCCCAGGACTGTATCACACCGGATGGAGTTCCGTATATTGGCCGGTATACTGCCAGCCGGCCAAACTGGTATGTAGCCACCGGCTTTCAGAAATGGGGTATGACCACGTCCATGGTGTCCGCAATGATACTCCGGGATATGATCTGTGGAACAGAGAATTCGTGTGCCCAGGTCTTTGACCCGGGCCGGTTTGAGGCTGCCGCTCTTCCAGGCGTGGCGGCAGAGGGCGGACAAGCCGTTAAGGGGCTTATCAAGCGGTTTTTCCAAATTCCGGCGGAGGAGGCGTCCAACATTCCCGCGGGCCACGGCGGGATCGTCTTTTTAAACGGGGAAAAGGTTGGCGTTTATAAAGAACAGGACGGTACCATCCATGCGGTGGACATCCGATGCCCGCATCTTGGCTGTCAACTGGAGTGGAATCCCGATGAGCTCAGCTGGGACTGTCCCTGCCATGGCTCACGCTTTGACTGCGATGGGCGGCTAATTTCAGGGCCAGCCCAGGAGGAAATTTCTCTGCCGCAAACCCAAGCATAGCTCAGAAATACCGGCATAGCTCCGCGGGGAGCCTGCCGGTATTTTTACACCATTTTTCTTTTTGTTGGCTCTGTATGGGCAAATGGCAGCTTAGTCTTTTGAAACAGCATCCGCCTTTGTGCAGTGGACCGTTCCTTTGGGATGGTGAGGCGGAGCATAGATGGAGGACAGCTTCAGCGGGCAATCCCCGGTATTACAAATATTGTGCCAGGATCCTGCCGGCACAAAAATGCCGTCTCCGGTTTTCAGGCAACACTGGAGATCCAGGCTTTCTTTCCTATTCCCCACACAAACAAGAGCCTGCCCGTTTTCGACCCGGATGAACTGATCGGTATCAGGGTGCATCTCTACCCCTATTTCCCCGCAGGTTGGAATGTGCATTAGGGTCATTTGTAAGCAGCTCCCGGTCCAAAATGCAGTACGAAAATTTTGATTCTTCTGCGCTGCGCCCATAACATGGACGATACATGGTGCCGGCCCGTGGTTGTTCACACAAGCGCCACAGCTGCCCTTTTTAAAGGAATGAGTCTCCATACGATTTGCTCCTTTTTCTGGTTGGTACTTCATCCTATGTGTCCCACTCCCATTTGGTGAGAGGAGCAAAAAGGCATGGCGTGCTGCCGTGTATGTTTGCTGTCATTCCGGCCAGACTATGGAGAAAGGGGGCGTGTCCTATTCAAATTTTTGTTCTTTGCCTCACCACGTTAGGGTCCTTTACTGCCATCTTTCTGGCGGCAAAGTTTATTGGCCACAAGCAGATCGCGCAGCTGGATTTTTTTGATTATATCACGGGAATCACCATCGGCTCCATCGCCGCGGAGATGGCCACAGAACTGGAGCAGCCCTGGAAACCCCTTACCGCAATTTTGATTTACGCAGGAGTCACGTTTCTGCTCAGTGTGGTGACCAACAAATTTCCCAGAACACGCAGATATCTCTATGGTTCCCCCACGATCCTTATGGATCAAGGGAAGCTCTATCGGGAAAATTTAAAAAAAGCGAAGCTTGATTTAGAGGAATTTCTGGTTATGTGCAGACAACAGGGATATTTTGACCTCACCAGCATTCAGACCGCAATTTTCGAGTTCAATGGAAGGCTAACCATTCTTCCGGTGAGTGCCCAACGCCCTGTAACCCCCAGCGATATGGAGCTTTCCCCAGAGCAAGAGCTGTTGTTCACCGAATTGATTATGGACGGGCGGATTCTGGAGAGCAATCTCAAACACATGGGACTGGATTTGACCTGGCTGGACAAGCAGCTCAAACAGCGCGGGATTCATTCTGCTCAGGATGTTTTCTTGGCGGTCTGTGACAAAAACCAACGGCTTGTCATCTACAAAAATGACCACAACAGAAGGCACACAAACTAGGCGTATTATATGTTTCGTTGTGACGACAAATGGAGGTATTAAAATGGCGAAAAAAGGAATGGCTCGTCCGGAGTGGACCCATACAAAACCTCGAAATGAGGTGCCGCCCGTTCCACAAATTCAAGGAAAAGCCAAACACGGAAAGGAGAATGCAAAACCCATTATAGAGGGATCTTCCGGGCCTGATCAAAAGGTTTTCCACTAGAACAAACAAACTTTTTATAAACATGTTTATGAGGTCAATTTCAAATAAAAGCACCTTCTCTTGCAGTTTGTTTCTATTGGGACTCATGGTTTTTTTAATTCACAGCACTTATTCTGAGTAACATACTGGCTCTTTACAATTGCATCCTCACACAGCTTTTATAGCACCATGGCTATTAGCCAAAATGCCGCAGTTTTCACTGCGGCATGTTTTTTCTTCAACCTCTGAAAACTCTCTAATTCAGGATACCACTTTCTAAATGTATACCTGATCCTATCCGGCTCAGCTTTATTCCTTACTGTCCACCCACATCAGGACTTTTCTGCACCTGGGACAGTGCCATGCCGGGTGTTCCCCCAAAGCAGAATGGATATCTATAGTCTGCCGGGTAAAAAATCCCCGAATTCCTTTTTTCGCTCGCTCTGTCTCTGAAGTAAACTCATACCAGCTCTCAAAGCCGGCGCCGACACACTCTGTCACGCCCTGCTCCATCTCTGCTCCACAATCCAGGCATTGCATGATTTTTCCTCCGTTTCGGCAACCTTTCCTTCATCAAGACTTCTTTATATTTCTAATTCTGCGCAAAACGATTTTCAAAAAATAAACATAATAGGCTAAAATACCAATACCCAAGATCAGAGAGACCGCTCTTCTGAAAAGACCTGCTTCTTCTATCAGAAATGCCAGCAGAAACAGGCAGGCAATACCAAGTATAAGCACAAGAGACACAAAAATGGTACAGATAATCCGAACCGTTCTGGATGTCTGTTCCGACTGTGCTACATCCATGAACTCTTCCAGCAAAACTTTCAGCCACATATAGCTGCAAACCTCCTTGTCTCAGCACATGATACCGGCTGTCCGTCAGCTATTTCCGCTTTCTTTACGTCGGCTGCTGAGGCTTTGAAAGCATAGCACCGAAAACCAGGCGGCTTCCTAAATATTCTCTTAAATTTTCTTAATTTTCGCATTATTTCATTAAAATAAGCCAAAAACCGGCCTGTATATGCACAAGCCGGTCTGATTTTATCTTGACTTCTTATCTGTTATGCTTATAATGGAATTAGAATAATTCTAAAATTGTAAGTTATTTCCTTATTAGCAGGAAGTTCTCCATCCGTTGTGGGTGCGGCATTTCAGCCGCGGTATGCCCCCATGACGTGTTGGAACCATGCAGGGACCTATCGTAACAGAAAGGAATGTGAGGAAACTGAAACATCTACCCTTATCCGTCCGCGTCCCCATTGAGGAGGACAACCCCAGCATCGTGCGCTGGGAAGAAAAGTGTATCCGCTGCGGCATGTGCAAGGAGGCCTGCACCAACCTGATGGGCGTGCTGGGCACCTACACGCTGGAGGAAACCGGCGGGAAGGCGGTCTGTATCTACTGCGGACAGTGCGCCAATGTCTGCCCGGTGGACAGCATCACCGAGCGGGACGAATGCCCCCAGGTACAGCAGGCCATTGCCGACCCCAACAAGGTGGTGGTGGTCAGCACCTCTCCGGCGGTCCGTGCCGCTCTGGGTGAGGAATTCGGCATGGAACCCGGCGCCTTTGTAGAGGGCAAGATGGTGGCCCTGCTCCGCGCTCTGGGTGTGGACTATGTGCTGGACACCAACTTCGCCGCCGACCTGACCATCGTAGAGGAGGCCAGCGAGCTGATCCGCCGAATCACGGAAAAGGATCGCCCCCTTCCCCAGTTCACCAGCTGCTGTCCCGGCTGGGTACACTTTACTGAGATCTATGCCCCGGAACTGCTGCCCCATCTCTCCACCGCCAAAAGCCCTATCGGCATGCAGGGTCCCACGGTTAAGACCTACTTTGCCAAACAGATGGGACTGGATCCCCGGCAGATCGTCCACGTCACTCTGACTCCGTGTACGGCCAAGAAATTCGAGGTCCGGCGGGAGGAGATGCACGCCGCCGGTGACTACCACGGCATCCAGGGAATGCGGGACACCGACCAGGTCATCACCACCCGGGAGCTGGCCCGGTGGGCCAAGGCCGCCGGCATCGACTGGACCGCTCTGGAGGACTCTGCCTACGACTCCCTGATGGGCAAGGCTTCGGGAGCCGGCGTGATCTTCGGCAACACCGGCGGCGTGATGGAGGCCGCCCTGCGCACCGCCTACGCATACCTCACCGGCCAGAG
>OGGQ01003030.1_pt1 | contig 16684 bp, 19 predicted proteins | sample 1571191 | NCBI WGS metagenome assembly OGGQ01 (sample SAMEA2582061, study PRJEB24529) | metagenome | biome: Human gut stool | place: China | collected 2011
CCTGTTGATATTGGGTGTTTATTCCATTTTGATGTTCTTCTTTACCAGCATCAAACATGAGATGGAGGCCCGTCACAACGCCCAAATGTCCGCATTGCAGCTGTCGGCTCTCCAGAGCCGCATGGAAGCGGTGAAAGCAGCGGAACATGCGATCCGCACCGAGCGCCACGACCTGCGACACCGGCTCCAAGCTGTCGCAGAACTGGTGTTACGGGGAGATAAAGATGCTGCGCTGGACTTTCTGGATGCCGCTCAAAAGCGGCTGGATGATCAGAAGGAAATCCGCTGGTGCCGCCCGCCGGTGCTGGACGCGGTGTTTTCCTCCTACTTTGACCAGGCCCAAAATCAGGGTATCTCCGTGGAGGCAAAGATTTCCCTGTCCGACACTCTTTCCGTGAATGAGGGGGAATTGGCCATTGTCCTGGCAAACGCCCTGGAAAATGCCATCCACGCCAATCTGGAGCTGCCTCGGAAGCAGCGGGAAATCCGCTGCTCCATGGTAGGAACCCCCAGCATCATGCTGGAAATCTCCAATCCATGTACCGGCAATATCTCTTTTGACCGCAACAGCCGGCCAGTGGCCCAAAGGAAGGATCACGGCCTGGGAGTACAGTCTATCGCCGCCTTCTGCGAAAAGCACGGTGCTGTGTGCCAGTTTGACCTGATTGACGGCTGGTTTCGATTCAGGTTGGTGCTGTAACAGGACGCGCTGGATCGCAGGGCTTCCGCAGGCATCGGTGTCAGACTTTAAAAGGCCCGGGATGCTACTGGCTGCAGAAGGAGAATTTACGATGACAAATGTGATATTTCTCGTCTTCCGCACCTGTTTTATCACAATCATGACGGTGGGAATGATGGCCAGCATGACCGAATTTCGCTTCCAACGCCGGAACCTGCTGTGGATTATAGCGGTTTACAGCATTTGGGTGCTCGGTTCCAGTTTGGCCTTACTGTGGTTTGGCGGAGAGTTGCTGCTGCTCCGCCTGTTCTTTCTCACGATTTCTGTTCCGGCTACGTGTCTCACATACTGGGCGGCCAACGACACCCCCGCACAGGCGGTTTTCAACTACATGACGCAGATCCTGGTGTCTGCACTGTCGGCCTCTATGATCCGCTGGCTGACGGAGTCCCTGGGGCTCTCCGGACTTGTAAATATCCTTCTGATGTGTGCATTCTATCTGACGGCCATCTATCTGGAGTGGCGCTTCCTTCGCCAGCCTTTCCGCATGCTGATCCAGGTGATGCCGACCCGCTGGGGAGTACTTACCCTCATTCCCTGTGTGTTCTGCGGCTACCTCATTCTTGTGGCGGCCTGGCCAGGCAGCTATCTCGACAATCAGGCGCAGCGTGTTTATCTCTATGCCGCTGTCATCCCCCTGATCATTGTGTATATCGTGGTATTCAAAAGTCTCATTGATCAGTACCGCATTCAAAGGGAACGCCAGAGCGCCACACTTCTGACGATGCAGATCTCGGCCTTGAAAGAAAAATTGGAGAAGGTAAAGGAAGTGGAGGAAGGCATTCGAATCCAGCGCCATGACCTGCGCCACCAGCTCCAAACCGTCACAGAATTGTTGGCACAGGGAGACAGAGATTCCGCCCTGGACTTTTTGAACGCTGCTCAAAGACGCTTGGATGAGCAAAAGGTAATCCGATGGTGCCGTCCGCGGGTGCTGGACGCAGTATTTTCCTCTTACTTTAACCAGGCCAAAAGCCAGGGTATCTCTGTCAATGCAAAGATCTCTTTGCCTGACACCCTCCCAGTGGACGAAAAAGAATTGGCCATTGTCCTGGCAAATGCCCTGGAAAATGCCATTCATGCCAACCTGGCGCTGCCTCAGGAGCAGCGGGAAATCCGCTGCAAAATGGTGGGAACTCCCGGTGTCATGCTGGAAATTTCCAATCCATGTACCGGCAATATCTCTTTTGACGGCAATGATATGCCGGTAGCTCAACAGGAGGGGCATGGCCTGGGGGTACAGTCTATCTGTGCTTTTTGCCGAAAGAATGGAGCTGTATGTCAATTTAACCGGGAAGATGGCTGGTTTCGCTTTCGATTGGTGCTGTAAATGCCGCGTTTTATAATGCGGTAAACCGTTCGCTCCAAAAGCAGGGACGCCTGCCGTCTGGATTTGCCTTTCCCCGTTCAGGTGCGCTGCTGGAAATGAATATTCACTGTGCGGTATCCGGCACTGAGCAAGGTCTATGATAGCTCCGCTCCAACCATACAACACGGGCAAGCAGGTTGAAGGATATGATGGTCCGCAAACAGATCCACGCCCGCCTCGGTAAGTGCGGGAGGAACCCTTTGGGGCCCCTTCCATCCGTCCGCGGGTCTCATTTTTGATTTTAGAGTAAGCGGAGATCCTTTTTCCTGATTTGTCCGGGGAGTGGAAATGCAGGCCGGTTTATGATATATTGGATTCAATTGCGGGACGGCCTGACTGTTCCTGCAAATTACCATTCGGATTGGCAGGCGTACAGCATGAGCGGTGAAATTTTGATTGTGGATGATGAGACTGCCATTGCGGACCTGGTGGAGGTCTATCTGAAAAATGAGGGCTACACCGTCCACAAATATTATGACGCAGCCGGGGCGCTGGCCTGTGTGGAACGGGAGCGGCTGGATTTGGCGGTTCTGGATGTCATGCTCCCAGACATGGACGGCTTCACCCTGTGTCAGAAAATCCGGGAGCATCACCTGTTCCCTATTCTTATGCTTACCGCCAAAGTAGAGGATATGGACAAGATCACCGGACTCACACTGGGGGCGGATGACTACATCACAAAGCCCTTTAACCCCCTGGAACTGGTGGCCCGGGTCAAGACTCAGCTGCGAAGATACACCCGCTATAACCCCGGCAGCGGAACGGAGCCGACTCAGGAATACGACATCCGGGGGCTTCAGATCTCCAAACAGAGCCACAAATGTGTTCTCTACGGGGAGGAGCTGTCCCTCACCCCCCTGGAGTTCTCCATTTTATGGTATCTGTGCAGCCGTCAGGGCCAGGTGGTATCCAGCGAGGAGCTCTTTGAGGCGGCGTGGGGCGAACGGTATATGGACAGCAACAACACAGTCATGAGCCACATCGCCCGCCTGCGGGAAAAGCTGCACGAGAACAGCCGCAAACCCAAGTTCATCAAAACGGTGTGGGGGGTGGGGTACACCATTGAGTAGCCAGAAAAATCAAACGGAGCGGGAAGTCCGGAGCAAGCGGGCCGGCCTGCGCACCTGGGGGCTCTACCTGCTGTCACTGGCGGCCTGGGTAACCGCGGTACTGGTGCTGACCTTTCTCAGCTTTCTGATCTGTACCCGCATCACCTGGTACGAGAGCAATCCCCTGTACCATCTGCTCAGCTGGGTGCGGGACTATATCGTCTTTGTGGGAACTGCCGTGGTGCTGGCAGGCTGGGTGGCAATCAGCTATTTCTTCATTGCCCGGTCAGCCCGGGACCTGGAGTGGCTGCTGTCCGGCGCCGAGGAGCTGGCCCACCCCACCAGCTCCCCCATTCGTCTGCCCCAGGGGCTGAAAAACGCGGAGGATCAGCTCAACCTGGTCCGGGAGCAGGCCCTGCGCAGCGCTCAGGCCGCCAAAGACGCGGAGCAGCGGAAAAATGATCTGGTGGTCTACCTGGCCCACGACCTGAAAACACCCCTCACCAGTGTTATCGGCTACCTCACCCTCCTGCGGGATGAGCCGGAGCTCTCCCCGGCCATGCGGGCGCGCTACACCGGCGTGGCACTGGAAAAGGCCGAGCGGCTGGAGGACCTCATCAATGAGTTCTTTGACATCACCCGTTTCAGCCTGACCCATCTGGAGCTGGAAAAACAGGACACTGACCTGAAACGGATGCTGGAGCAGATGTGCAGTGAATTTGGCCCTGTTCTGGCCCAGCGTCAGATCACCTGTGTTCTCAAGCTGCCCGGAGAGCTGCGGGCAGTCTGCGATCCGGACAAGATGGCCCGGGTGTTTGACAACCTTCTCAACAACGCCTGCCACTACGCCTATCCCAATTCCACGCTGCATGTGCATGCCTGGCAGGAGGCGGGACAGGTGACGATCACCTTCCACAATGCGGGGGCCACCATTCCGCCGGAAAAGCTCTCCCGGATGTTTGAGCAGTTCTTCCGGCTGGACACCTCCCGGGGCACCCGCACCGGAAATGCCGGGCTGGGACTGGCCATTGCCAAGGAAATTGTAGAGGCCCACGGCGGTACCATCGCTGCCCAGAGCGCCCGGGAACAGATCACCTTTACCGTCACACTGCCCCGGTAAGAAAATCGTAAGAATTTCCTCAGATAATTGCAGGAACTCCGAAAGAGAAAAACGACACAAGTTTCGCCTTGTTTTGGTACCATTTTTGTACCGAAACAAGGCGTTTTCTTTTGGAGGTATTGCAAATGAGACGAATTCTGGTTTTCTTTGGCGGCTGTTCCACCGAGTACGGCGTGTCCCTTCAATCGGCCCACGCAGTTCTGACCCATATGGACCACTCCCGCTATCAGCCCATTCCGGTGGGCATTACACAGGAGGGACAGTGGCGGTACTACACCGGAGCTTTGGACGCCATTCCCGCCGACCGCTGGCAGTCCGAGCCCGGAACCCCCTGCACCCTGTGTCTGGACCGGGGCGCCCGCACCCTCCTGCTGCTGGACGGAACCGGCGTGCAAATTTCCTTTGACGCCGCCTTCCCGGTGCTCCACGGTAAAAACGGAGAGGACGGCACTCTTCAGGGCCTGTTGGAGCTGGCGGGGGTGCCTGTCATCGGCTGCGGGACCCTGTCCTCCGCCCTGTGTATGGACAAGGACCGGGCTCACAAGCTGGCTGCACTGGCCGGAGTGAAGGTCCCCCGGAGCATTCTCTTTTCCCGGGGCGCCGGACTGGAAGCGCTGAGGAACGGGGCGGCGGAGCTGGGTTACCCGCTGTTTGTGAAACCCGTCCGGGCCGGGTCCTCCTTCGGCGTTACCCGGGTCACCGGACCGGAGGGGCTGGCGGAAGCTGCGGACTCCGCCTTTTCCAATGACCGGGAGCTTCTGCTGGAGGAAGCAATCCCCGGCTTTGAGGTGGGCTGCGCTGTGCTGGGTACGGAGGAACTGACTGTGGGCGCAGTGGATGAGATTGAGCTGTCTCATGGATTTTTTGACTTCACAGAGAAGTACACTCTGAAAACCTCCTCCATCCACTGCCCCGCCCGCATTCTGCCGGAACAGGCTGCAGCGATTCAGCAGGCCGCCCGGACTATCTACCGGGCGCTGGACTGCAAAGGGTTTGCCCGGGTGGACCTGTTCCTTACCCCGGAGGGAGACATTGTCTTCAACGAGGTAAACACCATTCCAGGATTTACCGCCCACAGCCGCTATCCCAATATGATGAAGGCCATAGGGCTGGACTTCACCCAGCTCATCACCCGGATCATTGAGACGGAGGTGGCACCATGAGGACAAGAATCGGGAGCGCCCACTCCCTCCTGCTGGTAAACGCCAGTCACCCCATTCCCGATGCCGCCCACCTGGACCTGGTCTGCGTGGACCCCCGCTGGCCGGAGATCAGGCTGGAGCGGCGGGCAGCAGGGCTTCTGAATGCCTGCATCCGGGCGGTGGGGGGCCAGGAGAGTATTGTTCCCGTCTCCGGTTGGCGCAGCCGGATGGAACAGCAGGCCATTTGGGACGACACATTGAACCAGGAGGGGGAGGAATTCACCCGGCAGTACGTGGCTCTCCCCGGGTGCAGTGAACACCAGACCGGTCTGGCCATTGATCTGGGCCAGGCAGCGGAGGAGATCGATTTCATCCGTCCCGCGTTTCCTTATGACGGCGTGTGCGGCGCTTTCCGGAAGCAGGCGGCAGACTACGGCTTTATCCTGCGCTACCCCGCCGGAAAGGAAGCGGTTACCGGCATCGCCCACGAGCCCTGGCACTTCCGCTATGTGGGCGTGCCCCACGCCCAGATCATGACAAACCTGGATCTTGCGCTGGAGGAGTACGTCGTCCTGCTGCGGCGAAACTATGCCCGCCGCCCGCTCACCTGCCCTGTGGGCTCCCATGTCTTTCAGATCCAGTACTTCGATGAAGGCAGCCAGCCCCCTGTCCCCGACGATCCGGGCATTTACCACCAGGTATCCCCGGACAACTGCGGCGGCTTTGTGGTCACAATGTGGAGGTGAACGGACATGTCCATGCGGGAACTGTTTACCGACTGGTCCAAAGGGGACCGGCTGCACCACTTTTGGCGGCTCTATGCCCTGCGCAGCAGGGCAAGGCACAGGCTGACCCGGGACGTCTGGACCTTTCTGCTCAACCGCTCCGCCCAACGGCACGGGGGCTATGTGGGGCCCGGCGCGGTGATCCTGGGCAAGCCGCTGCTGCCCCACGGGCTTCACGGGGTCTATATCTCCCGCTACGCCACCATAGGCCCGGGCTGCCGGATCTATCAGAATGTCACCATTGGAGAAGTGAACCGAAAGGCCCCTGTGGTGGGAGCCGACTGCCTGATCGGCGCTGGGGCGGTGCTGGTGGGCGACATCCGGATTGGGGACGGCGCACGGATTGGGGCGGGAGCGGTGGTCTGCCAGGATATTCCGTCAGGCTGCACCGTAGTCGCCCCGCCGCCCCGCATTTTGAAGGGAGAGGACAGGGATGCATGAGGAAAAAAGCCGGGCCTGGCGGGAAACAGATCTGGGGGCTCTGGTTCACAACGCCCGTGTTCTCCAAAATGCTCTGTCTCCCGGGTGCCGTCTGATGGCGGTGGTAAAGGCCGATGCCTACGGCCACGGGGCCGTCTCCGTGGCTCGGTGTCTGGAGGCCGAGGGAATCGGGGCCTTCGCGGTAGCTTGTCTGGAGGAGGGCATCGCTCTGCGCCGGGCGGGCATTGGGGGAGAACTTCTGATTCTGGGCTACACGCCCCCAGAGGAGGCCTCGCGGCTGTGTCAGTGGAAGCTCACCCAGACCGTGGCCGATGAGGCCCACGGCCAGGCCCTGGCCACCCAGGGTGTGCCGGTCCCGGTCCACCTGGCGCTGGATACCGGAATGCACCGCCTGGGTATTCCGGCGGAGGATCGTCCGGCCCTGGCCCGGCTGTACACCCTTCCCAATCTCCACATCCGCGGCGTGTTCTCCCATCTGTGCGTGTCGGACAGCCTCCGCCCTCAGGATCGCTCCTTCACCTGCTCCCAGTTGGAACGGTTCTACGGTGCGGTCCAATGGCTGCGGGAGCGGGGCTGCTGTCCAGGCGAGACCCACATCCAGGCCAGCTACGGCATCTGGAACCTGCCGCCCCAGCCCTGCACCTTGGCCCGGGCGGGCATCGCCCTCTACGGCGTCACCAGCGATGACAGCCCCACGGTGCGGGCCCTGGATCTGAGGCCGTTGCTGGCTCTGCGGGCCCGGATCGCCTCAGTGCGCACGCTGGAGCCCGGCGAGGGAGCCGGGTACGGCCTGGCCTTCCGGACGGAGGAGCGGCGGCAGCTGGCGGCGGTCACCATCGGCTACGCCGACGGTCTGCCCCGGGATCTGCCCCGGCGGGGCGGAGCGGTCCTGCTGCACGGAACACGCTGCCCCATGGTGGGAAGGATGTGCATGGACCAGCTGCTGGTGGATGTAACCCGTGTCCCCTGCACCCGCCCCGGCGATGTGGTCACCCTGATTGGGACGGACGGAGAAGCTGCCATTCGGGCGGAAGATGTGGCCCGGCAATGTGACACCATCACCAATGAGCTTCTCTCCCGGCTGAGCTGCCGGCTGCCCATTGTGAGCAATTGAGTAAACCCTGGGGGACCGGCGTAAGCCGGTCCCCCAGGGTTTCAGTACACTTTTTTTATCAGCTCTACACAGGTTTCAATGCCAAGCACGCCGCTGTCCAACGCCAGATGACAGTTGCGCACGTCGCCCCACTCACAGTCCGTATAGAACTTATAGTAGGCTGCCCGGCGCTTGTCCTTGTCCTTAAGCCGCTTTACCGGCGCCTCGTCCCTCTCCCCATAGAGGCGTACAATGCGCTCGGCCCGCTTATCCATATCGGCATGGACAAAGACCTTCAAACAGTCGGCCGTATCCTTCAAAATGTAGTCAGCGCACCGGCCCACAATCACGCACGGCCCCTGCTCCGCCAGCTCCAGAATGGTCTTTCTCTGAATCGTCCACAGGTAGTCCTGGGTGGAAAGTCCCCCCGCTGTGCGGTCGGAAAAGGCATTAAAAAACCAGCTCCCGTGGGCAGTGTACTCCCCTTTTTCCTGAATAAACTCCTTGGTAAAACCGCTCTGTTCCGCAATTTTTTCCACCAGTTCCTGGTCATAACAGGGAATGTTCAGCTGCTGGGCAACCTGCTTTCCTATGGTTCGCCCACCGCTTCCAAATTCCCGGCTGATGGTAATAATTTTGTTTTTCATTCCAATTCCTCCTTATGTTTTCAATGCACGGTATGTGGATCGGATCATGACAACCGCCACAAGAAAGGTCAGAACATCGGACACCGGCATGGAATAGAGCACCCCGTCCAGGCCAAAAAACACGGGCAGCAGCAGTGCAAATCCCACGCCGAATACAACCTCCCGAATCATAGACAGCGCTGTGGAGGCCAACGCCTTCCCCAGCGACTGCAGGTAGATGAAGGTCCCTTTATTAACGCTGGCAAACACCATCATGCAAAGATAAATGCGGAAGGATTTTATGGCAAACTGTGTATAGTACTGGCTCTCATTGGCCGCGCCGAACAGGGCAATGAGCTGCTGCGGAAACAGCTCCACAATTAGCAGGGCCACTCCGCCTACGGCCGCCTCCACCAGCAGAAGACGGGTAAACAGGCTTCTGGCCCGGTCCTTCCGCCCTGCCCCGACGTTATAGCCCACAATGGGAATGCAGCCCGCCGCCAGGCCCACGGCAATGGAAATGACGATCTGGAAGAACTTCATCACAATGCCCACCACTGCCATGGGAATCTGGGCGTACTGGCTTTGGGAAAAAACCGGATCCAGCGCTCCATACTGGCGAATCATGTTGTTAATGGCCGCCATAGCCGCTACCAATGAGATCTGAGACAGCAGGCTGCACAGTCCCAGCGGCAGAAATTTTCCAATTAAACTTCCCCGCAGGCGGAAGCAGGTTTTCTCCAGCACAACCGCCTTCATATGGCGCAGATACCACACCGCCAATCCCGCGGTCAGAATCTGTCCCAGAACTGTGGCCACTGCTGCTCCCATCATACCCCATTGCAGGCCAAAAATAAAGATGGGATCCAACACAATATTGACCAGGGCGCCGGCCAAGGTGGAAGCCATGGCAAACTTTGGACTTCCATCCGATCGAATCACTGGGTTCATGGCCTGGCCAAACATGTAAAAGGGAATGCCCAGAGTGATATAAAAGAAATACTCTCTGGAACAGCGGAAGGTTTCCTCATTGACCCGGCCGCCGAACATGCTGAGAATCCCATCCTGAAATACCAGGTAGACAGCCGTCAGCACAATGCTGACTACAATGCACAACACAATGGCGTTTCCAATGCTTTTCTGGGCATTTTCCCTCTCATTGGCCCCCAAGCAGATGCTCACAAAGGCGCAGCAGCCGTCACCAATTAAAACGGCCAGGGCCAGGGCAACCACCGTCAGCGGAAATACCACTGTATTGGCTGCATTGCCATAGGACCCCAGATAGGCCGCGTTGGCTATAAAAATCTGATCTACGATATTATAGAGCGCTGCCACCAGCAGGGAAATGATACAAGGGACCGCATATGTCCCCATCAGCTTTCCTATGGACTCTGTCTCCAAAAAAGAATTTGATTTTTGTTCCACTTGAATCTTCCTCCTGACAAAAGAAAGCGCGCAGCCAATGCTGGATTTACGCCATTGGCTACACGCTTTTTCTCCCATATTTCAGTTCAAATAATCTCCTACCGGACTCTGGTTGTACTGCTTGACCAGCTTTATCACGACAGAGCCGTCCGGCTGCTGTGTCTCCTGGAGAATTTTATAAATTGTGCCGCTTCGATCCATCTGCTGTTTATAATGTGCCACCTCCTCCTGTACGTTTCGGACCACGCTTTTGTGATCGGCACCCTCTTTCTGCTGAAAATGCAGTGTTTGGCAAATACACGCCGACTGAATCCGCTTCATGAATGCCCTCCTTATATCCAATAAAATAAAAAATGTGCGGCTATCAACCGGATTTACGCCGATGATAGCCACACGTTGCATGATAAATTATACGCCAATCCACCTCTGTTTTCAAAGGCAGATTTGAACAAATTTTATTCGCTGAACCCTCTTGTTGTCCCCTGTCCCGCCCGGTTCTACTCCCGGGTTAAGCAGGCCAGAAGGCCCTGACAGCTCTCCAGCACATCTTCATAGGTCGTCTCAAAATCTCCGGTATACCAGGGGTCGGCAATTTCACCATTCGGCCGTTGGGAAAATTCCATCAGCAAGTGGATCTTCCCCTCTGGATCTCCCCCCAACATCCGCTGCATGTTTTTCAGATTCCAGTGGTCCATCCCCAGCAGCAGATCATAAATCCCATAGTCCTCCCGCCTCAGCTGAACGGCCCGCTTGCCCTGGCAGGAGATGCCATGCCGGGCCAACTCCTGCCGCGCAGGCGGATAGACCGGATTGCCGATTTCCTCCGTGCTGGTAGCCGCGGAGGCAATAAAAAATTGCCCCTCCACCCCCGCTTTTGCCACCAGATCCTTCATCACGAACTCCGCCATGGGGGAACGGCAGATATTGCCGTGGCATACAAACAGAATTTTTGTCATCTCTGATAATCCCTTCACAAGCCTTCAAACCGTTGGCTCCTAAGTACTCGTATTGTTTACCTCTGGCCGGCGGCAAATTGACCCATATTGATGTCCAGTACCGCTCTGGGCGGCTGGATCATGGCATCCTCATACTGGCATTTCCACTGCAACGTTTGGCTCATTCTCCCATCTTCTATTCCGTCTATGGTTTCTCCGTCCTTGATGGGGTTGTCATTTGCCAAAATATACGACGCCGCATTGTAGGCGTGGTTCACCACCCAGTTGGGGTCCATACTGTGAAAATGGTACTGGAGGTCCGGCAGGAACAGGGTGCTCATACCTACCGTGTCGATGAGCATGTCCTCGGTGCCCTGAATGGTAAAAAACCGGACATTGACTCCGAAGCGGATGAAGCGGTCCGGCCCTGCAATCTGGTGAGAACGCACATCTTCCGCCAGGAGCAGCTTGCCGCAGTTCTGGAAGTAGAACGCCTCGCAGGTGGGATACAGCTCTGCCAGGGCCTCCAAAAAGTCAGCGTCCAGGTTGGCGCGCTCCAGCGTGGGGAGCGCAGCGGCCAGCATATCCGTGGCCACCACCTGATACTGGCACTCCCGGAAGATTCGCTCCCGATCCTCCTGGCAGTCCCACATCTGGCTCATGAGGAACGCATCGAAGCCTTTGCCCTTAAATTTGCTGCATCCCATCACCATAAGCTGCACCGGGCTCTTTCCGTCCTTGAACTCCGCAATATGCTCCAAAGCCGCAAAGCCCGCCATTTTCTCGTCATGGCAGAAGCACTCCACCGCTCCGATATGCTGTTTTATAACTGCGGTCATTGCCTCCTTGTCCGGCATGTCCACCGGCTTTTTAAACAGCATCTGGATGAGATAAGGTCCTCCGGGGCGAGCACCCTTGTCATCCTCCAAATTCTGCTGAAACACTTCTTTGCTCATAGCTCATCCTCCTGTCTACTGGATTACCCGGATTACATTCCCGTCCTGATCGGTGATCTCGGTGGGGACCAGCTCCACCGTCATGGGAAACGACGCCAGCGGGTAGGTTCCGGCGTGGGGCTGGAGCGCTGCACACAGTTCCTCCAGGGCGTCCTCCGGCAAGGTCAGAGCAAGCATATCATCCTCCTTGCCGATTTCAGCCTGTTCTCCCGGCTGGAACAGGACGGCCTGGTCACTTCCCTGAAGAAACAGGCTTCGCCCCTTTCCAACCCTGGCCCGGAGCATACGAACCAGCGTCTGGTCATGACCTGCGCCCAGGCGAAGGGTAACATGACCGTCTTCCAGCCGCGCACCCAGCTCGTCCATATAAAGAAAACCGGTGGAAGATCCGTCCCGCTCCACTCCCTCCTGCCAAGCCGCGCGAAGGGCGGAGTTTTCCATCATGGAGGCCCGGGACAGGTCGGTCACACACAGGGGGAGCTGCTTTTCCAGTGCCGCCAGGAATTTGTCCCCCTTCCAGCACATCATAGCATCCATCTCATCCTCTGTCAGTCCTACCACCTGGAGAAATGTCATGTGCCCGTTGGGGGTGCTCAGTTCACCCAGCTCCGGATCGATCCGGAAGCCCAGGGCAGTGAGCCGGGTATCCGTCTCCAGGGCAATGGGGCCGTTGGCATTCATGTGGTGTCCGGATCCAAAGACGTTGCCGCTGGAAAACACATAGCGGGCCAGATTCTGCAGCAGATTGATCGGCCAGATGGGGGGCTGTTCCTCACCCCCACGCTTGAGGCGGAAGGTCAGTTCGAACCCGTAGCCGCTCACCTCCGGGTCATCGCTCTCTTTTTGACCGAGCTCGGTAAATCCGTAGGTGACATAGTGCCAATGGGGAACGCTGCGCTCACTTTTCCATACCTCCACGCCGTCCAGGGGATCGTTCCCCCCCAGGGCGTAAGGGATGATAGTACCGTAGTACATGCCCTCCTGACCGGGATAGAGCCGCTTCATAGCGCTGGAAATGGCATCAAAGCCGGCTTGGGTCAGTTCAGTTTCATCGTCCATGGTAAATCCTCCTTTTTGAACATGCTTGTGCAATCATCCAACAACACAAGCACCTGGTACCGCATAGCCTTCCAGAACACGGAGAACGCAGATTTGGCCAGGGACATGGTATCATGCGGGGTGTGCTCAGGGATGTCCCCCTTACTGTACTGCCCGCCCAGACCTACGGTACCGTCCACAGGGTACCTCTCTGTCTCTGTCCAGCTCAGGATAGAATCCTCACCGGCCGCCACGCCAGGCTGATTCAGCTTCTCCAGCTCGCTTCTCAATCCACCCGCGGTGTCAATCGCATCCACATCATCCGGTACAATCGTGCCCGGAACGCTGGGTTATGCGCCGCTTTAGACTCTGTTGATTCTGCGCATTCTGATGTGGCCGCGGCTTCATTTCTCATTTCCTGAATAGTCAATCATCACTTTCTTACAATCATCGCACTTGAACGCAACTACTGCATGGGAATCATCTGAAGCACCATTGGCAAGGGAGGTACTCTCTTTTCCCAAGAAAGATAGTGAAGAAACAAGTTGTTTTTTCAAAGTCCAGTACACACCATCTCTACATTGGATATATCCTAATGTCATTTCTTTCCCGCAATATGGACAGTTCATATCATCGCCGCCTTTCCCTGTTTGTTTTGTTGTGGGTCGTTCTTCAAACTCTCTGAAATCTTCTGCCGCCTAACTACATCACCTTATCGTTCTCTCCATCTCTCAGTCCTCGTCCCCGGCCTTGAAATTATAGATGGGCCGAAGGATCTTCACTACCTCCGCCGTGGGGCCAATGTTGTCCAGAATGTCCTGCATCCCCTTATAGGCCATGGGACACTCATCCAGGGTGGCTTTGCTCACCGAGGTGGTGTAGACCTCTGCCATCTGCTTTTTGAACTCCGAGACCGTGAAGGACTGCTTTGCGTCCGCCCGGCTCATCAGGCGGCCGGCTCCGTGGGGCGCTGAGCAGTTCCAGTCCTCGTTGCCCTTCCCTACACACAAAAGGCTCCCGTCCCGCATATTGATGGGAATCAGCAGCTGTTCTCCCGCCTTGGCAGATACCGCCCCCTTCCGCAGGATCATGGCATCGGTGTCAATATAGTTGTGGATGGTGGTAAACTGCTCCTCCACATGGAGTTTCATGCCCTTGACGATCTCGTCCATCATGGCCTGCCGGTTGAGCATGGCAAAGTGCTGGACAATCTTCATGTCGTGGATATACTGCTCAAACAGCTCTCCGGACACATAGGCCAGAGCCTTGGGGATGCTGGTCTGCTTGAGATTTTTCAGTTTCTTCCGTTCTTTCTGGATTTCTTTCTCCCGGCCTTCCGCTTTCATTTGGGCGACCAGGGCCTGGATGGAGGCATCGTCGGTGCGGTTGAGCACCTTGTAGCCCGCCTCCTGGTAATAGCTGGCCACCTCCACACCCAGGTGGCGGCTGCCGGAGTGGACCACGATGTAGAGGTTTCCCTCGTTGTCCTTGTCCACCTCGATAAAGTGGTTGCCTCCGCCCAGGGTCCCGATACTCTTTTCTGCCCGCAGCAAATCCATATGGCGGGCACAGCACAGTTCGCTCAGGTCAATCTGGCTGAGGTACCGGTGCGCCTTGTCCCGAATGGAAAAGCCAGAGGGAATCTTTTCATTGATCAGCTTGTCCAGCTTTTGAAGCTCCAGCCGGCCTTCCCGGATACGGGTGGTTTCCATCCCGCAGCCGATGTCCACCCCCACCAGATTGGGCACCACCTTGTCAGTAATGGTCATGGTGGTGCCGATGGTGCAGCCTGCCCCAGCGTGGATATCGGGCATGAGCCGGATCCGGCTGCCCGCTGCAAATTCCTGATTGCACAGCTCCTGTACCTGTGCGATGGAGGCGCTGTCCACTACATCGGTGAAGATCTTGGCCTCATTGTATTTTCCTTTAATTTCGATCATGGTTTCCTCGCAATAGTTCATGGGGCATCGCCCCGTCAAGTCATCTCATACAGCGGAAGTTCCAGTACCGCTTATCCAGTCCAATTTGGGAAAAGAGTTCACTAAGGCAGCTCTCCTTCTTCTAAATCCGCCAAGAAGGCCACAAGGTTCAAACTGTCATCAGCATCCCCGATGTAGTTGCCCCAGTATCGGTCGATATATACGGCCATTGCTCCCTTCTTTATGTTCGCGTCAACGTCCCGCTGTCAATGAAGGCGGCCTTTGGGATATGCCGGAGGGCTTCCGGCTCCCGCCGGTTCGGGACCTGGAAGGAGGACTCTGCTACGGGATTCCTCTGTCGCAGACGAAGCCCCACGGCTTGTTCCATTATCGCTCACGAACACCCCTGGCCGCACTTCGCTCCTCCGCCCAAAATCAAACCCTCACCCACCGGAGGAACGATACTGCGGGCCGCCAGCAGAGATTCCAGCTTTTTGGCCAGCGCCTCCACAATGGCGTGGCAGGGGTTTTCATATCCCACAATCTCCAGCCGCCGCAGCTCTACACAGTGAAGCGTTCCATAGAAGCCCAGCATAAAATCCGTCAATTCAGCGATCATCCGATAGCCTTCCATGTTGTTCACATCTGTCTCGCCCTCTTTAGCGGTCATCAGTCCGATGATTCCAACCGCCACAGTGAACGCGCCGCAGCAGGACTGCTCCGTCTGCATCCCAAGGCCCATCACAGAAAACATCTTCCGGGTCTCCTCAGATAAATTCAGTTGGTAATATTCATTGCACGCCCGAAACATGGCCTCTGCACAGGTCCAATCCGTGCCCACATGATAATAGTTCACCAGCTCATAGAGCTTCATGCTTTCCATACGATACTCCAATCACACATTACTTTTTTATTTTCAATAGCGCCCAGCCTGCTCCAGCCGCTCCATCAACAGCGGGATGGCTGTATCCCTCCAAAAATCCCCACTCAACCAGCCGGTGGACATTCCCACATGGGTCTTGGCAAATTGCTCCACATAATAGTGCTCGCCCGGCGCTGGAAGCTCACCAGTCAGTTCTGCAAAAATGCGAAGCACATCTTCCCGGAGCGCCTGGGGCGAATACGGCAGATTCACTCCTCGATACCGCTCCTTCAGATACTCCCAGAGAAACGGGTCGCCCCGCAGGCCCCACTGGTCCGGTTCCGGGTCGAAGATCAACGCAACACATTCAGCTTTCATGGGCACTTTCAATAACCTCTTTCTCAAAATTGAAGTAAACTACCGTCCGTTCGTCCGCGAGTTCCGGTTGGGTGATGCAGCCTTTCTTTTTTCCGTCATGACGCTTCTTCTGATTTCTCAAACTCACCCGCGATCATCCCGTTGAGACATTTGCCACGATCGGCAATAAAGTCCCCTCGTTTGGCTGGGCCATGGCGAAAAGCCCTTTCAGCCAGTTCTGAGTCCAGGATTCGGGCCTGCTCTCCTTTTCATTCACATATAATAGCAGTTGAGGCCGCTTCGCTGCGACAGAAGTATAACCGCCATCCTTCTGCGAAACAAAAAAGCCCTGCGGTACCCTGTCATTTTGACAGGCTGACGCAGGGCATAAAAAGGCCGCAATGAGGGAACCACACCCACCTCCAGATGTGGTTTTCTCCGCAGACAAAATAATTTTTTCATATCTCAAAGAGGCAGTCAGGGGCTGCCCCGTCCTATTGCTCATGATATGACCTCTCAAATAGCGGCCATGCCCAGATGCCAAATTGCGGACAGGCATAACTTAAGGTGGATTATATCATATTCTAACATATTCTGAAAGTCCTATTTGTATCGTGTTACGGCCCATTGAGCTCTATTCTGTAATGACAACATTGACCCGCATACTCTGAAGAGGATCCACTGGGAAACTATTTTTCGTCCCACCCAAAAAGGGCCCGGTCCACTCGGGCCGGTCCCTTCCTGGTTTTGCGGAACAAGGCTGGAGAATGGCTTTACCGGCCCATAACCCGGGCCATCTGCACCATGGTGACAGCCACCTGGGCGCGG
>OGGQ01003037.1_pt1 | contig 16639 bp, 10 predicted proteins | sample 1571191 | NCBI WGS metagenome assembly OGGQ01 (sample SAMEA2582061, study PRJEB24529) | metagenome | biome: Human gut stool | place: China | collected 2011
AAACGGCCATGGATGCCTTTTTGCTGCCGCGCTGCTCCAAGCGCTTCCCGCAGGACATCGGAAAGGGGCGGCCCTGCCTGAACGCCCACATCGGCAAGTGCATGGCGGTGTGCAGCGGCAAGATCAGCTGCGAGACCTATAACGAGGCGGTAAAAGGGGCGGTGCACCTGATCCGTTACGGCAAAAAGGACATCCTCAAGACCCTGAACGAACGGATGCTGGAGGCCTCCGACCGGCTGGAGTTCGAGACGGCGGCCCTCATCCGGGACCAGATCAACGCCATCACCAAGGTGAGCGCCGGGCAGAAGGTGGTCGTGGACCCGGACGTGGAGATGGACGTGGTGGCCCTGGCCGGTACGCCCGGCAGCGTATGCGCGGCGGTGCTGCGCTTCCGCGAAGGACGGCTCACCGACAAGCGGGAGTTCCTGTTCCATGATACCTCCGACATCGACGCGGTGCGGGAGGAATTTCTGCCCCGGTACTATCTGGACGATGAGCAAATTCCCAAGATCATCGCGGTGGATGCGCTGCCGCCGGACGTGGATGCCTTGCAGCAGGCGCTGAACCAAAAGCGCGGCAGCGAGGTGCAGCTCTATGTGCCCCAGCGCGGCGACAAGGCGCATCTGGTGGAGATGGCGCACACCAACGCGGTGGAGCGTCTGGCCCGGGAGAGCGGCCGCTATGCCCGGGAGGAAAAACTGCTGGACGAGCTGGCGCAGGTGCTGAGCCTGCCCAAACCGCCTCGTGCCATCGAGAGCTACGATATCTCCAACTGGGGCGATGGCACCAGCGTCTGCGGCATGGTCACCTTCAAGGACGGCAAGCCCTTCAAGGCCGGCTACCGGAAGTTCAAGATGAAAACTGTGGTGGGCACCGACGACTACGCGTCTCTGGCCGAGACCGTGAGCCGTCGCGCCGCCGAATATGAAAAATATGTCCAGCTGGCCCAAAACGGTGAGCCCAGCTCCAACTGGTTCGGCCAGAAGCCCGACCTGCTGCTGATGGACGGCGGCAGGGGACAGGTGAGCGCCGCAAAGGAGGCGCTTGCCGGTACAGCGCTGGCAGATGTGCCGCTGTACGGCATGGTGAAGGATGACCACCACCGCACCCGGGCCATGGTGGACAGTGAGGGCCGGGAGATCGCCATCAACATGAACCGGGGCACCTTCACCTTCATTACGGCCATCCAGGACGAGACCCACCGGTTCGCCAACGCCTACCGCAAGCAGCAGATGCGGCAGAAGAGCTATTCCTCCACCCTCACCGAGGTGCCGGGCGTAGGCCCAAAAACCGCCAAAGCCCTGCTGACGCAGTTCAAAAGCGTGGGCGCGGTGAAGGAAGCCACCCCCGACCAGCTGGAAAACACCCCCGGTGTGGGCAGGCAGCTGGCGCAGACCATCTACGAGTATTTTCATCAGGAATAAGTAAACGCCCTTCCCCGCTGGCTCAAGGCCGTGGGAGAAGGGCGTTTTGCTGTCAGGCAGGGGAGTGCTGAGGGGTCAGATCAATGAGGCCCGTGGCAGACAGGTCCAGATCCCCCTTGGGACCGGTAGAGGTATAGCGTTTGTCGTATTTTTTGCTGCCGATGCGGACAACATTGTCGGTCCGGGCATCAATGGTGTAGTCGGCAGGGTCTCCGTCCAGACACAGATGGATGGAGCGGTAGGCACTGATATTAGCCTGCTTTGTGCCGGAAAGCTGGCGGATGAGGCATCCGCCGATGGAAATGTCCGCTTCCAGGTCCCGGGTCACGGTCAGGTCGTCGGCATACAGACTGCCGTTATCCAGCTCTACCTTCAGGCTCTGCAGCTGCAGGTCGTCCAGATGGACGTCCCCCACCTCCAAATCTAAGGTCAACCGGGTGAGGGCGTCTGCCGGGAGGGTGACGGTAAGCAGGGCTTCCGGGGCATCGGGGGACACCTGCCAGTTATCTGGCATCTCAAAATCCAGGGTGGTGTGCCCATATTCATCAGAGGTGCGCTGGAGAGGGGTATGGGGGAAGTTGTCGAACTGGAAGGTGGCGTATACGTCCGAGGTAAGGGTCGGGTCGGTGACAAAGACCACGGAACCGTAGTCTAGCTCCAACTCCAGCTCTGTACGCAGCTTTTCCAGGGGGATCTGCAGGGTGCTTTCCCCAAGGTCATCGGCAGGGATGGTGAGGGGCACGGTATCGGCCGGGACAGCGAGGTGGGTGCCGTTGCTCTCTTCCGGGACAGAGCTGCTGTCTGCTGCCGGAGACGCAGGCTCCACCGGCTGCACCGGGGTGGCTTTGGAGTGCTGGAAGAAAAAGCAAACCAGCACCAGCACCGCCAGCCCGCCGCCCAGCACCATACGCCAGCGGGAATGCGCCTTGCGGGCAGGAGATGCCGGGGCGGCAGAGGGGTCTGCCGGGGCCTGCTCCTCCAGGATCTTGTGGGCTACCTCCTCCGGCGTGCCCAGCTCTGCGATGGCCTGGGCCTCCTTTTCCGGCCCGGCAGCATCCAGATAATCCTCGTAATAGCTCAAAGCGTCCTTGCGCTCAGCTTCCGGCAAAGGGGCTAAAAGCTGCTCCAGGGCAGCAAGAAATGCAGTACGGGTCATAGATCATTCCACCTCTCTGAAAAATGTGTCAATGGAAGAACGGTAGCGGCTCCACTCCTGCGCGTAGGCGGCAAGCTGCTGCCGCCCGGCAGCGGTGATCTGATAATAGCGGCGGTTGCGGCCGTTGACTGGTGCGTCGTACACCGTCAGAAGCTGGTCCTTTTGGAGCCGCCGCAGCACGGGGTACAGGGTGGATTCGCTGAGTTCCAGGGTATGGGTGACCTGCTGGGTAATGCGGTAGCCATAGGTGCCCTCCGGCTCCTGGGCCACCACAGACAGCACGATGGCATCCAGCAGCGCGGCACTGATGGGAAAACTCATGTGGGGACAACCTCCTTTCGATGTGACCTGTTTCTATAATATTATATAACATATAATATTGCACAAGTCAATAGAGGAGCGCAAAAAAATATGGCAGGCAACAAAAAAGCTCCCCCTTTCGGGGGAGCTGGATGGGAACGAAGGGAACGGACGGAGAGGGCTGAGCTTCTTAGTCCTCCGAAGAAATATCCTGCCCAAAGTATTTTTCGCCCAGAGCTTTCAGGGTGCCGTCGGCGCGCAGCTCCTCAATGGCAGTGTTGATGGCTTCCAGCAGGGAAGCGCTGTCGTCGCCCTTGCGCACCGGGATGGCCACATGAGAAGCGTCCTCAGTCTGGGCCACCAGCTTGAAGTCGGCGTCCGGATGCACATTCAGGTAGTCGTAGAAGGACACATCGGCGTTCAGGGTGGCGTCGATGCGGCCGGCGGTCAGCAGCTGGATGGTCTCTTCCAGGGTGTCGATGCCCTGCACGGTGGCACCATAGCTCTCGGCCAGCTCCATGTAGGTGGAAGCCAGGCTGTTGGCAGTGGTCTTGCCCTTCAGGTCCTCAAAGCTCTTGATGTCCTCGTTGTCCTTGCGCACGGCCAGTGCGGTGTGGATGTAGCCGTAAGGGGTGGTGAAGTCGTAGGTCTTGGCCCGCTCGTCGGTCACCTCGACGCCGTTGCACACGATGTCAAAGCGGCCTGCGTCCAGACCGGCGAACAGGCTGTCCCAGTCGCTTTCCACATACTCCGGCTCCACGCCCAGCTTCTCGGCGATGGCGCGGGAGACTTCCACGTCGTAGCCCACCAGGGTGTCGCTCTCGTCGTGGTAGCTCCAGGGCTGCCATGCACCTTCCAGTGCCACCACTAGCTTGCCGTTGGTCTGAATGGCGGCCAGCTGGTCGGCAGCGCCGGTGGAAGCAGCCGAAGAAGCCGCACCGGAAGCGGCAGCGCTGCTGCCGGAATTGGAAGAGCAGCCTGCCAGGGTCAGCACACCGGCGGCAGCCATCACACTCATCAGAGAAATAAAGGTTCTGCGTTTCATAGAAATATCCTTTCAGTTAAAATGTTTGTCTAGGCGGCCATCGGGGAGTTTCTCCGAGGACCGTCCGCTGGGGTGGGACCCTGTTGCCCGTAGGGCAATAGGGCGGGCGATGGAATGGCCTGCAACGGCAACGACCGCCGCCAGCGGCGGAAACAGGGAGTTGCTGTTGGGACAGCGGCCAGCAGAATGCAAGGCTCGCTCAAGGGCCGCCGCATGCGCTGGGAGCCGCAACCCGTATTCGTGTCCGAGGAGGAAGCTCCCCGATGACCGTATATCACTCCGTGTGGGCGATCTTTTGCAAAAAAGCCCGGGTGCGCTCCTCCCGGGGAGCGGCAAAGAATTCGCGGGAGGGAGCCTGCTCCACCACCACGCCGTTCTCCATGAACACCGTCTTGGAGGAAACGTTGCGGGCAAAGCCCATCTCGTGGGTCACCACCAGCATGGTCATGCCCTCTTCGGCCAGCTGGCGCATCACGCTCAGCACTTCGCCGGTCAGCTCCGGGTCCAGCGCACTGGTGGGCTCGTCGAAGTAGATGATCTCCGGGTCGGTGGCCAGGGCACGGGCAATGGCTACGCGCTGCTGCTGGCCGCCGGAGAGCTGGCGGGGGTAGTAGTCGGCCCGGTCGGCCAGCCCCACCTTTTCCAGCATGCGGCGGCCGATGGTGTCGGCCTGCTCCCGGGGCATCCTGCGGGCCACGATGAGTCCCTCGGTCACGTTCTGCAGGGCGGTCTTGTTCCGGAACAGGTTGTAGTTCTGGAACACAAAGGCCGTCTTTTTGCGCAGCCGGGCGATGTCGGCCCGGCCTGCATGGGCCAGGTCAAAGGTCTCGCCGTCCAGCACCAGCTGGCCTGCGTCGGCGGTCTCCAGAAAATTCAGGCAGCGCAGCAGGGTGGTCTTGCCGGAGCCGGAAGGGCCCAGAATAGCCACCACATCGCCTTTTTCCACGGTCAGGTCCACGCCCTGCAGCACCGGCAGCTCGCTGACCACCTTGTGTGCACCGGGGCGCAGACCGGCTTTTGCGTAGGTGCGGAAGGTCTTGTGGACGTTCCGGATCTCCATCATTGCCATGGGTTCCACACTCCTTTCTTACTGGAAGCCCCGGGCGTTGAGTCGGTGCTCCAGCACAGCCTGCAGTTTGGTGATGACCGTGCAGAACAGCAGGTACACCACCGCCACCTCACAGTAGATGGGCAGGAAGATGTAGGTGCGGGCCGCCACGCGCTGACCGGCCATGAACAGCTCGGCCACCGTGATGTTGGACGCCAGCGAGGTGTCCTTGATCATGCCGATGAGGGAGTTGGACAGGGCGGGCACGGCGGTGCGCAAAGCCTGCGGCAGCACGATGCGGCGCATGATCTGCACCCAGCTCATGCCTACGCAGTAACCGGCTTCCAGCTGGCCCTGGGGCACGCTTTCCAGCGCGCCGCGCATGGTCTCGGCGCAGTAGGCACCCTCATTGAAGGCAAAGGCGATGACGGCGGCGGGGAAGGCGTCCAGCATGATGCCCAGGCTGGGCAGGCCGTAAAAGATGATGAACAGCTGCACCAGCAGCGGTGTGCCGCGGATGACCCAGATGTAGAACCGGGCGATCTGCCGCAGCACCGGCACGTTGGCGTACTGCACCAGTGCCACCACCACGGCGATGATCATGGCAAAAAAGAAGGACACCAGCGTCAGCGGGATGGTCATGGTAAGGCCGGCCGTCAGGATGCGGGGCAGGGCCTCTACCAGCACGCTGACCGTGCGGTTGGATAAAAGTGCTTCAAACATGAACGATCACAGTACCTCAAATACTCTCAGAAAACAACGGTGAATGTATTATACAACTTCGAGTATACTCAAAGTCAAGGGGTTTGCGGAAATTCCTACAAAACCTACCAGAATACTATAACATGAAACGTCCGGCGGTGCAAATGGTTTGCAAAAATCGCGTATTGTGAACAAAAACGGCCCAGCCGCTGCGGGAACTTTGTGCAATGCGGCAAGCCGGTTGACGCGGCAGGCGCTTTCGTGTACAATGGGCATAACAACGTGCACACCGGGTTTGCCGGTGCCGCGCAAATTCACCGGCGGCCCGGCTGCCGGTGCAAACGGAGGACACAAACGTGACGAAACGGAAGATTGGCGTTCTGGGTGCAGGTACCTGGGGCATGGCGCTGGCGCGGATGCTGACCGTCAGCGGCAACGAAGTGCAGGTGTGGTCGGCCATTGAGGCGGAGGTGGACAACCTCTCCACTACACGGGTGCACCCCAACCTGCCGGGCATGAAGATCCCGGCCGAGCTGCAGTTCACCAAGAGCATCGAGGAAGTGTGCACCGGCAAGGATGTGCTGCTGTTTGCAGTGCCGTCGGTGTTCGTGCGGGGCACCACCGCCAAGGCACGGCCCTATATCCCGGACGGTCAGATCCTTGTGGATGTGGCCAAGGGCATGGAGCCGGATACCTTATATACCATGACCGAGGTGATCGCCGACGAGCTGAACAGGGACGGCGGCCCCAAAAACTGCAGGCTGGTGGCCCTGAGCGGCCCCACGCACGCCGAGGAAGTGGCGCTGGACCTGCCCACCACCATTGTGTCGGCCTGCCCGGATGACGAGGCGGCCCGCTTTGTGCAGGATGTGTTCAGCAACACCTGCATGCGCGTGTACACCAACCCCGACATCAAGGGCGTGGAGCTGAGCGGTGCCCTGAAGAACGTGATCGCCCTGGGCGTGGGCATCTCCACCGGCCTTGGCTACGGCGACAACGCCCGCGCGGCCCTGATCACCCGCGGCATTGCCGAGATCGCCCGCCTGGGCGTGGCCATGGGCTGCAACATCCACACCTTTGCGGGCCTGGCCGGCATCGGGGACCTGATCGTGACGGCCACCAGTATGCACAGCCGCAACAACCGCGCCGGCATCCTCATCGGCAAGGGCGAGAGCCCGGAGCAGGCGGTGAAGGAAGTGGGCATGGTGGTGGAGGGCATCAACGCCCTGCCCGCCGCTATGGAGCTCGCCGCCAAGTACAACGTGGAAATGCCCATCGTGCAGACGGTGAACGCCATCGTCAAGGAGGGCATGAGCGCCAGCGACGCGCTGCGCACCCTGATGGACCGCAACCGCAAGAACGAGATGCCCCAGGGCTACGAGAACATATAAGAATTGATACCGGAAAGGCACAGCTGTTCTGAGAACGGCTGTGCTTTTTTGCGCTTTGCGTGCAGAGCCGGCCCACTGACATCTGGCAAGATGCCCCCAAAATCATTCAAAATTTTTACAGAAATCAGACACGAAAGGGTAGAAGGTCGGGAAACTTTCTGCTATACTGAAACTATGAGCGCACTGCGCTCGACAGAAACAGGAGGGGATCTTATGCCGTCAACTTATGCGCACCGCCGCTTCGGCGCGGATGTTCTGCAGCAGCTGCCCGCAGCCCTGCAGGATCAGATCGGGAAAAACCGGGCCCTGTTCGACGTGGGCCTGCACGGGCCGGATCTGCTGTTCTACTATCATGCAGCCAAGTCCAACCCCGTGGGTGCCTTGGGCAACGCCATGCACGAGCAGCCGGGCCGGGTGTTCTTTGAGCGCGCCCGGGGCGTGGTGCGACAGGCAAAGGACCGGGACGCCGCGCTGGCCTATGCGCTGGGGTTCGTGTGTCATTTTGCGCTGGACAGCACCTGTCACCCCTATGTGGAGGCCTACACCCGCCAGAGCGGGGTGAGCCACTGCGAAATCGAGACCGAGTTCGACGACATGCTGCTGCGCCGGGACGGCCATGACCCGAAGAGCTTCTTCACGGCCAGCCATATCCGGCCCACGGCGGAAAATGCCCGGGTCATCGCGCCCTTCTACGAGGGCCTGACCGGCCTGCAGGTGCTGGACGCCCTCAAGGGGATGATCGCGATGCACCGGCTGCTGCAGCCCTCCGGCGCGGTCAAGCGCTGGGTGGTGCTCACCGGCATGAAGGCAGTGGGCAAGTACGACGTGCTCCACGGCCTTGTGGCCAACCCGCAGCCCAACCCGCAGTGCACCGAGAGCAATGAGAAACTGGATGCCCTGTACCAGCAGGCCATTCCGCTGGCGGTGCGGCTGATCGAAGCCTATGCGGAAACGCTGGACACGGACGAGCCGTTGGATAAGGCCTATGACCACACCTTCGGGGAATTCTGAGGGGCGGCCAGCAGGAGGTCAGAGAAACTCCCTGCCGTTCAGACAACTGGGAAAAGAGAGTGCACCGCACGGCGGTGCGAGAGGAACAAGAATGCAAAAGAAAAAATTTAAGGTCACGCCGCTGGAGCGTGCGTGGATCCTGTACGATGTGGGCAACTCGGCTTTTGTGCTGATGATCGCTACGCTGGTGCCCATCTTTTTCAATGCGCTGGCGGAGGCCGGCGGTGTGAGCAAGGTGAACTATCTGGCCTACTGGGGCTATGCAAGCTCGGTGGTCACGGTGATCACCGCCGTGCTGGGGCCAATCCTGGGCACCCTGGCCGATACCAAGAACTTCAAAAAGCCCATCTTCATGCTCTGCCTGTTCGTGGGTGTGCTGGGCTGCTGTGCCATGGGCGCGGCCCGCACCTGGCTGCCGTTCCTGGTCGTCTTCATCGTGGCCAAGATCGGCTTTTCGGGCAGTTTGGTGTTTTATGACTCCATGCTGGGCGATGTGACCACCCCGGAGCGGATGGACATGGTGTCCTCCCGCGGCTATGCCTGGGGCTACATCGGCAGCTGTGTGCCCTTTGTGGTGTGTCTGGCGCTGGTGCTGGGCAGCGGGGCCATCGGCATGAGCCAGATGACCGCCCTGACCATTGCACTGTTCATCACGGCGGTGTGGTGGCTGGGCACCACCCTGCCGCTGCTCCGGCGCTACCGGCAGGTCAACTATGTGGAGGTGGAGCAGCACGCCATCCGGCAGAGTTTTGTGCGCATCGGCCACACCCTGAAGCACCTCTATGAGGACAAGCAGGTGTTCTGGTTCCTGCTGGCGTTCTTCTGCTACATCGACGGCGTGTACACCATCATTGATATGGCCACGGCCTACGGCACGGCCCTGGGTCTGGACACCACCGGCCTGCTGCTGGCGCTGCTGGTCACCCAGATCGTGGCCTTTCCCTCAGCGCTGATCTTCGGCCGGCTGAGCGCAAAATACCCCTCCAGCCAGTTGATCCCGGTGTGCATCGCGGCCTATACCGGCATTGCGGTGTTTGCTTTCTTCCTCACCCAGCAGTGGCAGTTCTGGGTGCTGGCCGTGCTGGTGGGGTTGTTCCAGGGCGGTGTGCAGGCACTGAGCCGCAGCCACTTTGCCAAGATCATCCCGGCGGAAAAATCCGGCGAATACTTCGGCCTGTTCGACATCTGCGGCAAGGGGGCATCCTTCCTGGGCACCATGATCGTCAGTGTGGGCAGCCAGCTCACCGGCAGTGCCAACGTGGGCGTGGGCAGCATCGCGGTGCTGTTCGTCATCGGCTTTGTGCTGTTCCGGGTGTCGTGCCGGACGGAACACGCCAAGCAGGTGTAACACACGTTTTTTCAAAAGGCTCCTCTGTGCATGCACAGGGGAGCCTTTTTGGGTTATTGTTTACAAACCGGCAATTGTGTTTTGGAACGGTGAATGATACAATAGGGCCAGACCAAAAACACAAAGGAGAATAAAGCGATGAAGCAGGTTCCCGGTTATACCCTCGTCCGTACAGAGGACTGCCCCGAGCAGCACGGTACCCTGACCGTGCTCACCCACGACGTGAGCGGGGCCACCATCCTGCTGGTGGAAAATGAGGACAACAACAAGGCCTTTGGCATTGGGTTCGGCACCTTCCCCTCCGATGACACCGGCGTTTTTCATATTCTGGAGCATTCGGTGCTGGCCGGAAGCGAAAAATACCCGGTCACCTCGCCGTTTCTGCAGCTGCTCAAGAGCAGCATGGCATCCTTTCTCAATGCCATGACCTTCCCGGATAAGACCGTGTACCCCTTTGCCACTCCCAACGAGACGGATTTCAGAAACCTGATGGATGTCTACCTGAATGCGGTGTTCTGCCCGCTGGCCATGGTGGACAGGGCTGTGTTCGAGCAGGAGGGCTGGCACCGGGATGCCGACGGCACTGTGAGCGGCGTGGTGTACAACGAGATGCAGGGAGCCCTTGCCGCCCCGGACGCTCAGCTGCAGAATGCGCTGGAGCGTGCCATGTTCCCGGACACGGCCTATGGCTTTGTGTCTGGCGGCGACCCGGAGAGCATCCCGGCGCTGACCTATGAGAAATATCAGCGGGTGTACCGCCGCCACTACAGCGCGGACAACTGCTGCATCACCCTGTATGGCAAGATGGACATGGCCGAAAAACTGGAAATGCTGGACCGCGATTACCTGTCCAGGATGCCCAGGACCACCACCCGCCCCCGCCTGACGGTGCAGGACGAGCAGCCGGGCACCTGCGTGGAGCTGCCCTATTACACCGAGAACCCGGAGCCGGACGAGGTGCAGTGCGCACTGGCCTGGTACACCGGTGCCTTTGCGGACCGGGAACGGCAGCTGGGCGTGGAGATCCTGCTGGACGCGCTGCTGGGTACCAACAATTCGCCCCTGAAAGCGGCCCTACTGGCCGAAAAGCTGGGCGCGGACATCGACATGGGCTTTGATGACAGCACCCTGCAGCCCACGCTGGAGCTGGTGCTGCGGGGTGCCACCGAAGAGAGCGCCCGCAAGTTTGCCCCGGCGGTGCGCAAGGCAGTGGATGACGTACTGGCCCGGGGCATCCCGCAGGAGCTGCTGCTGGCCTCGCTGAATTCGGCAGAGTTTGCCTCGCTGGAGCGGCCGGGCAGCCTGCCGGACGGCGTGCTGGACGCCATCAACGCTTCCACGGGCTGGCTGCACACCGGGGACCCCGCCCTGCTGCTGCACACGGATAAGCTGTTTGCCTCCCTGCGCAGCAAGATGGCGGACGGCTGGTTCGACGAGCTGCTGCGCAGCCTGTTTGCCCCGGCTCCGGTGCAGGTGCTGCAGGTGCCCACCCTGCCCAAGAAGCAGGAAGAGACACAGGCCCCGGCCCGCACCGACGCCAAACTGGTGCTGGATCACCCGCTGACCGTGGCCGACCTGGGCGAAGGTGCCCCCAGCGCGGCCGGGCAGACCGAGCAGGTGGCCGGTGCCACGGTGCTGCGCCACCCCTCGGCGGGCAGCCTGTACCTGAATTTCTACTATGACCTGGGCCATGTGGCCCCGGAGGACCTGCCGTATCTGGACCTGCTCACCGATGTGCTGGACGAGCTGGACACGCCGACCCACACGGCCCAGCAGCTGAACACCCTGCGCAGCACCTGGCTGGGCGACAGCCGCGTACTGCTGGACTTCTGGACCGGCCGGCAGGAGGGCGCACCCTGCCATGCCAAACTGACCATGAGCCTGAGCCTGCTGGAACGCAGCCTGCAAAAGGCCGTGGAGCTGGGCGGCGAGTGGCTGTATGACACGCAGCTCACCGGCCCGGCAGCGGAAGCCGCCTTTGCCCGGGTGCTGAGCCAGCAGAAACTGAACATGGAACAGCAGTTCATCCAGCAGGGCAACGCCTATGCGGCGGTCCGTGCCAGTGCCCACTACAATGTGGAGAACGCGGCCAGCGAGCGATGCAGCGGCGTAAGCTATTATCACTTCCTGTGCGATCTGCTGGAAAAGGCCGACTGGGCAGGCCTTGGCGCAAAGCTGGAAACCCTGCGGGCCCAGGTGCTGCAGCACGCCCAGCTCACCGTGAGCCTGCACGGCTCGGAGCTGGCGCTGGACACCTTGCGCACCCTGCTGCCGGGCAGCCGGTTTGCGGAGCAGGAGCGCGACGCGGCGCAGCCCTATGTGGAGCCGCTGACCCCGCCGGTGAACGAGGCCTTTATGATTGACGGCGGCGTGAACTACGCGGTGCAGGTGTGGCCCATGGAGCGCCGCAGCGACCGCAAGGTGCTGGCCCGCGTGATGAGCTACGAATACCTGTGGCACAACATCCGCGAGGTGGGCGGCGCCTACGGCACCGGCATGCTGTCGTCGGACGGTGTGGAGTACCTGTACACCTACCGGGACCCCCACCTGACCGAGAGCTACGACACCTTTGCCAAGGGCCCGGCGGAGCTGGCCGCCCGCGATTACACCGAAAAGGACCTGAACGACCTGATCGTGGGTGCCGTGGCCAAGCTGGACACGCCCCGCAAGCCCCGCGCCGAGGCACGGGAGCTGGACCGGCAGTATTTCTGCGGCATCACCGAAGCAATGAAGGCTGCCGACCGCAAGGCCCTGTGTGCCGTGGACGCAGCTCTGCTCAAAGAGCAGGCCGCCGGTCTGGCCGATGCCATGGCTGCCGGTGTGAAGGTGACCTTTGGCAGCAGGGACGCGGTGGAGGCCGCAGGCTCCCTGTTTGACCGCGTAGAGACCCTGTAACGAAAACAAACCAATGAAGCCCCGGCACAGTGTGGAATGCAGACTGTGCCGGGGCTTGTTTTGTGCGAAAAATCAGAAGGCACCCTGATAGTATTCCAGCAGGATGCAGCCGGTGCGCAGGACATTGCGCACGGCGGCATCGTCCAGGTCCAGCTGCAGCAGGGTGCGGATGCGCTGCAGCCGGTACACCAGCGTATTGCGGTGGATGAAAAGCTGCCGGGCCGTGGCATGGAGGTTCTGCTCCTGCAGCAGGTAGACGCACAGGGTGTGCAGCAGGGCGGTGCTGTGGGCCTGGTCGTACTCCTGCAGGCGGCGCAGCATGGGGTGGATGAAGGCCCGGAGGTTGGCGCTCTGGGCGATGGTGCGGACAAACACGTCCTGATACAGGGCCGAGGCGCTGCGGCAGCCCGCACCGCAGTGCAGATCCCGGGCGGTGGCGGCGGCTTCCTGATTGAAGCGCCACACGGTGCCCAGCTGCAGCAGAGAGGGAAACGGCATGCTCAGGATCACGGTCTGGTCCATGCGCAGGCCCACCTCCTGCAATTTTTGCAGCAGCTGTTCCGGCTGGGCAGCGTCCCCGGTGCCGGGCAGCAGAAGCAGAAAGGCGGTCTCGGTCTGCATGAACCACCCTTCCGGCCACTCGTGGGCCAGCAGGGCCTGTTGATTCGTGCGGGTGAGCCGGTGCGCCTGCGACAGCGGGATGCTGGCCAGATAGAAGTGCGGGGGCGCTTCCAGTGCCGGGAAGCGATGCAGCTTTTTCTGCATGGCGCTCTGCTGGGCAGGCTCACAGAACAGAAGCTCCTGCAAAAAGCGCTCTTCCGGTGCAGCCCGCCAGGCGGTGGGGGCTGCATGCACCAGATAATGCTGCAGCAGCTCCAGCAGACGCTGGGCCAGGACCTCGTCCTCCGGAGCAAAGGGGTGTTCCAGCTCAATGATCTCCAGCCCGCCGCAGTTGCGGCCATCGTCGGGGGCGACCACAGGCCCCACCATCCGACGGACGGGGCGGCCGTCCGGCTCGGTGTAAGGTACGGTCTGCAGGCCGGTAAGGTTGCGGGCAGAAAAATTTTCGATCATGGCTTCGGCCTGCTTCAGGTCGTGATGCTGAGGCGCTTCGCCCTGCAGGATGCGGTCCCAACTGTCGATGCCGATGGGCTGTTCCGGCTCCATGGCCAGGGTGCGGAAGCTGCTGTCCACCACCAGCACCGGGTTGCCCAGCTCCTGCCGGGCGGCGGCCAGCAGGTCCTTCAGGCCGCCGGAGAGGCAGGGCTGGAGCCGCCGCTCCGGCTCCAGCAGGCGGTGAACGGCCCGGACCAGCGGCAGGGTCAGGGCCGGGTCGGCGTAGTGGGCGGCGTTGGGGTGTTGCGGTGCGCCCGGTGCGCACAGAAGGTAAAACCGGTCCGGGCGGTCCACGGTGCCCTCGCCGATGAAAACGGTGCCGCCTTCTGCATCGTCCCAGGGGTCCAGCACCACCCGGGTACAGGCAAAGCAGGCAGGGGCGTCGGGCAATTGCAGCGGAAAGTCGGCGCAGAGCCGGGCACAGAGTTCGGTGGTGAGCATGAGGGTCTCCTTTGGTCAAATACAAACAAAATACGGGCGATATTTGTATCAAGAATACAATGTACAGCCAACGGTGTCAATGTTAAAATAGAAACGAAGTGAATGTTTCTTTTTTAACAAAGGGGCGTTCCGTCGCAATGCACGAAGAGAGAAAAAAGAAAAAGATGTAAGGAGAAACTACCATGTCGAAACTGTCCCGTAGATCCTTCCTCAAGGGCACCGCAGTCAGCGCACTGGGTGCCGCTGCTCTGGGCATGACCGCCTGCAGCAACAACACTGCCGCAAGCAGCACCGCATCCTCTGCCGCTGCTTCTGCACCCGCTTCCAGCACCCCGGCTCAGCAGCCCGCTGCTGCCGAGACCGGCAAGCCCGGCTTCTTCACCGACCCGTATCAGTACAAGGATACCGATGCCGTGCAGGTCGTGACCACTGAGGTGGTCGTCGTGGGTGCCGGCAACGCCGGCTGTACCGCTGCCTGCTCCTGCGTGGAGAACGGCAGCGAGGTCGTGGTCATTGAGGCCCAGAACGCCATCCATGGCCAGGGCGGCGGTGTTGGTCTGTGCAACACCAAGTACGTCCAGTCTCTGGTGGATGAGGGCAAGCTGCCTCACATGACCGACGTGGTGGAGCACCAGAACATCTGGGTCCAGCGCTGCGGCAGCCGCGTGAACGAGGCTCTGGTCTCCATGTGGTTCAACAACTCCCCCGAGGCCGGCAACTGGCTGATCGACAAGTGCGCGGAGTTCGGTGTGGTGCCGGTGTCCTTCCGTGCACATGCCCCCAACGCCATCATCCCCGAGTCCTACGACTACCACATGTTCGTCAACGTCGGCGACCATCAGTTCGACTCCAAGTGCGGCTACTTTGCAGCCACCAACGTCCTGTACGAGGACAGCCAGAACGCAGAAAAGTACGAGCACCCCGCCACCTACTTCTTCAACACCAAGGCTCAGGAGCTGCTGGTGGAGGATGGCCGCGTGACCGGCGTGTTCGCACAGCGTGACGGCGAGCTGTGGCTGTTCCGCGCCACCAAGGGCGTCATCCTGGCCACCGGCGGCATCCACGAGGATACCGAGATGACCGACTACTACTGCGACGAGAACATCAAGCGTGTGCAGCGCTGCGAGCACGGCCCCGCAGGCTTCTCCACCGGCGACGGCCACAAGATGGGCCTGTGGGTCGGTGCACACATGCAGGATGGTCCGTTCCCGCTGATGCTGCATCCGCAGGCATGCTCCATGTTCCACGGCTGCTTCCCCTTCGTCAACCAGGAAGGCCACCGTTTCATGAACGAGGGCACCTGGGTGCAGGGCAAGAGCATGAACGTCATGCACCAGACCGGAAACGTTGCATGGTCCATCTTTGATGCAGACTACGGCAAGTACAACCGCATGTCTCTGGAGAACGGCACCGGCGGCGGCATGTTCTGGGACACCATGAGCGCAGCCATTGGCCAGGAGTTCACCGATGACGATGTGACCTCCATCGTGGAGAGCGACATCGCCGTGGGCAACACCGTCAAGGCAGACAGCATCGAGGAGCTGGCCGCTCTGATCGGCGCACCCGCCGATGTTCTGCAGGAGACCATCGACCGCTACAACGAGCTGGTCACCAAGGGCGCCGACGATGACTTCCACAAGCCGGCCGACTTCCTGTACCCGGTGGTCAAGGCTCCGTTCTACGCTGCCAAGGTGGGCGTTGCCCTGCTGGCGGTCGTGGGCGGCCTGTCGGTCAACACCGACCTGCAGGTCCTGGACGACGAGAAGAAGCCCATCGAGGGTCTGTACGCCACCGGCAACACCTCCGGTGACCTGTACGCCATTGACTACCCCATCAACATGGCCGGCAACTCCAACGGCCGCTGCGTGATCTGGGGCTACCTGCTGGGCAAGACCATGGCCAAGGCCGCCGCTTCCGGCGAGGCTCTGACCAGCCGCGATGAGCTGGCCGACCTGGCAAAGGACGAGAACGGCATCGTGGCATCCGACACCGTTTATAAGGACGGCAGCTACACCGGCACCGGCAAGGGCCGCGGCGGCGACATGGAAGTGACCGTGACCATCACCGACGGCAAGATCTCGGACATCGTGGTCAACTCCCATGCCGAGTCCTCTGACATTGGCGCACCGGCTCTGGACAAGCTGATCCAGAACGCCATTGCTGCCAACAGCGCAGAGATCGACGGCGCTTCCGGCGCTACCATGACCTCCGACGGCTTCCGTGAGGCTGTGGCACAGGCTCTGGCAAAGGCACAGTAAGGCTTTATAAAAAAGAACCCCGGGGACGGGCAGCGCAGGACGCTGCCCGTCCCCTTTTTGCGCAAAAAAGCGGCGTCCGCAAAAAGCAGACGCCGCAGGAAAAAACAGAGAATTCCGCGCAGAAGGATCAGTTCTTGCGGGCAATCATTTCGGTGTAGGCCAGCACCAGCGGGCCGACGCCCTTGGCGTCGTTGCACACCACCGGCTCGCTGAAGTAGTAGGCCAGAGAGCCGTCGCGGTGGTCCTTGCCGCCCAGACCGGCCACCAGGCAGATGCCGCCCAGCTGCAGGCTGCCGTCCGGATTCTTGGACAGGTACTTGTCGCAGGTGCCGTAAAAGGCTTTCTCGGCCCAGGCAGCCATCCGTTTGGGCAGGTAGCCTAGGCGCACGCCCTTGAGCACCGCGTAGGCAAACAGGGCAGTGCCGCTGGTCTCCAGATAGTTGCCCTCCACGCCGGGGTGGTCCATCACCTGCCAGAACATGCCGGTCTCCTCGTCCTGGAACT
>OGGQ01003044.1_pt1 | contig 16619 bp, 18 predicted proteins | sample 1571191 | NCBI WGS metagenome assembly OGGQ01 (sample SAMEA2582061, study PRJEB24529) | metagenome | biome: Human gut stool | place: China | collected 2011
TCGCCGTCGGTAAGACGTTCAGAGCATTGTTTTGGTGTGCCGTCAAGGGTGGCGGGAATTATCAGTTTCTTACATATCTGCGATTTTCAAGGTTCTAATGCTGCCGGTTCACCCCAGCTTCGGATTTTCATAAATTATTTTCCACTACCGCTTTTGCGGCAGTGGAAAATAACGGTAACAGTTCAACCGGCGCTTCTTTTTGACCGAGAAAGCAGGTCACTTATTCCCACTCAACTGCCAGGCCTTGATTTCTCGTGATTTTATGCACTGAAAATACGCTTTTCATCCACACATTCCACATATTTCACGCTATCCGTAGCGTCTTTACGAATTTTGTAGCCATATTGTAGTCATGGCTACAACAATACAATCTCCGCTGGCCGATTCACCTCAAAGCCACTCGCAACTATTTCAAACAGATAATACACGGAGGTTTTACGCTATGAAAAAATGCATCTACGATAACAGCAACGGACTTTGGTTTGAACTGCAAGGAGATTATTACATCCCTTGTCTGCTTTTGCCGGACACCCAAGAACGCTCCATCGGTATCTGGGGCAGGAAACATCTGAATTACATCAAAGAACACCGTCCGGCACTATACACCGAACTGATTCTGAACTGCAAGTTGCACAGCTATCTGGCTGACATTGATGCTCAGGCAAATGCCGAGCTCGCTCTGTTGATAAAACAGATGGCAAAGAAAGAGCGTATCAACGAGCAACTGAAAGCGCAGGATCAAATGGCATGGGTCAGAGCCATAAACAGCATCCGCAATCGTGCGGAAGAAATCATTAACGCCGAACTGATCTTCGCATAATTCAGCATCAGCCGGGCAGTGGTTCGCTACTCGGCTAATATTTTGTTTCTACTTAACAATCTGTGCGTACAATGAGTCTGTGATTTGACGCATTATTTCACTATTGATATCACGCATATTGGAATAGCGTGAAACATCAATATCTATTATATCTGAAGCCTTTAATGTGCTATCAAGCTCTGGGCACTCGTGTTTGATTTTTTCTAAATAGTGCTCGCTCTTAAAAGCTACATATTGGTCTTTTTCTTGTATGGAAAGCGGCCAAAATGCACATTTATAACTAAATCTTGAACGCAGTTCCGGTGGCAGAAATTCTCCTATTCGTTCTTTAGGCATATTGGAAGTAAAAACTATGATGTATTTATCTAAGTCATACTCACGTCCCAAAGAATCTGTGAATTTTCCTTCTTCGAGCAACTGCAAGAAAAAGTTATAAACGGGCTTACTTGCTTTTTCAAACTCATCTATCAGAATCACCTTGCTTCGGCTACGCATAAGCTTGTCAGGTAATTCCCCTTTATTGCTGCCTATATAACCTCGTGGGCTACCAATCAAACTGTTCAAAGCATCTTGAGCACTGTAATTGCCAAAATTGATTTTTATCATCGGTTCGTCTGCAGCTAACTTTTGATGAAGCAATCTTGCGACTTCTGTTTTACCGATACCCGAAGCACCACATATCAGTACGGAAAAAATCGGCTGCTGCCCAATTCGATTAAACAACCTATATTTCGTCAATTCCTCTTTCAAGCGTTTTTTGAAAAGCTCATTGCCAAAAAGATTTTGATTTATATAAGCTAAAACATTCTCAAAATCAGATTGTTCAATATCGACGATATTTTGAATCGGGTCTTTTTCAATTTCAAGAAAATTCTCAAGATCAAGAACTTCGTCAATTTTATAATACAGCAAATCTCGAACTTGTTTGCTGTATTGGCGTTCAATGATAATATACAGTGCAACAGATTGCTCTTGTTGAATTACATTCAGCATAAGCTCAGCTGGAGCAATGAGAGCATCTGCACGATCTTCGTTATAAAACAAAGAAGATAAGTCAATAAAGACTGAAAGAGTGCCTGCCGGGAGTTCAAATTTTGATTGATCCTTAACAAAAAAAGACCAACTTAATATTTGCCCACCTGCTTCCTCAATCGCTTTAACTACATGCTCTCTGTTCTTTCTGTCATATTCATAAATACTTACTCTATCCATAATATCTCCTAAATATTGATATCTTGAATAATGGCAATAACATCAATGTAATGAACTTTACCTTGCGCAAGAGAAGTATTCTGAATACCCTTTTTATCATCTTCTCGAACACCGTCCTCAATATCCATACCGCTGTCTTGAATATCGCTTGGCTGCTCTGGACTCTTCTTTCCGCTATCATTCAGCGCCATCATACGATTAATCTTTCGTTCAACATCACGGCGGTCAAATTCTCCACGATAAATACCGAGCACTGTGACTTTACCAATCTCAATATCTGAAATGCTGTACTGACTTTCCATCTCGTTTTCAGCGCTCATAGGGATTTTGAGCATCATATGCTCATTAGTACCAAATCTATGTGGAAGTTCACCACAAAGAACATAGGCAGATCCCTTAAACATAACTTCCATAAGAGATGTGAAGTTCATATTACCTATTCCTTCAACAGGAACTTGATTTACCAAGCCACTCATAAGTGCTTTGGTAGCCATCACATCATCGGAATTTACAACAGTAAGGTAAACATCCTTGATTTTCACTAAGTTACCAACCTTACTATCGTCTAAACGACGTACCTCTTTAGCTTTCTCATAAATGGGCTTAAGAATTGTCGATTTAGAACTTACTACTTTCACAGTATCTTCCACTCGATTAGACCTATTATGAGACAAATTACCATTCAGATCTATGCTTGGTAAATACTGTCCGATAACAGGAATTTTAGAAGCCGCACTCGTAGTGACATCGCCGTCGCCAGCCATTGTTAATTCTGTATTCTTGATTCGAGTAATTTTCTCTACTATTTGATTATCAAATAACATTGAAATTTCAGATGCTTTCTCGTTATTGATATAGTAGATATTAAACATATTCTTCAATTAGCTCCTCCTTGTAAATGTAATAGCTATTCCTGTGCACCCTTTTTCAAATTACAGTCACGGCAAAGCATCTGGCAGTTGTCCGGCGTTGTTTTGCCACCTTTACTCCAAGGAGTGATATGGTCAGCGTGCATCTGCTCAAACTCAAATTCTTCTCCGCATATAGCACACTTATGTGCCTGTTTCTCATAAGCGGCAAGAGCGTCTCGGCGATCAAAAGCACGGATAGATAGTTTCTTTTCTTCGCCAGTCAGCAGATATTCATAAATGCCCGATTTCTTCGTAACATCTTCATCGCCCATCAAGCGTTGAATTTCCTTTTCCAGTTTTGCCGGGTCAAGGTCTGTCCGTTTGCCATGTTCGTTGAAGAATAATCCCCAAGGCAACCCTTTCATCTCTTTACGCTTCTTCGGGAATATTGCCTGTACCCAGTCAATCACGGAACGGAAATAATTCCAAAGGATTACAGCACTCGGGTCATTCTGGTGTTCTGCCATATATGCTTCAATCGACTTGCCTTCTGCACTCGCAGCCCATGAAATAGCTGTTTCCAAATACTCCTGACGGATAGAAGCTCCTTTTAAGTAGTCCCCTGCAAGGGTATCAGCAGCACATCCTGTTTTTGAAAAATATCGCTTTGCATCCGACACCCAAGAGCCAGCATAAACAGCATTTCGCAGTTCCTGGTCTGTAAGTTGTTCTCCAGCAATATTGATGATTCTGAACCAGTCTAACTTTTCTGAATCCGTTCCGTCACACACATAAACAAACAGAGGATAATCTAAAATCTGTTGCTTTTTATCAGTCGGAAGGTTGTAGAAATACTTATCATCAACGGAAAAAGAACCATCCACGTATTCACAGACTGAAATAGTACGTTGCTGACCGTCCAGTACCTCAAAACCGTCAGAGCCATCTTCTTTCTTGACTTTGCACCAGTAAATAACATTCAGAGGTAAGCCTTTCATAACAGTACGGATAACTTCATCCCTCTGTTTATCCTTGTATACAAACTCACGTTGATACTTCGGTCTTATATCCAACTGGTCATCATAGCCAGTGACGCCTTCTTCCGCATCATTGAAATATCCTTCGCAAACTTCACCAATGGTTACTTTCAATTCAGTTATATTCATATTACTTTTCCTCCTTTGGTACTTCTGGATGTTTGTTTCGGATAACCAATCGCTCATAGACTTTTTTGTATTTTGGTTCTCCTATATCAAGATAAAATCTCCCGATTTGAGGGTATGCACCGTTTTTTCGCACATCATCAGATAATGTACGGACTAACTCACGGCTAATTCCAACAATTTCAAACTGATCCGGATTGTATTTATCCATAAAAGTAATGGGTACGCCCATTTCGCCTGCATAATCGCAGGGAATGTCAGATGTTTTTGCTACTTCAATGGCATCGTAATTCACATATTTCGGATATTCATCTGGAGTATATCTGCGAACGAGTATCATTTCCTCATGTCTCTGTTTAATATCAAGATTAGTAAACCACCGTACTCCTTTAACACGAATGTATTTCCTGCCAGTTTCTTCATCAATACCGCAACCAGCAGCATCAAGAGGATAATCGTCAGGTACAAAGAAAGCTCTATCACCTGAATGAATGCTTGCACCTATCCACATTCTGTTACCTTTCATTAAAGAAAACGTTTCTTCATACGAAATGGCATTTTGATTACCAATAATAATAAAGCTTTTATGATGTTCTACAAGCAAGGAAACATATTCACGAAAAAGACTAAAAGGCGGATTTGTGACTACAATATCTGCCTCATCAAGCAGTTCTACACATTCTGGAGAACGGAAATCACCGTCACCACTTAGTTCTGTAAGTTTATTTTCGCCATCCATAAAAAGCTTGGCTATGTCCAGCATATCAACTCCGCCATCACCCGTTTTATCATAAACCTGAGTGATAACTGCTTTATACGGGCGCTTACTATCATTATCCTCAATCGGTTCATCACCAAAAGAAAAAGACATCTGCTCATTATCATCGACACGATATTGAAAACGACTGCCCATGATAGGTGAAGTGGAATAGCAGGTAGCAATCAACTTCCTTAATCCAAGCCGATTAAAATTAAGGACAAAATACTTGAAGAAATTACTTTCAAATGGGTCGTCACAGTTGCACAGCACAGTCTTACCATTGAAATGTTTGCGATAATAACGCATTTCCTTTTCAATATCCGTTAACTGTGTGTAAAACTCGTCCTTTCTGGCCGTTTTAGCACTATTGAGATTACGATTTCCAGCCATTATTCTTTCACCTCCAAGCATTTTTCCTGTATCCATTCATGTATAACTGCCGCAATCGTAGTTTCATGTTCGGCAGCATACATCTTTAATGCCTTTTTATCATTTACCGTAAGCGACAAACTCAACGTTGTACGCTTTTCCATATCATCATTAGCAACACTATTTGTTTTTTCTTTTTCCATAAAGAACGCTCCTGTTCTGCGTAATTGCTGAATTATATAATTGCTTATTTAAGTATAGCACGCAGATGTGAATAAATCAATGTTTCTGAGGTGTCCAGAAACGCTTATTTCCTCATATGTAAGCGTAAATACTACCGTTATATGTAACAGCCAAAACGCCGGGGCTTCACCCGATGTTTTGGCTGTAAATCGAATTCAACTCCACACAGAAAGCTCCAATATGGAACTCACAAATTTAACGGATTTCTGTCCTTTCAGCTGTTTTTGCCCGGTGTCTCCCGAAGAAGTGCCACAGATTGTTTCGCTCAATGGTGGTTTCGTAACTGCGGATTTTTGACCGAAGCTGCTCGTTTTCAACTTCCAGCCCATCAAGGTGGAGCTTCCTGTGGATAGACCTGTACTCAATCAATTCAGCAGTCAGCTCGGAAATTTTTGCTTTTAACTCAGTAATCGCCTTGTTAACAGCATCCAACATTTTTTGCAGCCGATGTTCCCTCCTTTCCTGCACGACATATTTTTTAGCCGCTGTCGACAGACTTTCAAACTCAGAGCGTTCCAGCATGACCTTGGAGGATAGCGGCACCGGCTTCGGCTCGATTTTGTCTATGGCTTGAACTGCAACCTGTTTCTTCTGGATTTTCTCAATTCTCTTTTCCAGCGAAGCAGCCTCCTGCGCCTTTTGTGCTGTCTGCTCGGTGAGATTGGCAAGCCACTTCTGCTCACGCTCTACCTTGAACTGAGTGACGGTCAGATGCTCCTCGGAGCTGCCACGCTCGCCTCGCTCCACATCGGTGTAGCCAGCAGAGCGTATGGCATCGTAGAAATCATCCTGCAAAACCGAGTAGGATTTTCTGAGAACTTTTTTGCCACTTTTGGTAAGTAGCGGCTTTCCGTCCTCGCTCAAGGCGGGCTTGGAATCCCACTTCTTACTCATGCTGACCTGGGTGATTGTTTCCTTAATGGTTCCCACCAACGACTTGTCTTTGCATCGCTTCGACCAGAGAATTTGTTTCTCCACAACTGGAATATAGACCACATGAAGATGGTAGTGGTATACATCCTTACCCAATGCTTCGGATATGGCTCGGTTGCGTTCATCGGCGTGCATGACCGCCGAGAGAATGTACTTCTCGCCACCTACAATTTCTATTGCACTTTTGTAGACATTGGCGTAAAATTGTTTTGCAAAGTCATATCCGCCGTGATTATAAAAATAAGCGGACTTGACATCGAGGATCAACTCCCCGAATTTTTCAGCATCGGCTTTCAAACCACGGGTGAAGATGATGCCGTCTGCGACCATCTGGTCAAACATGGCGGTATAGTCAGCGGTAGGAGTTTTGAAATGGACATTCATCCCGGTGCGTTCCAGCATGATGTCCTGATTGACATACGAATCTTTTTCACGCTCATTATGTGCCTAAGCGTTGCCGACCTTATCTGCGGTCAGCTTTGCATTTCTTGCACTATGATACTTTCATCCTGCAGATGCAAAGTATCGTGGGCTCTCCGAGGGGGTATGCAGCTTCTGCGGGAGCCTCCCGGATTTCATGGTTTGCAGGTGGTACTCACAACCCATAAAACCCGACGTGGGCAGCAACTGATTCGCAGATCATTTCTGCTCAATATTTGCTGTCCACTGGCAGAAAAACTTCATCGAAGTCTATCTGCCGTTCGCTTCTATATTTACGAATATTCCAGCAGGGACGAGGGATACGAGAGGCTTGGTCTGTCACCCAATTCATCTACCTGGTCTGCCATCCACAGGAGCGTGGCACGCTCCTGTTATCGCTCCCAAAGAGAAGTAGTCCAGCGGAAACTCTGCGGCACTCCTCGGCGGTCAAGATATTCCTGCCTTGCCTTCTCTCGCTGTTCCTCGGTTGGAGCTGTCTTGTACTGAGAGTAGAGCTGCCTGTTCACTATAGCATCCAGCTTTTGTTCCAATCCTTGTTGGATTTCTTCTTCATAACCATCTTCCATCATCAAGTGATGCTGAAGCAAAGCCCAAAACAAATCGTAGGGGATCTGTACATTCTTCATTCGTTCCTATCCTTTCCGTGACGGTTGTGACGATTGTGACGGTATTTTTGATACTGCCCCTGCTGTCATTTTAATCGTCACAACCGTCACCAATCGTCACACGGTCTTTCTTGTCAGGCTGATAAAACTTCCATTGCGGGTTCGCTTCACGGAATATTCAATCTGATATTCGTTCAGCAATTCTCCTGCCTTAACATTGAGCCTACGGGTCAGAATGTTGGGCTGTATCGCATCTTGCAGTAATGCAGCCAATTCTGTTGCACTGCCACACCATATCGGATTATCTTCCGTAACGATAGCTGCAATCTTATCCATCAATGGGTCAGGCGGATTTTTCCATAACTCTGTTTCCGCACGGTCGAGCATCCATATCAGCTTCTCAGCATCCCTTTTTAGATGAAGCTTTTGGTCTGGCTGATCTCTGCCGACAATTTCAAGAGTGGCACTCAGATCGGTTCGTTTTTCCTTCTGCATCAGGAACGCCCCATCCGCACAGCCAAGCAATCCTGTTGTACTGGAAATCATCTCAAATCTATCTCCTGCCTGCTGTTTCCGTGTGTGATGTACAAGTAATAGACACACACCATTTTTATCTACAAACTGCCTCATGCGACCAACAATCTCATAATCATTGGCATAGCTGTAATTGTCGGTGCTAACTTCTCGAATCTTCTGTAAGGTATCAATGATAATCAACCTTGTATCCGGATGTTCTTTAATGAACTTTTCAAGCTGTTCATCAAGACCTGCGCCTAGCTGCTTGGCATATACAGCGAAGTACAGGCTGTCTGTACCCTCTACACCGAACATTCTGGACATACGCTCCTGCAATCTCTGGTAATCGTCCTCTAAGGCAAGGTATAAGACCGTACCTCGGCGGACATCATAATTCCAGAGTTTTTGTCCTGTGCTTACATGGTAGGCAAGTTGCGCCATAAAGAACGATTTGCCCACCTTTGGTGCTCCGGCGAACAGATACGTTCCGAAGTAGAGCAAACCGTCAATGACGGGCGGTCTGCTCTGATATACCGTTTCGTACAGCTCATTCATAGACACCGTGTGCAGATATGCCGGGTCATTCATTCGCTGCATCTGGCGAAAAATTTCCTCCATATTTTCCTCAGAAGGATTGATTTCTTCGTTTTCGGTTGTTATAATTTGTTCTGTTACATAAGAAAGCGACTGTTCCCCATCTGCGCCAACAGGTGGATTCGGAGCGGTCGTTTTTTCTTTATCAACAATCATTCCTCGTCACCTTCAAGCTGTAATCCGTAAAATTCTGCTTAAAGAACTGAATCGGGCATTTCCCTGCGATCGTGATATACCCCAGATTACGGACGATTTGATAGGACTTGCTGCGTCTGATGTTCATGACTTTCTGAATTTCCTGTGCTATGATAAATTGTGCTTTCATAGTACCTCCTGAATTTTCATTTTTCCTTTTGCGCACTTGTCGTTCATTATATCTACTCTTTTCGAACAATATATGTACTTTAAATGCGCTTTTATTATACGCACCAAAAATTCTTTTGTCAACCTACAAAAAAGCAAAAATATGTATTTGTAATTCGCATTTCTTTGTGCTACAATATAGACGAGGTGAATGATACATGGATAATTTCGATTATTCCGCAATCGGTCAGCGGATTAAAACACTACGAAAACGAAAAGGACTGAATCAAACGGAACTGGCAAACCTGCTGGGGAAATCTCTGCGTACCGTACAGAAGTACGAAACCGGAGAAATTGAGGTTTCCATTTCCGTAGTCAATCAAATGGCGGACATTTTAGAAGCAACACCAACCTATATTCTGGGCTATGAAACAAACACAGCACCTGTCAGAAGCCTTGCCGATGTGATGGGTTTCTTCTTTCAACTGGAAAAGGTTGCAGGCATCAAATTTGATGTGGATATAAAGAAACCGCCACGCAGCAAGGAATGGGAATGCTCCATTTCCTTTCATGGAAAGAACATGGAGGCGGACTACAACGCCGACATGTGCCTGTTCCTGGAGCAATGGGAAGAACAGCGTGAGGAAATCCGCACATTTGAAACTTCTCAGAAAGCTTATCAGAAGTGGCAAGATCAGACCCTTGCTTACTACGCTGCCACCTCCGTTGAATGTGTGGAGCCGGAGGAAATCAGTGACGAAGAGCGCATTTTAAGACATAAGGCGTATTTGGAGAGTCTGTACGCCGCCAAGAAAGAGGAGGAATAAGGTCTGACAATGAAAGAAGGAGAATTTCATGTCAGTAACAAAAGATACCAAAACAGGAAAGTGGATGTCCCAGCTCCGTGTCAAGGATTGGACGGGCAAGGAGATTCACAAAAAGAAAAGAGGCTTCCCCACAAAAAAGGAAGCCCTGCAATGGGAACGTGATTTTATCAGCCAGTCTACGGGAAGTCTGGGCATGACCTTTCACGATTTTATTGAATTGTATATCCGGGATATGGAAGGCCGTCTGAAACCCTCAACCATCGCCAACAAGCGTTTTCTGATTGACCTGAAGATTACGCCGTTCTTCGGTAAAATGCCGCTAAACGAGATTAAGGCCACCGACATCCGCAAATAGCAGAACACGCTCACCAGCTATCGGGACGAGCAGGGCAAGCCCTACTCCCAAACTTATCTCAAGACCATAAACAATCAAATCACCACCATTTTCAATTACGCTGTTAAATACTACAGCTTAAAAGAAAATCCCTGCCACAAAGCAGGGTGCATGGGAAAGAAAGCTGCAGATGAGATGCTGTTCTGGACGAAGGATGAGTTTATGACCTTCATCGAAGCGATGAAAGTCCGCCCTGCCAGCTACACCGTCTTTATGACCATGTACTACACAGGTATTCGTGAGGGCGAGCTGCTGGCTCTGACTCCGGCAGATATTGATCTGGACAAACAGACTTTGACTGTCAACAAGTCCTATCAGAGGCTGAATGGTCAAGATATTGTGACCACCCCAAAAACGCCAAAGAGCAACCGCACCATTCCCATTCCAACGGGGCTGTGCGATTGCCTACGGGAGTATATGTCCCAATGCTACGAGTTGCAGCCTACAGACCGACTGTTTCCCTACACCAAGAGTTTCCTTTACCATGAGATGGAATATGGATGCAAGGTGTCCGGGGTGAAGAAAATTCGTGTGCATGACATCCGGCATTCCCACGCCAGTCTGCTGGTGGAAATGGTTCTCTCCGCTGCTGATTGCGGAACGTCTTGGTCACGAAAAGGTTCAGACCACAATGGAAACCTACAGTCATCTGTATCCCAACAAGCAAATTGAAGTAGCCAACCAGCTGGACGAGTACAACATGGCAACGGCGGTTGGCTACAAAAAAGCACTTCAATGTAGCCATTTTGTAGCCAGCCAAAAGCAAGAGTCCCGAAAAGCGCTGTACTTTCAAGGCTTTCCGGGACTCAGATACACTTAAAATATTATTCCCACTCAATCGTAGCCGTAGGCTTTGGCGACATATCATAGCATACGCGGTTCACGTTCTTTACTTCTTTCAGGATCCGGTCCGTAATTTTAAGAAGCAGCGGCCACTCCACCTGTTCCACTGTAGCGGTCATCGCATCCACCGTGTTGACGGCGCGGATGATCACCGGGTACTCGAAGCATCTGGCATTGTCCTTTACGCCGACGGACTTGAAATCCGGAACAATGGTGAAATACTGCCATACCTTTTTGTCCAGGCCCGCATTAGAAAATTCTTCTCTTAAGATCGCATCGGATTCTCTGACCGCTTCCAGCCTCTCCCTCGTAATTGCTCCCAGACAGCGGACTCCCAGACCCGGTCCGGGGAACGGCTGACGGAATACCATGCCGTAGGGAAGCCCCAGCTCCAGGCCGCAGGCTCTGACTTCATCCTTAAAGAGCTGACGCAGCGGCTCCACGAGGCCGAATTTCATGTCTTCCGGCAGGCCGCCCACATTGTGGTGGGATTTTACCATCTTAGCAGTTTTCGTTCCGCTCTCCACGATATCCGGATAGATGGTGCCCTGTGCCAGGAAATCAATTCCCTCCAACTTTCTGGCCTCTTCTTCAAATACACGGATGAATTCCGCACCGATGATCTTTCTCTTCTGCTCCGGATCGGCCACGCCATCCAGCTTGCCTAAGAAGCGTTCGGTGGCATCCACATAGATCAAATTAGCATCCAGCTGATTGCGGAATACTTCAACTACGCTCTCCGATTCTCCCTTTCTCATCAGGCCGTGGTTCACATGCACGCAGGTCAGCTGTTTACCGATCGCCTTGATCAGCAATGCGGCTACCACGGAGCTGTCCACACCGCCGGACAGCGCCAGCAGCACCTTTTTATCCCCTACCTGACGTCTGATGAGCTCCACCTGATCAGCGATAAAATTCTTCATATTCCAGTTGGCTTCCGCCTTGCAGGTATCAAACACGAAAGGACGCAACACTTCCCGGATCGCATCCTCTTCCTTCGGCCACACGATGCTGCCGCATTTCGCAGGGGCATGATCTGCTGCGATCATAGGGATGCCGGTCTCATAGATCTCCGGTCTCACATCGATCTCCACACCGTCCACGACGCGGTTGGGTCCGCCGTTTATGATGATTCCCTTCACATTGGCAAGAGCCTTCAGTTCCTCCGCCGTAATATCATGCGGATAAATCTCACTGTAGACGCCCAGCGCGCGGACCGCCCGCGCGATCACCGTATTTTCCGTACTTCCAAGATCCAAGATCACTATCATATCCTGTTTCATTTTATTCCTCCTGTGTGAAACTTTGCTTTTTGCCTCTTACTATAGTATCATAACAAGTTCATCCACACAAGATATCAATGATTCATTTTAACGCTCTAACCGTTTATCTTTATGCTTCCGGACACGGTTTTCGCGCGGAGCACGATCTCTCCGTTTCCAAATGTATGGGTCCCTTTTCCGGATATCTTCACTTTCTCTTCTCCGTACTGCAGTGTCACAGAACCGCTCACTGTCCTGGACTCAGCCCGGTAGCCATCCGCCCCGTTGTGCAGATCCACATTGATATTGCCGCTGATGGAATTTAGATCCGCTTCTCCGATCCTGGCTTCCACTTTCACGCTGCCACTCTTGGCAGATGCGGACAGATAGCCTGCTTTGGAACCTTCCACCTTCACATCGCCGCTGATCGAGCTAAGTTCCATTTCCTTGCCCGCCACGCCGGACAGCTTTACGTTGCCGCTGGTGCTCTTTCCCGTCATCTTTTCCGTTTTTACGCCTTCCAATTTCACATTTCCGCTTAAGCTGCTGCCATGGATTTTATCGATATCACAATTTTCCAGCTTCAGGGTGCCGCTCTTGCTGGAAAACGAAATGTTCTCTCCCATAACGCTGTGGGCCTTTACATCTCCGCTCAAGGTCGAGAATGTCCCGTGACCCGTGCGCACTGTCTCCAGCCGGATGTCACCGCTGGCGCTTTTTCCGGTCACCTTATCCGCATCCGTTTCATAAAATTCCACATCTCCGCTGGCGGTAGTAACCGTTATCTCATCCATGCCATGAGGTGCAAACACTGTGATCCGTATCCTCGGAACGGATAAAAAGCGAAGGATTCCGCTGTAAAGATCCGCTTTTTCCAGGCCTGCATACAATGTCCTGCCCTCAGTCCTTTTATAAAAATGATACAGCGACTGATCTCTTTCACTGCCGTTATTTTCATAGATCACTTCCACACAGTCATCCGCCGATTTCTGGACCGTCACATCCGCAAAGATCCCATCAATCACGACTTTATTGATGGACAGGTCTCCTCCTGCGGCGGAATGATCCGTAAAATCCTGTTCTGATTTCGCTTCTTCCGTCCCCGGATTGACCGCCGCCTTTTTTTCCTCTTCTGGTTCTGCCTCCGCCTGTTTTATCTCTCTTTGCGCACTATCTTCCTCTTGATTTTCCAAACTCTGCGGTGCCGTATCCTTTTGTTCGCTTTCCTGCGGCTTTATGTCCTGCACCGGCGGTACCGATCCTGCGAAGGTCTGACCGGTATATCCCTGCAGCTCTTTGATCTCTTCGATCATCTCTGTCACATCGCCCAGTTCGTCGCAAATTAACTCCTCACTCTTGCCTCTGCTCATCCCAACCCGGAAATGTTCCTCGTAATCTTCCATAATTTCACCGGACAGTTCCTCCGGAAAAATGCACAGCCTGCGTTTTAAGTCCTCCATGTATTCCTGCTTATTCATTGCTCTTCCTCCTCGATCAGATGATTAACAGCGGCCACAAACTCTTTCCACTGTTCTTTTAATTCTTTATGATAGCTGCGCCCTTTCTCCGTCAGATGATAATACTTTCTGGCCGGTCCGCCGTCTGACTCCACCAGATAGGTTTCCACATAGGCCTCATCTTTCATGCGTTTTAAAATCAGGTACAGCGTGCCGGTAGCAATTTCCATCCTGCCTGAAATCGCCTCCGCCAGCTCGTATCCATATCGGTCCGCCGGCACCAGCTTTGACAGCACACAGAGTTCTAATGCTCCTTTTTTAAACTGTGCATTCATATATGCACCTCCTTTCTATGTCACCAGCCGCAGACTGATGACCTGCGCACACTGAAAGTGTGCATACTTTTTATGGCATCATTCCAAGCTCAAGTTTCGCTTTTCTATACTATATCACATGCTATTCAATTATGCAATATAGTATTTTAAAAAATATAGAATGTTTTGCTTTATACAAAGCAATGCTGATTATTCATAATGATACAATCATGCCGTGTGTCTCCTTCTTATTCGACATATACAAATGCATTATCATTAAAATGAAAAGTCTTTACAATAGAGAGAAATTCATCCAGACCATATTCATTTGAATCCAGATAAAATGCATATACTCTGTCCGCCTCTTCTTCCGTCCAAAAGGCATACCATTTTTTTTCTTCTCTATTATCTTCATAAAACGTATATGATGTATATAGACAAGGTATCTCAGAGTCATCGGCACGTATAAATACTTGATTCGATTCATTACCTGGAAGGAATTCTCCATAAGAAGAATGATTCGATATTGAATCTACCTTTGCGAGATATCCGTCTTCAAAATATGGATTTAAATTGTGATAATATTCTATTCCCCCAACAGCAGCAGTTTCACCATTTAAAAAGAGGTAATTACCACCTGCGCTGGCATCCATATACGGAATAAACGGTCCTTCAGAAAGATCTTCAGGCAACTCACACCTTAGATAATCCGCCATGCTAACTGTGCCGGAAACCACATGCTCTATGTTACCATTTCTTATATCGACCTCCATGTTGTTATCCATTCTGGTTAAAAATGTATGTATTAATTTACCATCATTTTTTCCTGAAATAATTCTTAGCCTAAAGTTAATATTGCTCTGCGTAAACGGATAATACATAATATTTATTTCCGAAGAAGATGGGGTACGATCAATAACAGCTCCCTTAAAGTAATATAAATCTTTCAAGTTCAAATTTGTTATTTTTGAGAGTTTGATCACTTCTTCTATCGACATTTCAGGCAAATTATTTTCTGTTGGAGTTTCCGCTTGGAGTGAAGATTCATTATCTGATAGCTCTTCAGCAGAAATAGAAGATGTTTTCGCATTATCAATGTTATATTTATTGGAGCATCCCGAAAGAATAAACAGAATAATTATTAAATGCATCAAAATTTTCATAAGTGCACCTTTCACTTTTGTATGCTCTCATCGTCCTGATACCCGCAAAATTTCCTCACGCGGACATAGTAGACAGCAATCAGCAGTATGGCTGCCCCGGTCCAGGCCCATATCTCAGCCAGGTAGATGCCCCATTCGTTGAGCAGCGCCGGCAAAAGCAGCGCTGCGCCCACGCGCATGATCAGTTCCACAATGCCGGAGATCATCGGCGTCACGGTATCGCCAAGTCCCTGCAGTGCGGATCGGTAAATATGGAGCAGGTACAGGATAAAAAGCATGCTGCCCATCACAAACAGATAATTGTAGGCAACGCTTAGCACCTGCGGTGCATTCGCCTCACCGGCGGACACGAACAGGGACAATATATTTCTGCCCCAGAGTATCACAACAGCGGAGACTACCAGGGATGTGGCAATGGCCATCACTACAGCGCTGCGCATGCCCTGGCGGATGCGTTTATACCTGCCCGCGCCCAGATTCTGGCCCATATAGGTGGTCACCGAGTATCCGAAGGAAGTCGCAGCGATCTCCAAAAGGCCGTACAGCTTATTGGTTGCAGTAAAGCCCGCCACAAACACTACCCCGAAACGGTTTACCACCGACTGCACCACCATGCCACCCACCGCGATGATCCCATTCTGGAAGGAAACGGGCGCGCCCAGGCCGAGGAGACGGCGCATCACGGACTTGTCCGGCCTCCAGTCCTCTCCGGTCAGTTTCAGGATGTGCACCCTGCAGATCGCCCGGATGCAGAAAACACAGGAAAAAAGCTGTGCGGTCACCGTGGCGATGGCGGCTCCCGCCACCCCCCAGTGAAACACCATTACAAACAGCAGATCCAGCACAACGTTCACAAAAGCCGCCACCACCATCGCATACAGCGGAGTTCTGCTATCCCCCAGCGCCCTTAAGACGGATGCCAGGATATTATATCCCATAATGATCACTATGCCGCCATAGGATATCCTTAGATAAGTAAGAGACATGTCAAAAATATGCTCTGCCGTATTCATCAGCCTTAAGGCCGGCGCTGCCACAGCCTCAAATATCACCGTGAACCCTACCGCGATCGCGGCGGATAGCAGGATGGACATGGCCACAGCCTTTCTCATCCCGTCCAGGTCGCCGGCGCCAAACCGCTGAGACACCAATATGGAAAATCCCTGCGCCAGTCCCACGCTTAAGCCCAGCGCCATCCAGTTCAGCCAGTCAGCGGCGCCCAGAGCCGCCAGGGCATCCACGCCGATCCCCCGTCCGACAACGGCCGTATCCACCATGGTATACAGCTGCTGAAATATATTTCCCAACATTAAAGGCAGGGCAAATGTAAAAATAAGCCCTGCCGGTTTTCCTGCTGTCATATCTTTAATTCGATCCGTCATACAGTTCCCTCACGCTTATACTATGTAATATCTTCCAGTACATTCTATCATGTATGGCGAGGGAACTCAAGTCCGCTGTCGTTACTGTTCACAGTTACCGAAAAATTCCCGTGTATGAGAGGGCAGGGTATGGTCCTCATTGGGACCCGCTCTCGCTCCGTGAAGCG
>OGGQ01003046.1_pt1 | contig 16611 bp, 15 predicted proteins | sample 1571191 | NCBI WGS metagenome assembly OGGQ01 (sample SAMEA2582061, study PRJEB24529) | metagenome | biome: Human gut stool | place: China | collected 2011
AAAAGGGATGAACTTGCGTAGATAGCTCTCCATCTCCCGACCGCCGATCAACATATCCCATGCTATTTTTCCTCCCATTTCACTTTCCGGGGCACGGCCATCAGCTCCCCTTCCGGTGTGAGAAAACAGATTTCCACGCCGCAAGGAAACTCGATCTCCATTTCCTGACGGATTTTCAGCCACCGGCTCCCCGTCTGGGGCAGATGAATGGAGATGCTCCCCTTTACCCCAGGGCCGGTGAGCATACTCTCTTCCCCGCCCCTCAAGGAGGGAATACCTACAAACAATGTGGCGCTTTTGTGAGGTTCCGGCAAAGTCCCTTTCTTGGCCTTTCCCAGGATTTCCTCCACCTGATCGTTTTCCATGTTCTGGCTGTCCGGCAGAAAGATATAGTCGGCTTCTTCCAAGGCAGCCGGCCGGCCATAGGTCATCTGGCGAAGTTCTTCTTCCAAGGCGCTGTCTTGCATGACGGCAAAGGTGCAGCTGTTGTCCACAAGAGTCAAAGCGGCGGCCGCCATGACGCCCTGGGGATGCTCCAGATTCTGTCCTTCCCGGGCAATGGAGCGGATCTTTCCCGGCATGGCCAGGGCATCCATCAACTGTTTAAAGACCTTCTGGCAATCGAACACCAGGTCAAATCGGTCCGATGTGATCATAAGTCCTTCCTCCTGTCAATAGGAAACATCCAGGGTCTCAAACTGGACTTTCGAGCGGGCATGACGGGCAATTTCCCGCTGCTGCTCTCTTTTCAGCTCCTGCTGCCGCTGCTCCAGCGCCTGCAGCACCGGCTCTTTTTCCGGCAGATCGGTTTTCCGCAGCGCATCCACCACAGCGGCCGCCATAACCTTCTGGGTATCATCGCCCATCATCAGGGCAAATCCCTTTTTCCCTTCCAGCTCCACCATGGCTTCACAGGCCAGCATTTCCCCCAGATAGAACTGGGCTTTGGCCACCGTCTCCCGCATTTTGATCATCACCAGGGTTTTGGCCGGTTTGCGCAGCACCCGCACCGGGTATTTATCCATCACCGGCCTGATCAAATCCACCACCCACTGGCCGGAGCTTTGGCAAAGGACCTTGGAATAATTGCAAGTTTCCATCGTTCTCCTCTTTTCCGCTATCCGATTCTGGCTTTCTTCTCTTTGACAAAGGTAAAGAGCATCTCCATGGCGTAAGTGAACAGCAGCACCATGCCGATGGCCACAATGGCCTGACCGTAGGCATAGCGGCCAAAACTGTTGGAGATCACATAACCGATGCCCCCGGCTCCCACTGTTCCCAGCACCGAAGAAGCTTCAAAATTGCTTTCAAAGCTGATGGAGGTCCAGGCGATCAGTCCGGTGAGGGCCGATGGCAACACCGCACTGAAAAAGATCTTCACACGGCCTGCGCCCATGGCCTGAAGGGCCTCCAGAGTTTCCTGGGGCACTTCCTCGAAACACTGGGCAAAAGAACGAGCAAAAAAGGATGTACTGAAAATACAGATGCCGATGATGCCGGCGTCCGGGCCGAACCCAACGCAGACCAGCACCAAAAGCACCCAGATGATGGAGGGAATGGCCCGCAGGAATGTCATGGCCGCAGAAAGCAATGTGGAAAGCCACCGGAAGGGCGTCAGATTTTTGGCCAGAAACACCGCCAGCACCATTCCTCCCAGCATGCTGTACACCGTGGAGAGGACAGCCACGGCCACCGATTCCAGCAGAGAAGTGAAGGTGATATCCACCTGGCTGAAATCCAGTTCCGCCAGTTTGCCGATGGCCGTGGGAATCTCTCCCACTCCCTGAACAAGCTGCTCCATATCCAACTTCATGCCCACAAGAGCCAGCACTCCCAAAATCACAAAGGCCAGCAAAAACAAGTGCAATGTCCGATCCCGGCTGGGATCTTTGGTGCGGATCCGTCCCCGGCTGTCCCACAGCAGATCTTCCGGCCTTGTTTCCTGTTGGCCGCTTCCCGGTGCCAGCATCTTGGCGGGAGCAGTTGTAGCTATGCTGTTCATCAGGCCAGTACCTTCTTTCTCAGAAAATTGGTGAGCATATCCACCAAAATGACAATGGCGGCAATGAGCAAAATCACGCCGATGGCGGAATGATACCGAAACTGTTTGATATAACCCATCATCACAAGACCGATGCCTCCTCCTCCCACAGCGCCCACCAAAGTGGACGAGCGGATGTTGACTTCCAAAGAATAGAGCAGCCAGGACAGAAATCCTGGCAAACAAGCGGGCACGATCACCTGGGTAATGGTGGTCAGCCGCCCGGCCCCCACTGCTTCCATGGCCTCCAGGCTTTCTCCTCCCACTTCATCGATGGTCTCGATAAAGGAGCGGATGAGAAAACCGCAGGTGGTGATCAGCAGGGCCAGCACCCCCACCAGATTGCCAATGCCGAAAGACATGATGAGCAGGAATGTCCAAATCATGCTGGGGATATTCCGCTGCACCGAAGCCACCAGGCGAATGATCTTTTTCAGCGGCGGCCAGGGCGATGTGGTGTTGGAACCCAGAAAAGCCAGAGCCAGGGAGCACACAGAGGCCACCAGACTGGCGCCCACCGCCATGCAGATGGTTTGCAGCACCCCTTCCCCGATGGTCTGCCAATCGGCAATTTTGGGTGGAAGCAGATCCTGAAAGATAAAATCCCAGAAATTTTCCATATTCAACAGAAAATCAAAGGGGTTGTACCCGGTGGACACCGTGGATATCACAAAGAGTATCCCTACTCCCAACGCCACCAGAAGGGTCATGATCTTTTCCCGCCGGGGGATGAGCGGAATGGATGTTTTCCTATTCATTGACTGCTTTTCCCCCTTCCATGCTCACCGTCAACTGGCTGAGCGGCGCATCATAGATGGTCTCGATCATCTGGTCGGTGAGTTTTTCCGGCACATCGTCAAATACCACCCGGCCCTGGTGAATTCCCACGATCCGGTCCGCATAGGTACGGGCCACATCCACCTGATGGAGATTGACAATGCAGGCGATCTTCTTTTTGTGGGCCATCTGCTGGATTTGATCCATGATCACCTTGGAGGAATTGGGGTCCAAGGATGCGATGGGCTCGTCGCACAGCAGCAAAGTGGGGTCCTGCATCAGGGCCCGGGCAATGCCCACCCTCTGCTTCTGGCCGCCGGAAAGCTCCCCGGCCCGCTTGTAGATCATGCCCCGCAGCCCCACCATTTCCAAAATCTCCAGCGCTTTTCGTTTGTCCTCTTCGCTGTAACGGCCCAGCACCGCATCGGGTGTGGACAAATACCCCAAACGCCCATGGAGCACATTCTGAAACACCGAAAGGCGATAAACCAGATTGAAGCTCTGAAAGATCATTCCGATCTGCCGCCGCAAAGGCTTGAGCTGGCTCTCTCTACGAAGGGCGGCCATATCCTGCCCCTGAAACAGGATCTCTCCCTCCGTGGGCTGGATCATCCGGTTGATGCAGCGAAGAACGGTGGATTTCCCCGCCCCGGAGGGGCCGATGATCACCACCAGCTCCCCCTGGGCCACATCAAAACTCACATCCTCCACCGCACGGGTGGGACCATAGTATTTTTTCAGGCAGCGTATACTCAGCACCTGTTCCATTTGCCCGTTCCTTTCTGCCTGGTTCATCAGTCGCTCAGCCCGTACTCTTCCTTCAGCTCGGCCAGGTAATCGTAGGTGCTGTCTTCCACTTCCACATAGCGCTTATCCAGCTCGCCCAGAGCAGTGAAGTACTCTTCGCTGTAATCCAGCAGGAAATCCCGGATCTTGTCTTTCAGCTCCTGAGGCAGATCTTTCTGCACAGCGATGGGGCTGCCGGGAATCAAGGGGGATGTATGGATGATCTTCACATCTTCCTCATTGAAGTTCCCCTCATCCAGCTGATTCTGATAGGTGCCGGAGGATACCGCAGCGGCATCCACATTCCCCTGCACCACGGCCTGAAGAGAAGCGGCGTGATTGCCGGCATACATGGCCGATTTGAAGAACTTTCCGTCGGTGTGCAGATCATCAAAGGACAGGTCGTCATCGCCGATCTCATTGAGAATCTCATCGGAAGGCACCACATTGCCGCTGGTGGACTCCGGGTCTACAAAGGCAAATGTCTTTCCCTCCAGGTCTTCCACGCCGTCGATATCACTGTCCGCCGAAGTGATGATGTGGGAATAATAGCCGATCTCCCCGTTGGTGGCCGTGGTCACCAAGCATTCGGCCCCGGCCCGCTCCCGGGCCGTCACATAGGAGAAGGGCCCAAGCATGGCCAGCTGTGCGTGGCCGGTGCGCATGGCTTCCACCGCGGCGCTGTAATCGGTAGCCCGGTAAGTTGTCACCGGAATGCCGATGGCTTTGCTCATCTCTTCCGCCATATCATCCCGCAGCTGCACGGATTTTTCCGTGTCTTCACCGGGAATGAGTACCATCACCACTTCTTCCAGGTCGTAGTCGGCGGTCTGTTCCGCACCGCTGCCGCCGGAAACGGTTTTTTGCTCCCCTTCCTTGCTGTCCTGGCTGCATCCAGTGAGCACGCCACAGGTCATGGCCGCCATGAGCAGAGCCGCTGTCATTCGTTTCACTTTCATTCCGTGAATCCTCCTTCGATTCCGTTGCTTGTCTGCCGTGGTCTCGCTTACGGGGCCATCCTACGGCCCTTTTGTAAAGGCGCCAAGTGGATTTGGTCAAAGTTCGCCCCAGCCCATTGCACTCCCCTCAGCGCCCCTCTATAATGGGTTCGTACCGAAAAGGGAGGAGCCTTTATGAAAGAAAAACCTTGGGAAAGCATTGCAGAAAAGCTGATGCAGGACATTAAAAGCGGAAAACTCCCTCCGGGAGAAAAGATGCCCAGCCAAAACCAACTGGCCGGACATTATGGCGTGCCTCGCACCCACATCCGCAAAGCCTATGAACAGCTGGAAGAGCTGGGGTATCTCTCTTCTCACCAGGGAAAAGGTACCTTTGCCTCCCTTCCTCCCCGCATGATCCCCCTGGCCATGGAACTGTCCGGTTTTGCCCAAAAGATGGCCCAGCAGGGTCTATCATGCGAAAACCGGGTGGTGCAGCGAAAATGGGTGAATTACAAACCCCAGCTGTTTCAAATTCTGGGAGCCTCCCCTCAGGACAAAGTCCTGAAAATAAGCCGTTTGCGGGTAGTGGACGGCGTACCGGCCGCCCTGCACACCAGCTACCTTTCTGCCACCCGATTCCCTCAGCTGGAAACAGAGGGAGAGGGCATCCAATCGGTCAGCCAATATCTTCGCGCTCAGGGCTACGAACACTGCCAGGTATCCCAGCGATGTCTGGCTATGATGGTACCTACCAAAAAAGAACGGAAGCTTTTAGAGCTTCCCGGATGCTGTCCTGCACTGATCCTCACCTCCAAAACCCTTTCTTCCTCAGATGGCGAAGTTTTGGAAGTGCTGCGCATTGTGTATCGCGGCGACCGTTTTGTCTTACAGCTTTGATTGATCTATTTTCTTGAGAGGAGAACCTTGCATGATTACCCAACAGGCCGATGGCCTTTCTTTTTGTTTGCAACAGCCCTTTGATTTTTCCTTCCTCCATTGTTATGGTCAGCCCTTCCAAGTCTTTGATCAGCAGGATTCCGGCTGTATGGGCTTTGGTCTGGAGCACAGAGGCCGCCGCTATTTTCTCAAATTGGCCGGAGCTATGCCCTGCCGCAGCAAAATCCCGCCACAGCAAGCCATCGCCCGTCTGGAGCAGGCCGCGGAACTTTACCGAAACCTGGCCCATCCCAACCTGATCCCGCTTTTGGACGCCCGACCAGTGCCCCAAGGCTTCGCACTGCTTTTCCCCTGGGTAGAGGGACTGTGTATGGGCAAACAATATCCCACCCGGGAAGCGTTTTTATCCCTGCCTCTTCCCGTGCGGGAAAAAATCTTTGAAGAGATCCTGGATTTTCACAATCTTGTGGGAATGCTGGGGTATCTGGCTGTGGATTTCTATGACGGCTCCATTCTCTACGATCCGAAAAAAGGCCAGACCCTGATCTGCGACATCGATGAATACCAGCAGGAGCCCTACTGTAATCCTGTGGGCCGGATGCCCGGTTCCACCCGTTTCATGGCCCCGGAGGAATTTCTCACCGGCGAGCACATCGACCAGCGCACCAATGTATACCGCATGGGAGCCACCGCCTTTGCTCTCTTTGGAAAAAACGGCTCCCGGCAGCACCGGGACTGGCCCTTGTCTGCCAGCCGTTTTCAAGTGGCCCGGCAAGCCACCCTGGAAGAGCCCGATCTGCGCCAGCCCTCCCTTTCGGAATTTCTCCGACAGTGGCAGCAAGGATAAAAAAGCTCCGAAAACCTTTGATCGGTTTTCGGAGCTTTTCTCTTTTCTTTATAAAACCAATTCCACCCGGCTGCCGCCGGACCGGTCCTTTTTCACCAAGACCTGCTTTTCAATTTTTTCTTTCAGCGAGGCCACATGGGAGATGATACCCACCAGCTTTTTTCCTTCCGTTAGACTGTTCAGCGCCTGGATGGCCTGGGCCAGGGATTCTTCGTCCAGCGAACCAAAGCCCTCGTCCACAAACATGGTATCCAACCGCACACCGCCGGAAACCGACTGAATTTCATCGGACAACCCCAGGGCCAGGGACAACGCCGCTTGGAAGGACTCGCCGCCGGACAGACTGCGCACGCTGCGGCAAGAGCCGTTGTAGTGATCGATCACTTCCAGTTCCAGACCGGTCTGGCTCCGGTTGTTTTCCCCGCCGGCCTTTCGCCGCAGTTCATATTGATTGCCGGACATCACCAAAAACCGGCGGTTGGCCCGTCTGATAATCCGGTCAAAAAAGGTCATCTGCACATAAGTTTCCAGCATCACCTTTTCCTTGCCCCGCAAGGAGCCATTGACAGTATCGGAAAGGGCTGCCATCCAGCGGTACCGCTCTTCCCGCTGAGCCAGATCCCGGGATTTATCCACAACCTGCTCCCGTATGTTTTCATTGGTCTGTATCCGGGTCCGGATCTGTTGCTGCCGATCCAGTTTCTCCCGCCGCTGCTGAGTCAATGCCTGGCTTTTTTCTTCCAAAGCCTTTTGATCTGTATCGCTTCCCTGGCTGAGCAGCTCTGTCAACTGCCGGAAAGCCGCTTCCAGCTGTGTCAGACGGATTTGCTGCTGGCGGTTATCCTGCTCGGCCCGTAGCAGGGCCTGCTCCATCTCTTCTTTTTGTCTGCCCAAATCGGCATGGCGAGCCTGAGCCTGGCGCACATCGGGAAAGCGCAGCTGTCCAGCCAATGCAGACACCTGCCCGGCCACTCCCTGCCGTTCGGCCTGGGCCTGTGCTAGCTGCACACCCACTTCCTCTCTTTCCCGGATCAGCTGATCCCGCTGCCGGATACTGTCCTGTATTTGTTTATCCAGGGCTTCTTTCCGCCGCACCTCTTCTTCCCGCTGCTTCACCACTTGTTCCAGCTGACAGAGGGTCGCTTTTCCCTCTTGCAAACGCCGCAGAATCACCGCTTCGGCATCTGCCAAGGGGGAAACCTCTCCTTGCTCTTCCAGCCGCCGGTTTAGATCCCGTTCCAGCTGCTGCTTTTGCCCTTCCAGGCTCTGGCGCTCCAGCTGGAGCCGGTGCAGCGCCTCTTCCCGTTCTTTTTCCTGGATCAAACCGACCTGCCGCTGTTCTTCCAGCGCTTTCAGCTGCTGTTCCATCTCCTGGCGCTCTTGCTGCCGCTGGAGAAGCTTCTGCTCTTGCTGTTTGAGAGCCTGTTGCTGCTTCTGAACCTCTTCTTTCCAGCCTTTCAGCTTTTCCCAAGCCTGGGCTGATGAAGCCTTTTCATCTCGCTGATGAAGAGCTTCTTCCAGCCGTTGCTGCCGCTCTTGGACCAGACTCTTCCACTGTCCCGCTTCCAGGCTTCTTTTCGATGCCTGTTCCTGGGATTTTTCCAGCACTGCTTTGGCCTGCTCCACCTCTTCCTTGGTGGGAGCCTGAGGGGACAAGCGGGCCGGGGCCGGATGCTGAAGAGCACCACATACCGGACAGGCTTTTCCATCTTCCAGTTCCTGGGCCAAAAGCCCAGCCTGCTCGGCCAGAAATGCCCGGTTTTTCTCCTGGTATTGGGTATCCTGCTGAGCCTGCACATTCCAGGCCTCCTGGTATACCTGTTGAGCCTTTTTCAAGGCGCTTTCTGCCTGTTCCCAGTCTTGAACCAACCCTTCCAGCTGCCCAAGGCTCTCTTCCTCCTGCCGAACCTGGGTTTGCTGAGCCAGCAGCCGCTCCTGCAAGCTTTCCAGCACGGCTTCTTCCTGATAACGCCGGGAAAGCTCCTGCTGCTTTTGTTCCAGTCCTTCCCGCTTCTTGCCATCCGCCTGGCGCTGCTCTTCCAGTTTTTCTTCCTGGGCTTTTCCCTTACCGATCTGCTGGGCATAGCCCTCCCAGGTTTCTCTGTCCTGCTGTATCGCCTGCCAGAGCGCCTGGTGTGCCTGTGCCTCCCGCTGCTCTCCCAACGCTTTTTCCCGCAAGGCAGCCGATTCCCGCAAAGCCGCAGCCTGCTGTTCCAGCTCTTCGGCTGTGCGGCTTACGGCCTCCTGCTGCTTCTGGAGCTCCCCTTGATGCGCTTCCAGCGCCTGGGCTTTTTCCTCCAGGGTTTTCAGCTGATTTTTTCCTTTTTCCAGCTGTTGATAGGCTGGAAGTTCCCCTTCCAGGGCCTTTAGCTGACCGATAATCTCCTGCCGCTGGGGCGCCAGGTTCTGCTGCTCTTCCAGTTGCTTCTGAGCCTGCTCTGCCTGGGGACGCTGCTCTTCCAGCTGCTTTTTGGTTTCTTCCAGCTGTTTTTTGGCTTTTTCTCGCTCTTCTGCCTTGCCCAGCTGGGCATTGACCTGAGCCAGCTGCTCTTCCAGCTCTTTCAGCTGACTGCTCAGCTGTTCTTCCCGCCGCCGGTCCTGGGAAGAAAGCCGCTCCAGCACATCCACTGTCTCTTCCAGAGGCAGCTGGTTCTGCCGGGCCTGCTGAGCCTGTTCCTCCAGAGGATCTCCCTCCTCCCACTGGATGCCCTCCACATATTGGCGCATACTTTGCCGGGCCTGCTCGCACTCTTTTCCTTCTTGGAGCGTCAGCGCCTTGATCCTATCCTGAAAAACCATACACTCTCGGGTCTGGAATATTTCCCGGAAAATTTCCTGCCGGCTTTTGGTGTCGGCCAAAAGGAGCTTGAGGAAATCCCCTTGGGCGATCATGGCGATCTGAGAAAATTGGTTTCTGTCCAAGCCGATGATCTGGGTAATGGCGGCTGTGATCTCCCGTGGGCGGGTGATGATGCGCCCATCGGGCAAATGCAGCTCCCCTTCCGCCTTTTGGGTGGTCATCCCTTCGCCACGCTTGGCCGGGCGCTGGTATTCCGGATTGCGGCGCAAAGTGTACTTCTGACCTCTATAAGCAAATTCCAGCTCCACAAAGGTGGGAGTCTCCGGCGCAGCATATTGAGAGCGGAACATAGAAGCATCCCGGTTTTGCCCGCTGGGTTCTCCGTACAATGCATAGGCAATGGCGTCAAACAAGGTGGTTTTTCCGGCCCCCGTATCCCCGGTGATCAGGTACAGCCCTTCTTCTCCCAGCTTTTCCATCTCCACCACCGTTTCCCCCGCGTAGGGTCCAAAGGCCGACATGGTCAATTTCAGCGGTCGCATGGCTCAACCTCCCTGATCTTCTCCAGCAGCTCCTGAGCAAAAGACCGCTGGATCTCCTGCATGGGCTGACCGTTTTGTTTTTCGTAAAATTCTTCCAACATTTCCAGAGTTCCTCTTCTCTCCCGTGGCTCCATCTCTTCCCACTGAGCCTGGGTCTGAGTGCGCCGGTTGTCGTAGCTAAGCTTCATCAGATTGGGATAGATCAGCCGCAGCTTAGCCGCCCCGTCTGGTATATCCTCTTCGTCGGTGAGGATGATGTGGAGGTAATCTTCCCGAAAATCCTTTCCCTTATAAAAATCCCGCAAGGTCACTTCTTCATAGCTCCCTCGGATCTCTTGCAGATCCCGCAAAGGCGTCAGGGAAATGGTGCGGATGGACACATTCTCTTTTTCCTCCATGTCCACCACAGTCACCGATTTTTCATGCTTTGCCTCGGAAAAGGAGTACTTCAGGGGCGTGCCGCAATAGCGAATGGTGGGCTTTCCCACCTGCTGGGGGCCATGAATATGCCCCAGGGCCACATAGTCAAAGGGAGCAAAGACAGAGGCGTCCACATTGTCGCTGCCTCCCACGGAAAGTTCCTCCGAATCGCAGCGAATGGCGCCGGTGACAAACTGATGGGTCACCAGCACATTTCGCCTTCCTTCCTCCACCCCCAGATGGTCGATAGCCACCCGGAGTGCATCGGTATAGCTTTCGATGGTTTCCTCCGGAAAAAACCGGCGCACATGAACCGGCTTCAAGAAAGGCAGCAGAAAAACATCCACCGGCCCATGGGCATCCTGGAGGGTAAAGCGGCAGGGATTCCCATCATACACCGGCGCCAGATGGACGCCGCTCTGTTCCATCAGCCGGCCGCCAAAAGCCAACCGTTCAGGGGAATCATGGTTGCCGCTGATGAGGAAAACCTGAGGGCCCAACCTGGACAGCGACACCAGAAAATCATCCAGCATTCCCACCGCTTCTGCCGAGGGCACTGCTTTGTCATACACATCCCCAGCGATAAGCACCCCCTGTGGTTCTTCCCGGCGGATAATCTCCAGAATTTCCTTCAAAATATAGGCTTGATCCTCCACCATGGAAAATCCGTTGACCCGCTTTCCCAGGTGCAGATCGGACAAATGAATCCACTTCATCTGTTTTCCTCCCTCTTTTGACTGAAGTCTCGCTTTTTTTATTATACCGGGGGTGAAAAAAGGCTGCAACCCTGTTTCCCTTTGCTTTTTTACACTGATATGGTATTATCATATCATAAAAGGAGGTGGAACCATGAAACATCGCAAGAAAATAACTGCCCTTTTGATTTTATCACTTTGTGCGGCCCTGGCCCTGTTTTACCGGCGCAGTCTTCCCCTCCAGCAGCTTCTCCCCGGCCTGGATTTGTCTCAATGCACCAGCATCACCCTGCAAGGAGATTTCTATGAAGAAAGCCCCCGGGAAAATGTAGCCTATAACGAAACCTTTACACCGGAAAATAAAGAATTTGAACAGATCCTGGCCCTTTTAAAACAGGCAGAGTTTCGCCGCAGCCTATGGGGACTAATCCCCCATAAAGGCATCCGCTCCCATCCGCTCCAGACCGGCGATATCCGGTGGGAAATCCACTGTGTTTTCCCCGACAGCAGCTTGCGGGTGCATAACTTTTTCGGTGATTTCACCCTCAGCTTCCAGGAAACTTCTTCTCTTCCGGTCGCCCCTGTTTCTTCCCAATGGGTGGATGCCATTACAGCCATCATGACAAAATAAAAAACGCCTTTTCAGGCGTTTTTTTATTTTTCTGGTGCAAATTGTCCCAGTCCCAGCGTGGCAGCCAGAGAGAATGTCCGCTGGCTGCCATCCTGAAAGGCCACGGTGACCAGATCTCCCTGACGGTCTGCAATGACTCCCGGCCCAAAGCGCCGATGGTTCAAAACCGCCCCTTTCACATAATATTGCTCTGCCCCAGCAGGCAAAACCGGAGGCTTTTTTTCCAAAGCCGCAGGACGCTGGGTCAGTATCCCTGGCTTTTTGCTCACCGTAGGCCGGAGAGCGACCGGAGCCCGGGAAGGCTTCTTTATTGGAAAGATCTCCTGGCTAAATGTGGACTCCATCTCGGGATGGCGAAAACGAAATACCTGAAGCCGGTTTTTGGCCCGAGTCATCGCCACATAAAACAGCCGCCGTTCCTCTTCCCAGGTTTTCCAAGCTTCTTCATCCCCTGGTTCCGGCTGACCTGTCCGGGGAAAAATACCGTCGGCCACATCCATCAGAATCACCCGGTCATATTCCAGACCTTTGCTGGAGTGAATGGTGGAAAGCACAAAGGGGCAGTCCGGCTCTCCCCCCTTCCGCACCAGATTCTCCAGCTCTCTCAAACGGCGCAGGAGATTCATGGGGTTTTGTTCCATCGCCCCCAGTGACTCCAAAATCTGAGCCTTTCCCGACTCCATGCCTTGACGCTGCAAATATTCCCCATATCCCATAAACCGGACAATGCGGTAAACCGCCTTATCTCCCGACTCCAACAGCATATGATCCAGATGGGTTTGCAAAGCCCGGCACTGGCGTCGGGTGAAAGCAGAAGCCTGAGGATTTTCTGCCAACCGCTCCAAAATGGTGCCCTTTCCCTTTTGGGCTGCCGCTTCCTCGGCGTCCTTTTTTCGGATCCCTGCTCCCAATTTGTAATAGATATCTAAAAACAATGCAGGGGATTGGGGGTCCTGGGCGAAACGGATGATATTGCTGATGTCCCGCACCACCCGGCTGGTGAAAAAGGCGCTGTCCACCTGGCGGCACCGGTAGGGAATCCCATTCCGGGCCAACAGGTCGATGAGAGGCAAGGCGCTTTCATTGTCCCGATACAGCACCGCCGTCTCCTCCTGGCAGTCCTGGGCCACCTGCATCAAATAAGAATATTGGGCCCTTCGGTTTGAAAGAGAAATGCTCTCCACTGCTTTTCCCGCCGGACGCACCGCTTCCATGTGTTTCGGGTACCGATCCCGGTTCTTTTGGATGAAGTTTTGGGCGGTCTCCACGATCTGCGGGGTGGAGCGGTAGTTTTTCTCCAGATAGAGCACCTTGGCCCCTTGATATCGTTTGGAAAACTGGGTCAGGGCCTGGGGATAGGCCGCCCGGAACCCATAAATGCTTTGGTCTTCATCTCCCACCAAAAAGATGTTTTTCCCTTTCCCGGCCAGGAGATCCAAAATGGCATGCTGGATCTTGGAAGTATCCTGGGCCTCATCCACCGACAAATACCGGTATTTGTCCTGAAACCGGGCCAAAACCTCTGGATAGCGCAACAAGATCTGGCGGGCATAAACCATCTGATCATCGTAGTCCATCTGCTGACGCTGGCGGAGGGTTTGATCGTAAGCCTGAAACAGGGCGGGAAAATCCACCCCTTCTACCTCCACCGTTTCCAGCTCTTCCCGGGTGAGCATCTGGTTTTTGGCGTAGGTGATGGCGGTCTGAAGGGCCTTGACGGTGCTTTCCGGCACAAATTCCTTTTGCTGCCTGCGGCACAGTTCTCCCAAAAGGGCCCCTTGTGCCCCGGTGTCCTCCAGCAAAGAAAAAGCCTGCCGCCCCAGCAGCCGTTCATAGGTGCGAATCACCCGACTGCACAGGCCGTTGATGGTGCGGAACTCCAGCCGATTTCCCATCTCTTGCCCAAAGGTGCGGCAAAAACGGGCCTTCATATCCCTGGCGGCCGAGACGGTATAGGTGACGGTGAGGATCTGCTCCGGGGGAATCTGCTTTTCATAGACCATATACCCCACCCGGCTGACCAGCACGGTGGTTTTACCGCTTCCCGGCACGGCCAGCAGCAGCACTGGCCCTTCCACACTTTCCACCGCCGCCTGCTGTTGGGGATTGAGAGAAAGACCAAACCGGCTTTGAAATCCCTGAATATCAGCCATGGAACATCCAGCCGCAGTCGTCGTGATAAATCATCTGATGGGTCATGCCGCCATCGATGCAGATATTTTCTCCCGTGATAAACCCGGCCTTGTCCGAGCAAAGGAAAAGCACCATCTGGGCGATGTCCTGGGGCGTTCCCACCCGCCCCGCAGGGTGCTGGCTCTCATCGGCTCCGGAGAACTGGGAGCCGGTGGTGTCGATCCAACCGGGAGAGATGGAGTTGACTCGAGCTTTGTCCCGCAGACTCACCGCCAGAGCATGGGTGAGGGCGGCGATTCCCCCTTTGGCGGCGGTATAGCTTTCGGTGAAAGGCTGGCTCATCCGGTCCCGGCTGGAGGAAATGTTGACAATGCTGGCTCCCTGTCCAAAATAGGGAAGCAACAGCTGAGTCAGATAAAAAGGCGCCGCCACTCCCACCCGAAGAGCCTGGTTGAATTGCTCCCAGGTGCAGGTGTCGATGCCCAGGAACAGAGGCTTTGCATTATTCACCAGAAAATCCACCCGGCCATAGGTTTGAATGACCTTTTGGGCGAACCGCTCCAGATCTTCCTTTTTCCCCACATCCCCCTGGAAAAAATCGTTTTCCAACAGATCAATGGTACAGACTTTGGCCCCCTGCTTTGCAAACTCCTCACAAATGCACCGGCCGATGCCCTGAGCGCCGCCGGTGACCACAGCCACTTTGTCCTGAAACATAGCTATTCCTCCATTTGGATGGCCACCTTAATGACCCCGTCTTCCCGGTTTTCAAACACCTCATAGGCCTTTTCAATCTCCCGCAAGGGGAAAGTGTGGGTAATCAGCGGCCGGGTGTCCAGTTTGCCCTCTGCAATCAACTGGAGAATATCGTCCACATGGCAACCATCCACTCCGCCGGTCTGGAAGGTGAGATTTTTGCCGTACATCTCCGGCAGAGGCAGCACCTGGGGGGCATCATACAACGCCACCACCGTCACCACTCCATTGGGACGGGCACATTTCCAGGCCAGCTGGAAGCTGTCAGAGCTTCCTGCCACTTCCAGCACCCGACCAGCGCCACCGTGGGGAGTATGGGCCTTCACAAATTCTTCAGCCTCCTCCGGCGCCACGGTAAGCACTCCAGGATAATGTTTTTCCACAAACTTGCGCCGCTGAGGATCTTTTTCACACACCATCACCACTCCCGGCTGATGCAGCAGCACACATTGCAGCGTGCACAGCCCGGTGGGGCCTGCGCCGATGATGAGCACCGACTCTCCCGGTTCGATCCCGGCGATATCGGCGGCCCAATAACCGGTGGCCAACAGATCTCCTGCCAGCAAAGCCTGCTCATCGGACACCCCCTGAGGGATATGGCTCAGCCCTTGGTCTCCATAGGGCACCCGCACATATTCCCCCTGGCCGCCATCGATACGGCAGCCCAAAGCCCAGCCACCCTGGGGATCGGTGCAGTTGTTCACATACCCCTGACGGCAGAAGAAGCATTTTCCGCAGAAGGTCTCCACATTGACGGCCACCCGGTCGCCGGGAGCAAATTTCCGTACCTTCTCCCCCACTTCTTCCACAACGCCCACCATTTCATGGCCCACAGTCACCCCAGGTACTGCCCGAGGCACCGAACCGTGTTTGATGTGCAGATCACTGGTGCAGATGCTGGCCAAAGTCACCCGAATCACCACATCCTCCGGTCCTTCCACATGGGGCCGGGGTTTTTCCAGGAGGGCAAACCGGCCCTGTTCCACATAAGTATAGGCCAACATATCCATTTCTCCTTTTCGACCATATGTCAAAGGCCCGGCCCCTGGAAAGGGACCGGGCCTTGTGCCGTTTTTCTTACATCATCTGCCGCCGCCAGGACAGGTTCATGGTGCCGTCCTGCATCACTGACAGGTTGTCCAGGGTTTTGCCAGTGCCCAGAGCCACACAGGAGATGGCGTCGTCGGCCACACGGGTGGCAATGCCGGTTTTGGATTCAATCAGCTTGTCAAAGCCGTAGATCAAGCTGCCGCCACCGGTCATGACAATGCCGTTTGTGGCAATGTCGCCCACCAGTTCAGGAGCGGTGCGCTCCAGCACGAAATGTACCGCCTCCACGATCTTGGTGGACACCTCTTCAAAGGCCTCCAGCAGCTCGGTGGAAGTGACGGTGAACACCCGGGGCAGACCGGTCATCAGGCAACGGCCCTTGACCTCCATGCTCACTTCCTCTTCCCGGGGATAGACACAACCGATGGTCATTTTCAGCTCTTCCGCTGTGCGCTCGCCGATGAGCACATTGTGCTTGCGGCGCACATATTTGACGATGGCATCGTCGAATTTATCGCCGGCCACCTTGATGGAGGTGCTTTCCACCATGCCGCCCAGGGAAATGACCGCCACATCGGTGGTGCCGCCGCCGATGTCCACGATCATGTTGCCGTCGGGCTTGGAAATCTCAATGCCGGCGCCGATGGCAGCGGCCACAGGCTCCTCGATGAGATAAACCTTCCGTGCGCCGGCCTGTGTACCGGCGTCGATAACGGCGCGCTCCTCCACCTCGGTGATGATGGAAGGCACACAGATGACCACATTGGGCTTAAACAGACGGAAGCCCAGCACCTTATGGATGAATTCCTTGATCATTTTCTCCGTCATTTCATAGTCGGAGATCACGCCGTCCCGCAGAGGACGCACAGCAATGATATTGCCCGGGGTACGGCCCAGCATTTTCTGGGCTTCCTCACCGATGGCCAAAATCTTGCCGGTGGACTTGTCTACCGCCACAACAGAAGGCTCGGACAAAACAATACCCTTGCCTTTTACATAAACCAGTACGGAAGCCGTACCCAGATCAATTCCGATATCGCCTGCTGACATATCTTTCCCGCTCCATTTCTCCGGCCGCCTGCTTTCAGGGCCCGTCCCCGCTGCCGGGTAGGGTTTGGGCGCCCATTTCTCCAAATCTTCACACAAAACCACAGCTGGTTTGTTCTTTCCATAGCTCTTTTTATTATACCCAACCAGAATCATGTTTTCAACACATTCTTTCGATTTCTTTGTCGAAAAATGTAGGTGTTACAATGATGTGTGACAAATAGAAAAAAGAAGAGCGAATAGGAGTG
>OGGQ01003047.1_pt1 | contig 16610 bp, 17 predicted proteins | sample 1571191 | NCBI WGS metagenome assembly OGGQ01 (sample SAMEA2582061, study PRJEB24529) | metagenome | biome: Human gut stool | place: China | collected 2011
TCTTTACAAAGTTGGTGGCCTCCACCAGGGATTCGTGGGTTCCCGTATCCAGCCAGGTAAATCCCTGACCCAGAAGCGTCACATCCAGTTCTCCGTTCTCCAGATAGATCCGGTTGAGGTCCGTGATCTCCAGCTCGCCCCTCGCTGACGGTTTCAGGTTTTTGGCATATTCCACCACCCGGTTGTCATAGAAGTAAAGTCCCGTCACGCAGTAGTTGGACTTGGGCTTCTCCGGTTTTTCCTCGATGGAAACTGCCTTCCCGTTCTTATCGAATTCCACGATGCCGAACCGCTCCGGATCATCCACATAATATCCGAATACCGTGGCTCCCTTTTCTTTTCCTGCGGCGGCAAGAAGTCTCTTTTTCAGCCCCTGTCCGTGGAAAATATTGTCTCCCAGCACCATGGCCACAGAATCCGTTCCGATGAATTCCTCACCGATGATAAACGCCTGGGCCAGTCCGTCCGGGCTTGGCTGCACCGCATAGGACAGATGGACTCCAAACTGGTGCCCGTCTCCCAGAAGTGCTTCAAATCTTGGCGTATCGTCCGGGGTGGATATGATCAGGATATCCCGGATTCCGGCGTCCATCAGCACGGAAAGAGGATAATAGATCATGGGTTTATCATAAATCGGCAAAAGCTGCTTGGATGTCACCTTGGTCAGCGGATAAAGGCGTGTTCCGCTGCCGCCTGCAAGAATAATTCCTTTCATTGCATCTCCTTCTCTCGGGTATTTTTTCTGCGTTCTGTCCGCAGGGCGCAGTATCCCTTATATGCCGCCATTATAGCATAAACCCGAGGATTTGCAAAGGGCGGAACTTACAAACATATGATGGAATCTTTAGAATTTCTTTAACTTCCGGACAGGACCGGGAAAGTTTTCATTGCCAACCGGTTCCGATTGTGCTAAAACTAAAAACATGCATAAAGAAGACCCGGATATTTTTACGAAGGAGGCGCATTTCCGTTGGAGAGAATGTTTGACAGAAAATCCCTTGCAAAACTTATCATTCCTCTGATCATTGACCAGTTTCTTCAGGCCTTTGTGGGCCTGGCCGATTCCATTATGGTGGCCCGGGTGGGGGAAGCCGCAGTGTCCGGCGTATCCCTGGTGGACACCGTCATGCTTCTGATTATCAATATTTTCACTGCCCTGGCCACCGGAGGCGCTGTCATTGCCGGGCAGTACATAGGAAAAAAAGACCCGGAAAACGGATGCCGGGCTGCGGCCCAGCTCATCAACTTCACCCTGATCTTTTCCGTCATCATCATGGCTCTCTGCTATCTGGGAAAAGACCTGATTCTTCATGGCATTTTCGGAAAAATCGAAGCAGATGTGATGTACAATTCCAACGTATATCTTCTGATCGTCTCCGCATCCATTCCCCTGATCGCCCTGTATAATGCGGGAGCCGCCATTTTCCGCTCCATGGGCAACTCCAGAGTGGCCATGAACACTTCCCTGCTGATGAATTCCATCAATGTATGCGGAAATGCCCTTCTGATCTTTGTGTTCCGCCGGGGAGTGGAAGGCGTTGCCATTCCCACCCTGGTTTCCAGGGGTGTGGCCTGCATCGTCATGATGTGCCTTCTCAATAATCAGAAACACCTTCTTCATCTGCCCCATCCCTATCCGTTCCGGATCGACGGGGCTCTTCTCAGAAAAATCCTGTACATCGGAATTCCCAACGGGCTGGAAAACAGCATGTTCCAGCTGGGAAAGATCGTGGTGCTCAGCCTGGTGGCCGGATACGGAACCGCATCTCTTGCAGCCAATGCCGTCTGCAACAATGTGGCGACGTTTGCCGTCCTTCCCGGCATGTCCATCGGATTTGCGCTTCTTACGGTTTCGGCCCAGTGTGTCGGTGCCGGAGATTTCGGCCAGGTGAAATACTATACCCGCTGCCTGATGATCCTGGACTATGTCAGCCTGATCGTCATGAACATTCTGGTGGTGCTGGCCATTCCCGGTGTGCTGGCCATATACGGACTGTCTGAGGAAGCCAGCGGCTATGCCGTGCAGATTCTCCTCTGGCATTCTGCCTGTGTCGTCACCATATGGCCGTTTTCCTTTACACTTCCCAATACGCTCCGGGCTGCCGCTGATGTAAAGGTTACCATGATCCTTTCTGTTTTATCCATGTGGATTTTCCGTTTCGGCTTCAGCATCCTTCTGGGAACAGTCCTCCATATGGGTGTCTTCGGCGTCTGGGTGGCCATGACCATCGACTGGCTGGTGCGGGCGGTCTGCTTCATCATCCGCTACCGCAGCGGAAAATGGCAGAGGTTTGTCCTGTAACTTTCTTTTCCGGAATATCCTGACCTCACGGAATGCAGAATACCCCGGCAGGATGGCATGGTCCGTTTCCGTGCATCCTGCCGGGGTATTTTCTGTTTCTGTTCTGCCGCCGCTGTCTTTTATACTTTCCTGTGTTTTCCTTCCGGCAATCCTGTCCCCGGTTTTTCTTTCCGCCAAAGAATCCTCTGCCCGTTTCTCCTACATTCTGCTGATAAATTCTGCAGCTTCTCCGACAGTCATATCGGAGACATCAATCTTTATGGTATCCAGATGTCTGTAAAACGGGAGACGGACCAGGCTGCGCTCCAGGATATCCGGCTCCCGGATTCCCGCATCAATATCCCTCTGAAGGCGCGCCCGCAGCACATCTTCCCTGCAGACCAGAGAGAGTTTCACCACTTCCACGTCCCATGCAGCGGTTCTTTCCACAATTTCATCGATAATTCCCTGTTCATGCATCACCCAGGAAAAGATCACAGATTTATAATCCGGGCTCCGGAGAAAGTTTTTCAGAAGATAGCAGATATTGTCCATTACCATGATCTTCGCGTGCTCTGTTACCCGGAACGGATGCATGTCCCAGCACCAGTCTCCGTCAAGGAACACACTGTCCGGCAGTTTTCTTTTCAGCGTCTGGCCCACCGCGGTCTTGCCGACCCCCATGGTTCCTCCGATCAGATATAATTTTTTCATCATGTCTTTTCAAACTCCTGCTTCAGTTCCAATGCCTCTTCCATTGTATTTTTCCATCCGAACTTTTTGAGATCCGTCTGCCATCCTCCGGGAGTCCACAGCACGGTGACCCCCTCTTCCGTCAGCAGGATTTTCTGAAGGTCGCAGGTTTCAAAATGAAATGCGCCGCTCAGAATGCCCCGGGAACTGACCACCCGGTGAGCCGGTACTTCTCCTGCCAGATGATTCCGCAGAGCGAACCCCACCTGTCTGGAATTTCCCGGTTTCCCGCAGAGAAGGGCGATCTGTCCGTAAGTCGCCACCTTCCCCCGGGGAATCCTGCGGCATACGATTCCCACGCGTCTGTAAAATTCTGTATCCATATGCGGCTTTCCTCCCCGGCATCCGGGATTTCGCCGGAATTATAATTCTTCGTTCATTTTTGCCAGCTTTGCCGCCTGATCCGCAGCAATCAGGCTGTCAATCAGTTCGTCCAGATCCCCGTCCATGACAGAGTCGATTTTATAAAGGGTCAGCTTGATCCTGTGCTCTGTCACGCGTCCCTGGGGGAAGTTGTAGGTACGGATCTTTTCGGAACGGTCCCCGGTTCCGATCTGGCTGCGCCGTGCTTCCGCCTCTTCGTTCTGACGTTTTTCCATTTCCATGTCATATAATTTGGAGCGCAGAAGCCGGAATGCTTTTTCCTTATTCTGAAGCTGTGATTTCTCTGTCTGGCTGTAAATTACGATTCCCGTGGGAATATGGGTCAGACGGACTGCCGAGTCTGTGGTGTTGACACACTGTCCGCCGTTTCCGGATGCACGCATCACATCGATCCGCACGTCCTTGTCATCAATGACCACATCCACTTCCTCTGCTTCCGGCATGATGGCAACCGTGGCTGTGGACGTGTGAATTCTTCCGCCGGATTCTGTTTCCGGCACTCTCTGCACACGGTGGACGCCGCTTTCGTACTTCAGCTTGGAATATGCCCCCTGTCCGTTGATCATGAATTCCACTTCCTTCATGCCGCCGATGCCGCTTTCACTGACGTTGATCAGTTCCACTTTCCATCTCTGGCGTTCCGCATAATGGACATACATCCGGTAAAGCTCCGACGCAAACAGTGCAGCTTCGTCTCCGCCGGCGCCGGCACGGATTTCCACGATTACGTTTTTGTCATCGTTGGGATCCTTGGGAAGCAGCAGGACCTTCAGCTTCTGTTCCAGTTCCTCGATTTTCTTCCTGCTCTCGGAAAGTTCTTCCTTGGCCAGTTCCCGCATTTCCTCATCGTTCTCTTCTTCCAGAAACGTCAGGCTGTCTTCGACGTTCTGCTTCATTTTCTTGTATTCTGTATATGTTTCCACAAGAGGAGTCAGATCAGACTGTTCCTTCATAAGTTTACGGAATCTTCTCTGGTCTTCTGTCACAGACGGATTGTTCAGTTCCAGCATCAGCTCCTCGTAATGTTTTACAATGTCATCCAAACGGTCAAACATTTTAAACCTCCTGTCTTTTTTCACCTGACGTCTGCCGGGAATGCCACGTTCCGCAGACGACCCTGTCTTTTCCTGTCAGATCCTGAATCACCCTGATATGGTCAAACCCCCTGCCGGCGAAAATCCGGGAGACCTCTTCTCCCTGATCATACCCGATTTCCATGTAGATGCGGCCCCCGTCCCGGAGATGCCCTGTACTTTCCTCTGCCAGGCGGCGGTAGAACAGAAGTCCGTCCTCCTCGCCGTCCAGGGCTCTTCTCGGTTCGAAATCCCGTACCTCCGGTTCCAGTCCGTCTATGACAGACGTGGGAATGTAGGGCGGATTGGATACAATAATGTCATAGGTTTCTTCCGGCAGAAACGCGGAAAACAGATCGCTTCTGCGGAATCTCACCCTCTGATTTTCCGGAAGCTGCTTTCCGTTTTCTTCCGCCACCAGAAGGGCTTCTTCCGAAATGTCCGCGGCGTCCACATGCCTGTATTTTCCCAGGGCTGCCAGACTCACGGCAATGCAGCCGGAGCCCGTGCACATGTCCAGCACCTCTTTGTCCCGGTCCCTGTTTTCCTGAAGCACAGTTTCCACCAGGGTTTCCGTATCCTGTCTGGGAATCAGCACATGGCAGCTGACTCTGAATTCCATGCCCATGAATTCCTGACTTCCCAGAATATGCTGCAGCGGCATCCGGGAAGCGCGTTTTTTCAGCATGGCTTCATATTCCTCCAGTTCCGCCTCTGCCGGTTCCGCCTTTCCGGACGCATCCATAAGAAACCGGGCCTTATCCATATGAAATGCCTTTTCAAACAGATACCAGGCATCCAGATCGTACTCTGCAATGCCTGATTCTTTCAGTGTCCTTTTTCCGTCTTCCAGGATCTGTCTCCAGGTCTTCCCTGCCTGCTTCCTGTCCGTTCTGTTTTCCTGTGTTCCGTCCGTCATTCCGTTTTCTCCTGATTTCCGGACAGAGAGCCGGCCGGATACGTCTCCGGAAAGTTTTCTTCCAGATATGCCCTCCAGTCAAACACCTCTTCCACTGCCGCAATGGCTACTTCAATCATGGAATCATCCGGCTCTTTTGTGGTCAGTCCCTGCATCCACATGCCGGGTCTGCTCACCAGATCCATGATTTTCGAATTGCTGCGTCCGGCCAGACGAAGCACTTCATAGGAAACTCCGGCGATCACCGGCACCAGAAGAATCCTGCTGAGGATCCTCAGCCAGACCGTCTCCACACGGATGACCATGAAAAACAGAATGCTGATGACCATGACAAACAGCAGGAAACTGGTTCCGCACCGTTTATGTTCCTTGGAGCTTTTTCTCACATTCTCCACGTTTAAAACCAGTCCGCTCTCCAGACAGTTGATGCATTTATGTTCCGAGCCGTGGTACATGAATGTTCTGCGGATATCCGGCATTCTGGAAATGATTTTGATATATCCGATAAAAATACAGATCCGGATCAGGCCTTCCAGAATCGCCATGACCGTTTCTGATGCCACGAACTTCCTGAAAATGCCCGCAATCAGAAGCGGAAGAACCATAAAAATCCCCACTGCCATCAGAACGGAAAATACCATGACCGCGGACATCAGCACCTCTTCCAGCTTTTCCCCGAAAATACGGATCAGAAATGCTTCTATCTTTCCGGGTTCTTCCTCTTCTTCATCATCTTCAAAAAAACTGGCGGACCATGTCAGGGTACGCATACCCAGAATCATGGAATCCGCAAAGCTGAAAATGCCCCGGACAAACGGCAGCGCAAAAAATTTCACTTTTTCAGTCAGACTCACATAGGTGTCTTTTTTTACAGTAATGGTTCCGTCGGGCTTTCTGACAGCCGTTGCGTAGCTGTCTTTGTTTTTCATCATGATGCCTTCCAGGACCGCCTGTCCTCCGATGCCGGAATACTTCAATGTTTTTCCTCCTGTATCCTGCTTCCGGAACCGTTTCGGATCCTTCCGGACCATCTGCGCACAGCTGCGGGTTCCGGGCAGGTCATTGCCTTCCGGAAAAGCTCTGCCGTTTTCCGAAAACGGGATCTTTTCCGTAATATGAAAAAAAGGCTGAGTTTTCAGAATGCTCCAAAAGCTCAACCTTGCTTAATCAAACCTTATTTGTCTGTTTTCATACCATACTTACGGTTGAACATTTCAATACGTCCGCGAGCGGAAGCAGCCTTCTGCTGACCGGTATAGAATGAATGGCATTTGGAACAGATTTCTACGTGAATGTCCTTCTTGGTAGAACCAGTTACAAATTCATTACCGCAGTTGCAAACGACTTTGGCCTGATAGTAATTTGGGTGGATTCCCTCTTTCATGATTTTCACCTCTTCTTTTTATGGTACATGACTGACAGTCACGTTTCATCACTGATACCTGTTCCCATAGAACAGCTTTTTAAGTATATCATAGAATATTTTCTAATGCAAGAGGTTTTTCAGGAATTCTCCGGTACCTTTCTGGGTTTTATCCTTCCATTACATGCATATTCCGGAGGTTTCCGTCCCGGATCCTCTCCATGGCCTCCATGGCATGGGGTTCCAGATAGTCCCAGGAACCGTCTGTCAGTCCCTGACGGCGCATTTCTCCGATGACATCTCTGCAGATTTCTTCCACTGCAACCTGCGGATCCGCAGCCGTCCCGCAGATCAGACTCTCCAGCTTCCTCACCTGCTCCGTCAGACTCTCCAGTTCCTTTCCTGCCCGGAAAGCCCATTTGTAATACGGCATGTATTTCCGGTTCAGAAGAAAGATCATGGAAAGACCGTTTTCCGTAAACTCATGAAGGGCCATGGCTGCTGCCCCGTATTCTCCCCGCTTTGTGCACCGCGGATAGTTGTACTGGCCGGACTGGGCCATCAGAGCCGCTCTGGCCGCGATCTTCTTGATTCTTACATCTTCCGGATATCCTCTCTGAAGCTCCTCACGCACAGCTGTGAACTCCCCGGCGGGATCGTAAAAGACCCGGCCGTTGACGGCACAGGCCAGACTGTATTCCGGCGTGTTCAGCCATTCTGCGGGACTTTCAGGAAGCCCCGGCCGCCCGGTGAATCTGCTGTAAAATTCCCCGGTGAGAATTACGCCGCGGCGGTTTCCTCCCCAGAGACTCTGCCTGGCCCGCCGGACTCCCATGAATTCTTCCGGCAGTTTTCCGTAGGCACGGGACAGCCGGAACTCCAGCTCCCGTTCCAGTGCATCGGGGATCCAGAGGCAGAATCCTGCCTCAAAATCATGGTCCCTGGAAATTTCATCATCATATCCGAAGCAGTCGGATCCTTCTCCCGCAAGTCCGGCAGCAATAACATTTTCATATTCCGGGAACTGCTCCCTGAGCATGGGTCTTCCGTATTCTTCAAAAAATCTTTCAGAAAGTTCCAGCCCTTTCATTCCGGCCGCCCCTCCCCGTAAATTCTTTCAGCTTCTTTCAGAAGTTCCCGGCGCATCCGGAAATACCCGAAATGGCCGAATATGTCCGCACATTTTCTGCAGTTGAACGCATAGTATCCGTCGTGGACCGAATCCGGAGAATGGAAGTATCCGGCTGCCTTCACAAGACATTCATCCGCCAGCTCCGGCTTTTCCCATTTTTCATAGAGGCAGGCCAGACTGACCCAGGTCACGGCCAGTTCGGGAATGCTTCCCGGCACCAGGCGTTCCAGAATTTCCAGCGCCTGTTTCCAGTATGCCTCTGCCTTCCGGTATTCTCCCAGTTCTTCCCAGGCCAGGGCCATGTTGTTGAACAGGCCGCCAAACCGGTAGTCCCTCCGGTCCAGAAGCTGCCCGTACACGCGGAAGGCCTGCTCGTAATACGGCATTGCTTCCGCCGTTCTTCCGAAGGCTTTCAGCGTGGTTGCCGCATTCACATACGTGGTCCCGCCGCTGACCGTTTCCCCGAGACGGTGTTCCCGAACCAGCCGGAGGCCATCCTGCACTGCCTTAAGGCCTTTCTCCTTTTCTCCCGTATTCCGGTAGAATCCCATCATCTCATTGAGGATGGTCACCTGTCCGGACCAGTTTCCTTCCCTGCGGAAACGGTCAAGCCACTGTTCCAGGCAAAGAGCTGCCCCGTCCCTGTCATCCGCGGAAAGCAGACGGTCAAACGCCTCAACGGCCTGCCGCACATTCTGTCCCGGGCCTTCCTGACTCCGGGTCCTGCCTTTTTCCTGTCCTTCCGGACGGATCTCTCCGCCATATCCCGCAGGACGGCATCCGGACGGACACCGTTCTTCTTCCCAGTCATATTTTTCCAGCATTATGGTTTTTCTCCTTCAATCATCTGCAGGAACAGCCTGGCCGCCTGACTCAGATTCCTGTTCTTCTTGGTGATATGATAAAACGGGCGGGCGTATTCCTTGGCAAACCGGTGCATCCGGATCTCATCATTCTCATTGACCAGAAGGGAAGACGCAATGGTGATGCCCATGTTGTTGCGGACCGCTTCCTTCATGGCGTAGTTGCTTCCCAGAACCGTCAGGGTCCTGGGCCGGATCCGGTTGGATGTAAGATACAGGTCCAGATACTCTCTGGTTCCGGAACCCTCCTCTCTGGCAATCCAGTCCTCATCTTCCAGCATCGATGGAACGATCCTGTTTTCGGATGCCAGCGGATGGGTGGCGGAAGTCAGAAGCACCAGGGAGTCTTCCATAAAATATCCCTCATCAAATTCATCACTCTGGTGGATCCCTTCCACAAAGCCCAGCTCCACCTGCTCTTCCCGGACCATTTTCCGGATAAGCATGGTATTTTCCACCGTCAGTTCCAGATGAACGCCGGGATACCGTTCCCGGAACTGTCCCATCAGTCCGGGAAGCACACATTCTCCTATGGTCAGCGTTCCTCCGATCCGGAGATGACCGCTGACCTGCCCGGACCCGTTCCGGATTTCCCGCCCGGTATCCTCAATGATTTTCAGGATCTCCGTGGCACTGCGGTATACTTTCATGCCTTCATCGGTGATCTTCAGGCCTTTCGCGCTTCTGGTCACCAGACTGGCTCCGAAATAGGTTTCCAGCCTGTGTATGTGAGCACTTACTCCCGGCTGAGACAGCCCGACCACCTCGCCTGCTCTTGTAAAATTTTTATACCGCACCACAGCGGCAAATGTTTTCAGCTCCTCCAGCATCGCATTCTCCTGTTTTCTCTGCAAGCGTCTGTTTCTGTTTCTTTCCTGCTCTGCCGCTCTGGTTTTCTTTTGCCTCTTCTTCTATTTCAGGCTTCTTCCTCCCGACAGGGCACGCCAGAGTCCCGGCACAAAATTCCCGAGAATCTTTGCAGACACATACGCCGCCAGCAGCACAGCTGCCGGAAGCAGGAAATACATGCCCAGTGCCGCCAGACTCCTTATGTCTTCCCGCTCCGTCATCCGCATGACGGCAGCCGCGCCTCCTTTATTGATAAACCGTACAATGACATAATGAATGGCATACAGATACAGGCTCATTTTCATCCAGGGTCTGGCCTGAAAAAGTCTGTTTTCAGGAAGCAGCAGCCACAGGGCAGCCGGTGCCGCTGCCCGGTACAAAACCGTCCACAGCACATCTCCTGCCGGATTCCGTGAGAAAAAAAAGCATATGGCTGCCAGGAAGAAAACCAGAGCGCCTGAAATTCCCCGCCTTCTGTTCCAGGCAGCTTCCACCGACTTTTTCCCGTGAACGGCAGCCCAGGCCCCTGCGGAATAATAGGTCAGCGCATCTGTATTGGGATGCTGCATATCCCACCGGAAATGGACCGCCAGAAGAAGTATGGCCAGCCAGATCAGCCCCGCGATCCTGTTTTTCACCAGAATATAAATGGCCGGAGAGAGGATGATCAGAAGAATCAGCTGATACAGATACCAGAATACCGGGGCATAGCTGTAATGAAGGATGGCATTCAGGTATTCCCCTGCATCAAGGGGAACCGGCGTTTTTCCCACCAGCTCCCGGATATACGGCATCCGTGTGGCAGTCACATACCCCATATAATACAGACTGTTCCAGATAAAATACGGAAGCAGCACACTGAATGCCCGCTCTTTCCATTTTCTGGCCAGCACCGCAGGGGAATAGGTTCTGAAAAACAGATAGGAAGACAGCAGAAAGAAACCTGGGACCGCTGTCTGTCCCACGGCCACAGACACAAAGGTTTCGATCCGGTCCGCAGCAGCCCAGATCCCTTCATAAGGTCCTTCTCCTGCGAACAGGGCAATGTTGTAGGAATGAACCCAGATGACCGACAGACTCAGAAGAAACATCATCCAGGAAATCTTATTGCGAAATTTTTCTTCCGGCATAGGCATTTCCCCGCAAAATACTGATTTTGGACTATCTTATCATATTTCCCCTGTATTTTCCAGATGGATTCTTCTTGACATAACTCAGGCATTCATGATACGCTTTCGTCATACATTTAGAAAATCATCTAAATATAAACCACACCACCCGCAGTTTTCCGGTCATGCCCATGAATGAAAGGAGGGGAACCGTCATGGCCTTTGCAGACACCTTCCGGGCGCTTTCGGATCCCACCCGCCGGGAAATCCTGAATCTTCTGAAAACCGGCCCCATGTACGCCGGTGAGATTGCCGGATGCTTTCAGATGACCGGGGCCACCGTCTCCCATCATCTGGGCATACTGAAACAGTCCGGCCTGGTGGACGAGGAGAAAAAAGGAAAATATATTCAGTACTCCCTCAACACTTCGGTCATTGACGACATCATCCGCTGGATGATGGATCTGAAAGAAAAACAGGAGGAGACAGAATGAGCGTTAAAACAAGAAGATTTCTCTGTATCGGGATCACGGTTTTTATTTTTCTGGTTCTGGCAGCCGCCTATCCTTTTCTGCCGGACCAGATCCCGGTCCACTGGGGGCCCCAGGGAGAGCCGGACTACGGTTCCAGAAACTGTGTCTGGATGTACGGAGGAATGGCAGTCCTGTTCAACATCCTTTTTGAGGCTGCTCCGAGAATTGACCCCAGATACCGGCATTATATGAAATTCATCCGGGAATATAATCTGTTCTGTGTCTTCATGAATTTTTATATTCTGGCTTTTATTGCCGCTTCCCTGATCCAGGCATTTTATCCGGGCTCTTTTGATATGGTGCGTTTTATCTGCATCATGGTGGGCATCACCCTGGTTCTCACAGGAAATATTCTGCCCAAATTCAAGCTGAATTTCTTTTCCGGATTCAGGACTCCATGGGCCCTTTCTGATGAGGAGAACTGGAGAAAGACCCAGAGACTTGGGGGAAAACTTCTGTTTCTTTCCGGTATCATATGGCTGGCATCAGCCGTCCTGATCCCGGATCCGGGCATCCTGTTTGCCGCAGGCATCACTTCTGTCCTGACTGCCTCCATCGTCCCTTTTATCATGTCCTATGTGTGGTGGAGACGGTCTGAACACGGAAACTAAAGGGAGGCGCCGTCCATGAAATCTGCCGCTGTCTTGAAAAATCTTCTGTCCGCCACTGCCTGGGAGATGATTCCTCCCAGGCCTTATTCGGTTTTCCATCTGACTGTCACCGTCATCGGACTGCTGCTGTCTGTCCAGAGTGCTTTCTTTCTTGCCCGACGCCGGATCCGCCCGGAAGCCGTTCTCTTTTCCTGCGGCCTTTCCCTGTTTCTTATGGAACTTTACAAACAGGCTTTCCTTTTTTTTGTGGAATTTGAAGGTTCCTATGACTGGTGGTATTTTCCTTTCCAGCTCTGCAGCATTCCCATGTATCTCTGCCTTCTTTATCCACTGACAGGAAAAAATTCCGCAGTGATATCCACATTTGTTCAGGATTTCGGCCTGCTGGGCGGAATCATGGCCCTGGCCGTACCCGCCGGTCTGATGCACCCTTACTGGACCATGACTCTTCATGGGTTTCTCTGGCATTTCCTCCTGGTCTTTCTGGGGGTGTACTGCGCCCGTGCCGGAATCACGGACCTGTCCCTCCGGGGATTTTTAAAAACACTTCCGGTTTATTTTGTCTGCTGTCTGACGGCTCTGGCAGTCAATGCGGCCGCCGGCCCCGCTTCGGATGCGGATATGTTCTACATATCCCCATATCATCCTTCCTCTCAGCCGGTTTTCCACCGGATCTCCCTTATCATCGGAATTTTCCCCGGAATCCTCCTCTATCTCGCTTCTGTGGCTGCCGGTGCGTTTCTCATCCACCGGATCATCTCCATTCTGCTCCCGCATCCGTCCTCCGCAGGCCGCAGAGTCCGCTGAATTTTCTCTGCCCGTTCAGGAATTCTTAAGAGGTTTTTTCTTTACCGGGCTGTTTTCCCCTGATATACTGAAGTCAGAATCAAGTCTAGAAAAGGAGGGATCCCCATGTTCCGCTCATATACCAGCCGCCTGTACCGCTGGCGCGGAGATCTTTATGATCTTGACGGCTCAGACAGACTGTTCCGGAAAGCACTGAAAGAAAATGTCCGTTTTCATCTCAGACATAACAGGGAATACCGGAAGCTGACTTCCCGGTTCCGTGATGCAGGTACGCCGGTTCCGGTTCCCGCTGCACTTTTCAAATCCCGTCCTCTCTGGACCATCCCCCCTGCTTTTCTTCCGTTTCTCCTGACTTCGTCCGGCACCGGCGGAAAAAAGAGTATTCTGGGGTTCTGTTTCTCCGATATGCTCCGCGGAGCCCGGATGACTCTTGCTCTCACCCGGCATCATGAAATCCTTTCCTGGAAGCCTGCCAGATATCTGATTCTGGGCTTTGAACCGGACCGGAACAACCGTACCATGATTTCCCGTACCCAGAGGATCACATCCTGGTTTGCTCCTCCGGTTTCCCGTGTCTATGGACTCCGGTCCGGACATGGACGCTTCCGTCCCGATTTTCTTTCCATCGTCAGCCATCTGGAGGCCTTCTCCAAAGGCCCCTTTCCCGTAAGGATCATCGGATTTCCATCCTATGTCTTTTTCCTTTTATGTTTTCTGGAACAGCACGGAATCCGCTGCGCTCTTCCCAGAGGCTCCATGGTCCTTCTGGGCGGCGGCTGGAAAGGCTATGAAGAAAATGAAGTCTCCAGGGACATTCTGTATGAAAAGCTGCAGAAAATCCTTGATATTCCCGAATCCTCCTGCAGGGAATTCTTCGGCGCCGCGGAGCATCCTGCCCTTTACTGCGCATGCCCCAACCGTCACTTTCACGTTCCCTTCTACAGCCGTGCAAGGATCCGGGATGCCGTGACACTGAAACCGCTGGGGTACGGGCAGCCCGGACTTCTGGAACTGATTACTCCTCTGGCCCGTGCCATGCCTCTTGCCAGCATTCTCACAGGAGATATGGCCGTACTGCACCGGGGCAGTTCCTGCGGATGCGGAATCTCATCCCCGTATTTTGAACTGCTGGGCAGGGCGGAATCACTCCCGGGAAAAACCTGCTCTGCGGACGCTGCGGAACTCTTAAAACATCAGTCCTGTATGCTGCATACCGACATGCCGTCTGGCGGGAAAGGAGGAATCTGTCCATGAAACGATCTTCCGATGTTCTGAAAGCGGAGCTGTCCGGCGTTCTGTCCGGTCCTCTGCTTTCTCCTGAAATCACCCTTGCAGCCTGCGGAAGGCTTTCGGAAAAAATACGCTCCGGACACATCCCGTTCCCTCCGGGTTTTTCTGCCGGCCGGGAGGATCTGGAAAAAGCCGCCTGCCTTCTTGACGCGGACCGTCTGCGGGACCGCATGAACCGGGAGCTGGGCGCAGAGGGATACGGTACAAAATGGCTTCCTCTCGGAATTCTTCTCCATATAGGCGCCGGCAATGTGCCAGGCCTGGGAGCTTACAGTGTCATGGAAGGCCTGCTGACCGGCAATATCAATCTCCTGAAGCCCGCTTCCTGCGACTATCCCGTTTCCCGTTTTCTCCTGAAACTGCTGGCAGAGGAAGAGCCCCGTCTGGCCCCGTATATTCATATCTTCCGCATTCCCTCTTCCTGTCCTGAAAAACTGAGGAAACTGGCACGGATGGCAGACGCAGCGGTAATCTGGGGCGGCATGGATGCAGTCCGGTCCGTCCGTTCCCTGCTTTCTCCCGGACAAAAGCTGATCGAATGGGGCCATAAAATCAGCTTCGCCTATGTGACCATGGAAGGTGCTTCAAAACCCCTGGACCTGTTCCGTCTGGCCCGGCACATGTTTCTTACACAGGGAAGATACTGCAGTTCCTGCCAGGGAATTTTCCTGGATACGGACCGGCCGGAGGATCTTCGGACATTCTGCGGTAAATTCAGGAAACTCTATGAAAGCTGTGCCTCTCTCCGGGAGGATCCTGAACATTCCCTCTCTGAGACAGCCGGAAAAACTCTGAATTCCTACTGCGCTTCCATGAAGACTGCTCTGGACGCTCCGCTTTCCGCCTCTGCAGGCGGCTGCTGGATCCGCCTCCTGCCCAGAAACCGTATGGCAGAATCTCTCCGGGATATTGCCCCCATGCTGCAGACTGCATGTCTGATCTGCTCTGACCATGAAAAGGATGCCCTTTCCTATCTCCTGCTGCGCTCCGGCATCAGCCGGGTATGCAGCGCCGGACAGCTTTCGGACTTTTCCGATTACGGACAGATTCACGACGGAGAATATGCCCTGAGAAGATACTGTAAAATCATTTCCCTCTGATTCCGGAAATTTTTCCATATAAAAACCGGGCAGAATCTCCGCTTTGTTTCGGAGAATTCCCTGTCCGGTTTTCATCTGGCATATGTATTTTTTCTTCCTTTATCCTACTTCTTAATCTCCCGGATCACATCGATGACGGTTCCGTCCCGGTATTCCACAATGCACACCACACGGTCCGTGGTCTCGATGGGCTTCGGCACTCCCGTCAACGACTCCGCCAGCTCCTGCAGATACTCAATGGTCACCAGCTTCAGGTTCGCCGCCTCCAGGTCTTCCTTCAGTTCTTTATAATACCTGTGTTTCGGATTCAGGGCGATCCCCGCCTCCGTCACCACCGCCGCCACTGTCTCTCCCGGCGTACAGCACGTAAATACCCGCTTCGTCACCGACGGCGTCCTTCCTCTTACCACCGGCAGGCATACGATGGAGATGTCCGCTCCTGCCGCCACATCCGGGCCGCCTCCCAGGCCTCCCATCATCTCTCCGGAAGACCCGGTCAGAATGTTCACGTTGAACTCCGTGTCCACCTCCAGGGCCGCCAGCACTCCGAATGTCAGCTTGTCCAGCATGGATCCCTTGGAAAACGGATTCGAGTACACCGCATTGTCGATCTCCACGATCCCCGGCTCCTCCGCAATGGCCCTTGCCGCCACCGCGTCAAAGCACTGGCTGCACTCCAGCACCCGCACCAGACCCTTCCGGTACATCTCCACAATGGCCGCCGTCATGCCTCCCAGGGCAAAGCTGGCATGGATTCCTCTCTTCTCCATCCGCTCCGCCAGATAGTTGGTGCATGCGATGCTGATGGCCCCCGCTCCCGTCTGGAACGAGAAGTTCTCCTTAAAGTACCGGGATGCCGCCATCACGTCCGCCGCTCTCTCCGCGATCATCAGATCCCTCGGATTCTTCGTCATCCGGGCCGCTCCCTTTCCGATCTTTTCCGGATCTCCGATCCGGTCCACCTTCACCACAACGTCCACGTACTGCTGGGAGATGCTCACCGGATTGCAGGGGTATTCCACCAGATGGTCCGTGATCACCACCACTTTCCCCGCGCTCATGGCATCAATGAACGAATACCCCAGGGAGCCGCAGGCGTTGGGCCCGATCTGCCCTGTGGCATTTCCGTATTCATCTGCCGCCGATGCCCCGATGAAGGCCACATCGATGGACAGCTCCCCCGCCTCGATGGCTCTGGGTCTCGCTCCGTGAGTCCTTAAGATCACGGGCTTTTCCATCTTTCCTTCCAGCACCGCGTCTCCCAGTTCCCCGCGGATCCCGCTGGCCTCGATCCGGTCGATGGTCCCGTCCTCCACAAAGTCCGCAATGGACGGATTCTTGATGTTCACCACCGCACTGGGCGCAAACCTAAGTCCACGGATCCCAAGCTTCTTTATGGCCGTCAGCACCTGGCCGATGATCTCGTCTCCTTCCCGGAAACTGTGGTGGAACGAGATGGTCATTCCGTCCTTCAGGCCGCACCCGAGGATCGCCTCTTCCAGGCTTCCCGCCATCTTGCTGTCTCCGGACACATGCTTTCCCG
>OGGQ01003048.1_pt1 | contig 16608 bp, 6 predicted proteins | sample 1571191 | NCBI WGS metagenome assembly OGGQ01 (sample SAMEA2582061, study PRJEB24529) | metagenome | biome: Human gut stool | place: China | collected 2011
GTTGCCGAACACCGCCTTTATTACCTGGCTCCATATGCGGACCGAATCATATATATGAAGCGCGGAGAGATATGTAATGAATATACAAGAGAGGAATTTTTGGAACTAGACCCAAAAGAGTTAAAGAAAATGGGATTACGTGCATTAAATCCATTTGACCTGATGCCTGAAAAAAAACCTGAAGCAAATGAAAAAAGCCTGCAGATTGATAATTTTTGGTTTTCATATGAAAAACGGGGATATCCGATTGTAAACATACCGGATTTAACATTGCCGCAGGGAGAAATCATTGGAATCATTGGTGACAATGGAGCTGGTAAATCCTCTTTTGCCAGATGTCTATGCGGATTAGATAAATCTTCAAAGGGCACTTTGAAATTAAATGGCAATGCCCTTAATGCGAAGAAGCGCCGGCATATTTCCTATATGGTAATGCAGGATGTAAATCACCAGCTTTTTACAGAAGATGTACTTGATGAACTTTTGCTGAGTATGGATGGAGAAAATGAGGAAGAGGATAAGGTTCGGGCACAAGAAATATTGGCTGGGCTTGATTTGTCGGATAAACTGAAACTGCACCCAATGTCATTATCCGGTGGAGAGAAGCAGCGAGTCGCTATTGGCAGTGCTGTTGCATCTGGAAAAGAAATAATCATATTTGATGAACCCACCAGCGGATTGGATTATAGACATATGCTTGAGGTTTCAGAAAAATTAATACAGCTAAAAGAAATGAAAAAAACGTTGTTTCTGATAACGCATGATCCTGAACTGATATACAAATGCTGTACACATCTTATGTTTATTGAGCATGGCCGTATATTATGGCATCGGCCTATGGATAACGAGGCTGTAAGACTTTTACAGGAATTTTTCTCCCACGAAAAGGGTAGTTCAGCAATGGCTATATAAAAACGAATGAGTACTTTGAAGTGAGCTGAGAGAAATGTTATATGTCATAAGGACTAAAGAGAACTTATTTCGGATAAAGAAAATGTAAGAGTAAGCTGGAAGTTAATATAATGATTCAGGCCGCAGTACTTTTTATAATAGATGACAATGTCGATTTATCAAAAAGTCTGCGGCAATTATTTTATAAATTTGTTAAAAAGTTATTTTGGGAGGAAACGTATGACCATAAAAAATCGGTATTTTCCATTTGTGTCCGAAAATGTAGCTGACAGTAATAAGGGGACTATCTTGTTTTGCTTTCATCATGCAGGAGGAACAGCAACAACATATCGGCCGTGGACTTTGAAATCTAATGATTCAGTGATCATTATGTGTGTCGAGCTGCCTGGAAAGGGAACCAGGCGGACTGAAAGAATGGCTGTTGATTTCAATGAGATTCTGCCGGAACTGTCATTGCAAATTGTTGATGTTAGCTGCGGCAGAAAAATTGTCCTGTATGGGCACAGTATGGGGGCAGCAATGGCGTTTTACACGGCACATTATTTGTGGAATCAATTAGACAGAAAATGTGAAAAAATAATTGTTGCCGGGCGTCAGGCTCCGGATCAGGAAAATCCCTATGAATTTAAGACCTATATGAATGATGATGCTTTAATTGAGGAGTTAGTTCGGTATAATGCCACACCAAAGGAAGTGCTAGAAAATAAAGAGCTGCTGAATTTTATTCTTCCGGGTCTGCGTCAGGATTATATATTAAATGAAAGTCTGGTTTATCATGGAGAAGTGTTGGATATACCGATAGTAGCGCATACTGGAAGCCAGGATTACGAGGCAAATGCAGAGATAATGAATTTGTGGAAACATATGACAACCAATCTCTTTCAGTTGAATTTGTTCGAGGGTTCCCATTTCTTTGTTACAGATTTAGGTAATGAGTATAGGGATATTGTGATACAGGAAGCAATTAATAAACGGGAGGATTAAGCCTATGAAGGAAAACATTTCGATTATAAAAGGAATGGACACGTTAAGAACAATTGCAGAGGAACGGAAGGTATCGGTTAATGTACTGCTAAAGGGAATCGCAGTGGAAATATATTATCGTTGGTTTGCAAATGAAACAGCAATAGAATATGTGACGCTGAATGATTTGATTAGTGAGGTGATCGACAGGTCTAAGGATAAAGATACCATAGTTATCAATGATTACGTGTGCAGTGTAATGTGCAACAATGATAAGGCTGTTCTGTGCATTGAGTGTGAGCAGTTGGAATGTGATATGATGGAAGGCTTGAGCGCTTTTACTGAGGAAATTATTTTGGAGTGGGCAGATTTAGCTGATAATGCTCCAATTGTCCACCAAATTCCGAGAAATCAGATGGCTGTCAGGAAGAACAGGAATAGGACGAAAAAAACATTTTCAGATGAATGCCTACATCATGGATTTTTTGAAAATGCGGCAAATGCGCCTGGGAAAGCAGCACTTATATATTACAAGAATGGAAATAAAGAAGAAATTAGTTATTCCTGCTTACAGGATATGATTTTAAAGTTAGCTGGATATTTAAAGGAAAATGGTGTAAAAAGCGGAACGCTGGTCGGTGTAAGTATACCCAAAGGCATTAATCAGGTTATTGCCGTTTATGGTATTTTGGCGGCAGGAGCAACATATGTGCCTATTGGCGTTCACCAGCCTGTAGAAAGAAAAAAGAAAATTATAGATACTGGAAGAATAAGGTATATCGTAACAAGCAATGAAATGAGGTCAGAAGAAGATTTAGGAGTATCTGTGATCTGCCTTGAAGCGGTTCTTCAGAAAGCGTTACCGGCAAAAGAACCTGGCTTTCCCGAAACGAACCAACCGGCTTATATTATTTTTACATCAGGTACAACTGGTATACCTAAAGGTGTGGTTATCTCCCATAGTGAGGCCCATAATATAATAGCCGATATAAATCAACGATTTAATATAGGTAGGAATCATACTGGGATCGCTATTTCAGACTTGGATTTTGATTTATCTGTTTATGATATTTTTGGATTGTTATCAGCTGGGGGAACCTTGGTGGTGTTGAGTGAGGAAACAAAAAGGGAGCCTGTATTTTGGAGAAAAGCAATTATTGATGCGAGCGTAAATGTTTGGAACTCGGTTCCGGCACTGTTTGATATGTTATTAACCACCTGTGAAACTGATAAACAAATGCTGCCGCTTCAACTGGTTTTATTATCCGGAGATTGGATTAAGATGGATTTATATGACAGGCTGAAAGCAATCAGTGAATGCTGTAAGTTTGTTTCTCTGGGAGGAGCAACGGAAGCGGCCATATGGTCTAATTATTTTGTTGTGAACGTTATTGACAGCGGCTGGAAGTCAATACCATATGGTGAACCACTAAGCAATCAGTATCTGAGAGTTGTTGATGGTAATGGATATGATTGTCCGGATTATGTAAATGGGGAACTGTGGATTGGCGGAGACGGTGTAGCAGAAGGCTACTTAAATGACCCTGAATTAACAGATGCGAAGTTTGTTGCAATAGATGGGGTTAGGTGGTATAAAACTGGCGATTTGGTCCGGTATAATTCTGCAGGGATTGTAGAATTTCTGGGTAGAATCGACAATCAGGTTAAGATTAATGGCTACCGAATCGAATTGGGAGAAGTAGAAAATGTTATTAAGCGTTCTCCGGACGTTTCTAATGTAGTGGTAGGTGTGGTTGATGAGAAAGGAAAAAAGGAATTAGGAGCTGTGATTGTTCCGAAAATAAATGCTGCTGTCAATGTACATATTACTTGTTGTGAGGATAACAACAAATATTCGGATTTCCATATGAAGGAACGTGAAAGAGTTGTCAGGCAGTTGATTCTTGAATTCTGTCATATGCAATCAAGGGTATCAGCAAAGTATAGGCCGATTATAGAATTTTGGGAGGGCTGGCTTGAATCCCATATGGAATATTCAGCAGATATATTTTACGCCAGAGAGGAAATGGAACCATTGCAAAAGGTTATGAATGCAAGGAATCTTTTTGCGGAGATACTCACGGGTGAGCAACGTGTGGAGGAGCTGCTTCGGAGGGAGGAGGTTTCACCAGAGTTCTGGTCTTTAAAGGGGGAAGATACGAAGTACTTTTTAGACAAGATACTGGCAGGCGATATAAGTAACAGGAAAATCGCAGTTTTGGGTGCAAGAACAGGAGAAATTATAAAGCAATACTGGGACGGATTCTGCCAGGCAGAGGAGATAACGTTATTTGATACTTCAGCGGGAATATTGAAGTTGGCACAGGAAAAACTGGGAGAAATGAATGCAAATATCCGCTATTGCAGTACATACAATGAGGGTGTGGAAGAATCGGAACTGAATAAATATGATATTGTTTTGGCGGTAAATCTATTGCATACCTATGAGGAACCTTTAAAGGAAGTGGAGTGGGCAGCGCTTCTGCTGAAGAGGGAAGGGGACTTTTATGCAATCGAGTATGAGGAGTTAGACCCCATGGGTATTCTTATTTCTGGTTTGCTGGAGAATGGATTTGTTAATAGAAAGCGGGGAAGACGAGAGCATACGCCTTTACTATTATTGGATGATTGGAAAAATATTTATGGACAGGCTCCTTTTGGTGAGGTTGCAATAAATAGAAGAGGAAGATTAGGAGCTCTGTTAATCCACGCTAAAAACGTAACACCAGAAGTAATAGAAATGAGATCTCGTATATTAGAATACATGAATGAAAATCTGACGGCCTACATGATTCCGACTAAACGCATGATTGTAAAGCAAGTAGTGTTGAGCAAAAATGGAAAAGTGGATAGACAGCAGACATTAGCGTTATTGGCTGTAAAGCAAACAGCGGAAAAGGAGAGTATCATACTTCAGGGAATTGAAGCTGATATTGCAGAGCTTTGGACAAACATTCTGAGTTGCAAAATATTTGATAGGAGCCAGAGCTTTTTTGAATCGGGCGGAGATAGTCTATCAGCAACTCGGTTTCTGGCGGAAATCAAGAAGAAATACTCTGTGGATATACCATTAAAGGATATCTTTAGCACGCCATCTCTCAAGTCTGTTGCGGATCTGCTTCAGGCCAGGCTTGCGGAGAATGAAGGTATGGTTGAAGGCGAGATATAAAACTCTGGAAGGAGCGTTGACTCTATGGATAAAACAAAAGAGTTCATATGGCTGGCAGATAATGAGTTGAGAATAAATTTAAATAAATTAGCCAGTGAAGGAATCAATGTATGGTTAGAGGATGAAAAGCTAAAGTTTAAAGGCGAACAGGGCAAGGTTACGGAAGAGGCATTAAAATGGATGCGGCAGAATAAAACAGCAATTATATCCTATCTCTTGGAGAAGGAGGAGGTTCAGGATAAGGGATTTGATTTAACCCCGATACAAAAGGCGTATTTCTTGGGTAGGGATAACCTCTATGAATTGGGAGGTATCAGTGCTAATTACTATTTTGAAATAGATATGGATAAGCTGGATGTTAAGAAATTTGAATCAATATTTAACCAGGTGATTCATGATAATGAGGCACTGAGAGGCATTATCTTGAAGTGTGGGAGGCAGGCTGTTTTAAGTAACGTACCGTGGTTCTCCATTGAAGTGAAAAGAGTAAATGATGAAGCAGAGCAAAAAGCGCTGCGGTCAGAGTGGGAAAGCAAAATATATCCGTTGGAGTCCTGGCCTATGTTTCATGTGGGTCTGACAACAAAGGATAATTGCTGTTACAGGCTGCATGTGGGGTTTGACTGTATTTTGCTGGATGCCTGGAGTGTCACACTTATGCTGAAGCAGATATATAAACTTTATGAAAATGAAAAGATTATGGTTCCTGCATACACCTTTAGAGAATATTGCAATGAACATGGAAAGCTTCTGAATGAAAAAATTCAGGAGCAGGCTGAGCGGTATTGGAGCCAGCGGTGTGAAATGCTTCCGAAGGCACCGGCCTTGCCATATGCAAAAAAACTATCGGATATAAATATACCGCATTTTAGAAGATTGAATTATGAGTTGCCGAAATCCGATACAGAAACGATATATATGAAGGCAAAGGAATACAAAGTAACCCCAGCAGCAGTTCTGTGTACTGTTTATATGAAAGTATTGGCAGAATATGCGGAGTCTCCTGAGTTTTCCATAAATCTAACTGTGTTTAATCGTTTATCAGCAAATAGGGAAGTGCAGGAAGTTCTTGGAGACTTTACGAATATCAGTATCGCGGTATATGAAGCGAAGAAAGGACGGTCATTTAAGGAGGAGGTTCTGGAAACACAGAAAGAATTTTGGAATTTGGTTAAATATAGAGGGTATGAGGGCGTAAAGATAATCAGAAAAATGCCAAAGAATAATCCAGTTCAGGCGTCTTTGCCGGTAGTTTTTACGGGAATCCTTCAGGGACTTAAACAGTCCGATTACTATCTCCCCAATTGGGCAAGAGAAATTTATGCCTACAGCCAGACACCTCAAGTTTCTTTGGATTATCAGGCAACGGATTTTAAAGGTAATCTGTCTGTTAATTGGGATTACGTGGTACAGGCATTTGAGAATTTTGTGATACAGGAGATGTTTGACAAAAATATAGCTCTGCTGAGGAAAATCATTCAATTGGGTTGGGAACAGGAAATTGAAATATAGGAAGAATCCCATGTGGAATGATGGTGTTTATATATTTAAGGAGTTAGACCGTATCAGTGAATCAGATTTAGAACGGGTATCTATGATTTTGCCGGAATATCGGTTGGAAAAGGTTAAAAAATATAAACGGGATCTTGATCGTAAGAATTGCGTCATCGCTTATCTCTTATTAACGATTGCCCTGAAACGGGAGTTTAATATAGAGGGAAGGATTGCTATGGACTATGGCATTCACGGAAAACCGTATTTAAAAGAATATCAAGACGTTTGCTTTAATTTTAGCCACTGTTCCCAGGGTGTGGTCTGTGCTGTTTCTATAAATGATATAGGTGTTGATATAGAAACAATCGATGAAAAGAGAATGTTCTTTTCATCGGATATTTTTTCACCAAAAGAACTGGAATTCATTGTAAATTCGCAGAAAGAAGATTTCTTCCGCTTATGGGTTTTAAAGGAGGCTACTGTAAAATGTACAGGCATAGGTTTGGTCTACGGGAGCAATTATATTGAGTTTTTAACTCCAAAAGACGGGACTTTCTGCAAAGATGAATTTGTGTATCATCTGAAAAAGATAGGAAGTATGTATTTAGCGGTATGTAGCAAATACCCGGTCCGATATCAAATGGTTACACGAAAGGAGTTACTGAATATATGAGACAAAATGGAAGTATTATGGAAATCTTTCATAATTTTTTTAATAATAGCGAAAATGAAATTATATTTTATGATTTGAGTGAGGAACGTTTCAGTGCGGATAATTTACGGAATATGGTTGAAAAAACCATGGCGAAGCTGAGCTCTGTTGAAAGGCGAGAGTATGTTATTTTACAGATTGGTGATAAAAAGGAGTTTCTAATTTCCCTGATTTCCTTATTCTGTTTAGATGCCATTCCGGTTATATTGCCAATGTGTACCAGCCAAAGTGGTTATGAGCAGTTAAAGAAGATTTTGAAGGCGCATCCAGGGACATTGGTGATTGCTGATAATCAGGGCAGCCAGAATTTGGCTCATTTTACAGATGGAAGTATTGATATACAAAATATTGAAGCGGACGCAATGAGCCTTTGCCGCAGGGGCAGAGCATATGGGGAGCAGGACGAGGCAATTATCATGTATTCCTCCGGCAGTACCTCGGAACCAAAGGGAACAATATTGACTGTCGAAAATATTATAGAGTCGGTAAAAGAGAAAAACATAGAGTATAGCGTAGCACAAAATGATGTGTTTATGACATGGATGTCCTTAGAGCATATAGTGGGGATGGTGGACTTTATGTTCTTACCATTTTTTAAAGGCTGTACATGCGTTTACTCGGAAATCAGCTCATTTTTATCTAATCCCAGGGAATGGTTCGATTTGATGGAAAAATACAATGTGACGGTTTCTGTAGCACCTAATTTTGCATATAAGTATATGTCCGATTGTATAACTGATTCAGATAATTGGGATCTATCATCCCTTCGCATTTTAATGAGTATTGGAGAACCGATTTCACGGCAGGTGATTCAGAGATTTTTTTCTAAGGTAAACAGGTTTCATATTGATGAGGAAAAGCTTGTTGCTGCGTATGGGTTGAGTGAGACTTGTTCCGGTGTGGTTGTAAATAAAGGGAATGTGTTAAAAGCTAAAGTGGCACCAGAAGTGAATATAACATCAGGAATTGATTTTGACAGCCGCCATTTTGATTATAAAAAAGCTGATTTAATTTGTCAGGGAGAACCTATTGCAGATACAAAAGTTAGAATCATGGACGACCATCGTGAGGAACTAAAAGAAAATTGTATCGGAAATATAGAGATAAAGGGAAGTGCTGTTTGTAAGGGATATTTTGAGTATGATGGCCGTCAGCCTGTAGAAGATGGGTGGTTAAGTACAGGCGATATAGGATTTTACTCTGGTGGGGCATTATATGTTATAGGGAGAAGAAAGGACGTGATTTTTTCCTACGGAAAAAATATATACCTGAGTGATCTTGAATATGCGGTTGCTAAATATTTTCAGCTTAGAAGCGTGGCCTGCGGTGATAATGTGTCCAGCGAGGGTAAATTTTATATCTATTTATTTGTTGAAATAAATGAGGCTGAAGGTCAGCAAATGAAAAGTAAAATCAGGCATACTATTTTAAGAGAGCTGGGTATAAAGCTAGATGATATTATCTTTATGGACAAACTTAGTAATACAAAAGCAGGAAAAATCAGTAAAGCAGAAATCATGAGGAAATATACAATGAGTAGGGATTCAGAGAGAAGAGATAATATAGAAGGTTTTATAAAGGGTTACTTTGCGGGAGAAGTTACGGAAGACACCAGTATTCTGGACGTTGCAGAAGACTCCCTGAGTATGTTTCGGTTGATTGGTGCAATCCATAAGCAATTTGGAATTAAAATGGGGATTCTTGATTTAACGAGGTGTGAAACCATTCATGATTTATGTGATTACATCAATAAGCTTTCTGGAAGAGAAATACCGGTAGAAAAGATAACATGTGAAAACCAGATGTTTTGCACCTCTATACAGGAGGCATACATACTGGGACGCCAGCAGGAGTTCTATGGAAATACCAACATGTCCCACTTTTATTTGGAAGTGAAGCATAATCTTTCTTCACAAAAAATAGAAGAGGCAATACGTAAACTAATCAGACGCCATTCTATGCTGCGCAGTATTTTTGAAAATAGCAGACGGGTGGTATTGGGTGAAGACATTGCCGATACGTTTTTCTTAAAGACTTTAGAAGAAAAGTCACTTGAAAGCCATAGAAAAGCTGCCAATCAGAAAGTAAATGAACCAGACAAATGGCCACTGTTTGAAATCTGTAATATCAAGGAGGGGGATTCTTATATTGCGGCCATTGATATAGATATGCTTATTGTGGACGGATTTAGTTTAAGCGTGTTGGTCAGAGACTTTAAGAGTTTATGCAGGGGGCTGGAATTAGAACCCATATCGGATGGATTTGGCAAGTATCTGGAAGCATATTCCATCAGAAAATCCGGAAACAGATACTTACAGGATAAACAATATTGGCTGGAAAGAGTGAAGACGCTTCCGGGCTCCCCACAAATACCGATTCTTGCAGCTGTCAATCGTGGCCCTAATGTATTTTTACGCAAGGAGAAGACATTTACAGAGGAAGCCTGGGAAGCGTTGGAAAATTTTGCAGAAAGAAATGGTGTGACAATAAGCGTATTGCTGTTGACTCTTTATATACATACGCTTAAGAGATGGAGCGAGGAACCGGAATTTACACTCAATGTAACAGTGATGGATCGTCCGACACAGATGAAAGACACAGAGCGTTTTGTTGGAGACTTTACGACCAATACACTTTTCAATTACGAAAATGAATCAGGCAGTCCCCGGAATCTGTACCAGGATTTATCTCATGTAAAGGGTAGGTTATATGAGTATTTGGATCATAACAATTTCGATGGTGTAGAAGTAATAAGGGAGTATGCTAAAGTTCATCAGGGCGAGATGGCTTTAATGCCGGTGGTTTTCACCAGTATGTTGTTTAAGGAAGACAATGCGCTTATATATGAGGATATCAATTACTTTGTTACTCAAACATCACAGGTATATCTGGACTGCCAGATATATCATTATGATACAAATTATGTAATCGCTTGGGATTATCTGGAGAAGATTTTTCCGGACAATATGATTCACAATATGTTTAATTACTACATGAATCTTGTTGAAGGAATAATCTGCGGCCGTGAAATCAATGATATCCCCGTAGGAAACGAGATAGCAGTTGCCCGGTACAATGAAACTGATTATTCGGAAGAACTAATGACTATTCCGGAAATGTTAAAACGGTCACTCGATTTCTTTGGTCCCAAAACAGCCATAACGGATGGTGAAACTGTATTAACATATGAACAGTTAAAGAGACGTATGGAAGATATGATTGAGGATTATATAAAACAGGGGATGAAATGTGGAGATACGGTCATGGTACTGGCGGGAAAGGATATTGATTCCGTAGTAGCGATATTAGCTGTTGCTAAAATAGGAGCCACCTTTATACCCGTTCCGGAAGATTATCCGAAGGAACGTATTGAAACTATAAGAGAGTATTCCAGTGCAGAGTGGATTGTGCATGTGCAGAATAATAAGATTGAAAGATGTGTTTCTGCTAAGAGACAGAGGAATCACACAACTTCTAAGTTGGAGGACACAGCCTATATAATTTTCACATCGGGTAGCACAGGCAATCCCAAAGGGGTGGCCATTTCTCACGAAGGTGTTATGAATACGCTGGTTGATATGAAAAAAAGATTTGCCCTGGACGAAAATGAAGGGGTATTGGGATTGTCTGCGCTGAATTTTGATCTATCCATTTTTGATATTTTCGGCAGTATCTATATGGGCGGATTTTTATCTTTGGTAAAGGACCCGAGGAATGCAGAAGAGATAAACCATATGCTGGAGCAATTCCCTATAACGATATGGAATTCGGTTCCAGCAATCATGAAACTGTTTTTGGAAAGTCTTCCAGTGGATTATAGAAATACAGAAATAAATCATATTTTCTTAAGCGGGGACTGGATTGGTACGGAGCTGCCTGAAAAAATAAAAAAGGTGTTTACGAATGCAGAAATTATAAGTTTGGGAGGTGCTACAGAGGCTTCAATCTGGTCAATCTATTTTCCAATCCGTGAGGTCCGGAAAGGATGGAGCAGTATACCTTATGGCTATCCATTAGGAAATCAAAAGATTTATATATTGAATAAAGAAGGCGATGCATGCCCAACAAATGTTGTGGGTGAAATCTGTATTGGCGGAAGGGGAGTAGCTTTAGGATATGTTGGAGACGAGGAAAAAACAAATCGGTCATTTGTAGATATACCTTCAATTGGGAGAGTGTATAAAACAGGGGACTATGGTAAATTTTCCGAAGAAGGATATGTAATAATATTGGGGCGAAAAGATGGTCAGGTTAAAATAAACGGTTTTCGTATTGAATTAGGTGAGATTGAGGCTGTTGCCCGTAAATTCTATACAGTAGATAATGCAATTGCAATTATGGATTCTAAGAAGAAATTGGCTCTGTTTTATACTGGGAAGGAAATAGAAGATAGGGAATTGCAGGTTCACTTTGAAAAATATCTGCCTGCCTACATGATCCCATACCGCTTTGTTTATATGGAACAGTTCCCGTTAAGTAAAAATGGAAAAATAGACAGGGCTGCGTTATTGCAGATACGGGAATTAAAAGAGGAATCCGAGATATCAGCTCCGGCTAATGAGATAGAAATGAAAATATCTGTAATATGGGGGAAGTATTTAGAAAGCGATCAGGTATCGGTGGATGAAAACTTCTTTGCCTTGGGCGGGGATTCTATCATTGCACAAAGGATAGCACAGGAATTAACAAAGCAATTTGCTGTGAAAATTCCCTTTGTAAAAATTGTGGAAACCGGCACGGTAAAAGAATTGGCCCGGTTTATACAAGCTGAAACAGAATCAAAGGAGGAGCCGAAGGCCGCTTTATTATCGGAAAACCGCAGGGAGAAAACAGTGGAAGCATATCAAACGGAACTTCCAATGACGAATATTCAAAAAGCATATTTTAATGGAAGAAATGGTTCGTTTGAATTGGCGCACTATAATGCCCATTACTATTTTGAGGTGGAGTTCCCATATGAAATCAGTGATATTGAAAGAAGCATTGCACAGCTGCTGGAGCGTCATGAGGTGTTACGCAGCATATTTTTAAAAAATGGCACACAGAAGATTCTGGCAGACGTGCCGGAGTATAAGGTTGACATTACGATAGCCGAGACGGAACAGGAGTTTGCGGAAAAGAATGAACAGATGCGCCGCGAATTGTCTCACAAAAATTATGATTTTTCAAAGTGGCCGTTATTTACGTTTGAAGTTTTAAAACGAGAGAGTGACAATTTTAAGATTTTGTGTGCAAGTATCAACCTCATGGTTTGTGATGGTGACAGCTTAAGAATCTTTCTAAAGGAATTTACAGAAGGTTTAAATAATAAAAAACTGCCGCCGATTCATTATTCATATCACGAATATGTAAATTCATTAAATAATAGTACGAATGAAAGGGAGTATCAGGAGGCGAAAGCTTACTGGTTAAATAGAATTCCTTGTTTTCCGGAATTCCCGCACTTACCTATGCTGAAGAACCTGGCACAATGTAAAAATTATAGAATCAGCAGAGTTTCCGAAACGATTGATACTGAAACCTGGTGGGCATTTAAAAACACTGTAAGAAAACATGCTGTTTCTCCATCTACAGTACTTTGCACAATTTATGCAAGGGTGCTTGCGAAATGGAGTAATCAGAAGGATTTGCTGCTTAATATGACTGCATTTGAAAGAAAAGAGTTTGATCAGAATGTCAGTGGGATTTTAGGGGACTTTACAAAAATTCTTCCATTGGAAGTACATATTGATGGGGCGGATTTTTGGGATAATGCGATGCAGATTCAGACAAGGATTTTGAATAATCTGGATCACAAAGCATTTGATGGTACAGAGATTATAAGAGAATTGTCAAGGCTGAGTAATGGAATCGGTAAGGCCCTGATGCCGGTGGTATTTACCTGTGTGTTATTTGATTCTGATGAGAACTGGTTTGAACAGATTGGAAAACTGAGATACGCCGTTACGCAGACACCCCAGGTATTTTTGGATAACCAAATTCTTGAAATGAAGCATGAGCTTTATATATCGTGGGATTATGTGGAGGATTTATTCAATCCTGCGATAATAGCTGCAGTATTTGAGGATTTTATAAGTGGAATTAAAAATATAGCAGTAAATGGGGTATTTGAAACACGGTCTCAAATAGAAACGGATAAAGTTTGGGATGGATATAACATGCCGGTGGAACGTGTTGCCCCCAATACATTGCAGGCATTTTTTGAAAAGCAGGTCCGGGAAACACCGGACGGAACAGCCTTATATTACGGAGACAAACAATACACCTATGCTGCGATTGAGGGCAAAGCGAATCAGGTTGCACGTTATTTATGCAGCCATGGAATCTGCGGCGCCAATAACCGGGTCGGCGTGCTGGGAGAAAGAAAACCGGAAACCATTATTTCTATTATAGGAGTATTAAAAACGGGTGCTGCCTATGTTCCTGTGGATGCAAAGTTCCCGAAGGAAAGACGGGATTTCATACTGGAGAATAGTGGTTCAAGGCTATTGCTGAGTGAGGAACTGTATCGTTCGGGGGAATTAGAGCAATATGATGAAAGCCCCATAGGAATACAATCGCTGCCTGATTCTTTGGCATATATCATTTATACGTCAGGCAGTACAGGAAAACCAAAGGGCGTTATGATAAATCATATGGCAGCCTGCAATACAATCAGCGATCTGAACAACAAGATAAAATTAAATAAGACGGACAGATTGATTGGGATATCATCAGTTTGCTTTGATTTATCCGTATATGATATTTTTGGAGCATTTAGTACAGGAGCTGCACTGGTAATGGTCCGTGATGCAAGAGATTGCAGCGAGATTGTTTCCCTTCTTGCGGAAAGAAAGATTACGGTATGGAACTCGGTGCCGGTTATTTGCTCGATTGTTGTTCAACATATGTTGGAAAGAGGGATGAAAGATAGCCTTTCATTACGGCAGATTATGCTGAGTGGAGATTGGATTCCACTTGATTTGCCAGATAAGGCGAAAAGTATCTTTAACAAAGTTCAGATAATGAGTTTAGGCGGAGCAACAGAAGCTTCTATTTGGTCAATCTATTATGAAATAGGAGAAGTAAAACCAGCATGGAAGAGTATACCTTATGGCATGCCTTTAAAAAATCAGACAATGTATGTTTTGAACTTCGCCGGCGAGTTATGCCCTATGGACGTAGTGGGTGAAATATATATTGGAGGAGTTGGGGTCGCACAGGGATATTGTGGAGATACAGAGAAAACGGAAGCTGCATTTATTCAACATGACCATCTGGGCAGGATTTATAAGACCGGGGATATGGGAGTGCTGCGGAAAGAGGGATATATTGAATTTTTAGGCAGAATAGATAATCAGGTTAAAATTCGTGGCTATAGAATCGAATTAGGAGAAATTGAATCTGCCATTAATAATGTACCAGGAATTGAAAAAAGTGTAATTTCATATGTGGTAAATAGAACTGGAAATAAACAGCTGATAGCATACTATATTCCGACATCGAACGACCTTGCTTCAGAGACTATCAAGGAAAGTATAGGTGCTTTTCTGCCTGAATACATGGTGCCGCAGCATTATATTTCCATAAAAGAATTACCGCTGTCTGCCAATGGGAAAATTGACAGAAGTAAGCTTCCTGAGCTGAATTTAGATAAGAAGGAGCGGGCATTATCAAAAGATGTAATCAGTCCGTTGCAGAAAACACTGCTGGGAATTTGGCAAAAGGTATTTGAAAATACTGAAATTACTATTACCGATGATTTTTATGGCCTGGGTGGAGATTCTATTGTTCTGATGAAGCTATTGGACGAAATTGCTTTGGCAGGTCTGGAAAACATTAGCATAGAAGATATTTTGGAATATGAGACAATAGAGGCGTTATCAGCTTATATGGAAGAAAACAAATAAGAGGAGTTATTACATGATAGGAATTATTGGAGGCAGTGGTAATGTTGGCCAATGGGCAACCCAGGCTTTAACGCGTTTTTCCAGTGCATACATCAAAGTGGGGGGAAGGAATAAGGAACAATTTGAAAAATTGGCAAGGTCATTGCCTGATAACGCCGCAGTGGAATTCAGGCAGGTGGATTTCAAAAACATTCATAGTGTAAAGCAATTTGCTGAGGATTGCACAATTATTTTAAATTGCGCCGGCCCTACCTATAATCATGCATCCGAACTGGCGGAAGCGGTATTGAATATGGGAATTGGGTATGTGGACGTTGGATATGGTAAAGCGATGGACCAAATATTTAAAAGATATGGCGATAAAAGGATTCTTTGTAAAGCCGGTGCAATCCCTGGATTATCAGGCGTGTTGCCAAAATATCTGGCCCAGCAATTTGAAGAGATACACCAGATAGAAGTATATTATTGCGCTTTGGGAAAGTTCACTAAGACAGCTGCGGCAGACTATTTAGATGGGGTATTTGACAACAGAATGGAATTACCATCAAAGAGGAGAGAGGCAAGAAGGAAACTTCTTCCTCTTTCCATAAACGAAGCTTATTTATACCCATATTATGATGAGGAATGTGAGCATGTAGAACGGATTACAAAGTGTAATGTTTCAAAATGGTTCATGGCATTGGAGGGGGAGTGCACGCACAATTTTATGAACACGGCGGCTGACTGTTATAAAATGGATTCTGATAAAGCAGTTGAAGATTTGTGCCTGGCTACTTATGTCGATACATTAGGAAGAACGGAATATGCAGGTTTTGTAATTCAGATATCCGGAGAGACAGCGGGTAAACATATGATTCGCACCATGCAGGTAAAAGCACCAACAGCAGAGTATATGACAGGTACAGTAGCAGCGGCATCTGCCCTTTTGCTGGATAATACAAAGGAGTTGGAAATCGGAGGGGAATTAGGAAAGATAAAAGAAGTGAATGAATTCTTTTCTATATTGGATAGGATTGGACAAAGGTTGCTGATAAGCATTGCAGATAAATCAATAGAGGATTTAACAGCTGTTGAGGAAGGAGAAATATAAATATGCAGAAAATACGAACTGTGGTATGCGGCACTACATTTGGGCTCTTTTATCTTGAGGCTTTGAGACGATTGAATGATAAATTTGAGATTGTCGGTATTTTAGCAAATGGGAGCGAACGTTCCAAAAGATGCGCGGCAAATTTCAATACCACTTTATATACTGATATACGGCAGGTTCCAAAGGATATTGACTTAGCCTGCGTAGTTATAAGAACCAGGGCGTTGGGCGGAAAAGGGACTGAGATAGCGCTACATTTCCTGGAAAATGGAATAAATGTCATTCAGGAGCAGCCAATCCATCCTAAAGATTTGGAAGAGTGCTATCGTATTGCGTTAAAGAATGGGGTATATTTTCAAACCGGAGATGTTTACCCCCA
>OGGQ01003054.1_pt1 | contig 16571 bp, 19 predicted proteins | sample 1571191 | NCBI WGS metagenome assembly OGGQ01 (sample SAMEA2582061, study PRJEB24529) | metagenome | biome: Human gut stool | place: China | collected 2011
ACTGCGGAGCGCGACGGGCAGCCTTGAGGCCGTACTTCTTTCTTTCTTTCATACGCGGATCTCTTGTCAGGAATCCTGCTTTCTTTAATACCGGGCGGTATTCGATGTCAGCATGAAGCAGAGCTCTGGCAATACCATGACGGATTGCGCCGGCCTGACCGGAGAATCCACCTCCGTGTACGTTTACCATAACGTCGAACTTGTCAGCTGTCTCTGTAGCAACCAGCGGCTGACGAACGATCACCTTCAGAGTTTCCAGGCCAAGGTATTCGTCAATGTCTCTTTTATTGATGGTAATCTTACCGGTACCAGCGGTAAGGTATACTCTAGCGATAGATTTTTTTCTTCTTCCTGTTCCGTAGAATTTAGCGTTAGCCATTGTAATTTCCTCCTTCCAGACCTTTCATTAAAATTTGATTTCTAAAACTTCCGGCTTCTGAGCTGCCTGCTCGTGGTCAGCACCAGCGTATACATGAAGCTTTGTCATCATGCTTCTTCCCAAAGGTCCTTTCGGAAGCATTCCCTTAACTGCCAGTTCAACAACCTTCTCCGGCTTCTTTGCCAGCATTTCCTTCAGAGTGGTTTCTTTCATACCGCCTACATAATCGGAATGGCTGTAGTAGATCTTCTGATCCAGTTTCTTTCCTGTTACTTTGATCTTGGATGCGTTTACAATGATTACATAATCACCGCAGTCCATATGAGGGGTAAAGATCGGTTTGTTCTTTCCTCTCAGCACTTTAGCTACCTCAGATGCCAGACGTCCTAATGTATATCCTGTAGCGTCAACTACATACCATTTTCTTTCAATTGTTGCTGGACTAGCCATAAAACTCTTCATGGGTTGACCTCCTGTTTGTACTTAACTCTTTCAGTTCCTTTATCGAAAAACACTGCTTCCGGGGCTATGGTAACAGCATTTTTATCCGATGTCACAGTTATACATTATATTATACTCTGTCGGGCGTGTCAACCTTTTTTTCCTGAAAAAACGGCTGTTTTTCCTTTAAAAATAAGGCTTCCGCCCCTTTTTCTCCATGGCTGCAGGAGAAAAGCAGCCGGCTGCATGGACCCTGTCCGCTGTCTGTACAGCATCCCGCAGCCGGCTTTTTCATTCATCCGCAGTTACCCGCGTTTCTTTTTCTCAAGGTAATCGTTGAGCTCTGAATTTTTTATATTGGTAATAAACATATGGCCCGGTGCATGCGTGATGACGATGGGCGGTTTCGCACGTTCCACTGCTGCCTGAGGCGTCACTCCGCAGGCCCAGAAAACCGGGATCTCCCCTTCACGGATCTCCACGCTTTCCCCGTAATCAGGTTTCTGAATATCCGCAATGCCGATTCCGGCAGGATCTCCCATATACACAGGAGCACCGTGAACATTGGGACACCGCTCTGTAATCTCCACTGCTTTCCAGGCATCCGCCGGTGTCATGGGCCGCATGCTGCAGACCAGCGGTCCTTCAAACACCCCTGCCTTTACGCATTCCAGATTTGTCTTGTACATGGGAACATTTCTGCCCATGGATATATGGCGCACATCGATGCCGGCCTGCAGCAGCGCTTCTTCAAAGGAAAAGCTGCATCCGATGAGGAATCCCACAAAATCATCCTGCCAGTAAGAGGAAATATCCGTCACCTCATCGGTTTTTACCCCGTTTTTATAGATGAAGTATCTCGGCAGATCCGTTGCAAGACTGGCGCCTTCTCCCATGTCATGGACCCCCGGATTCCCCTTGATCACTTCCAGAATGGGACATGGCTTGGGATTTCTTCTTGCAAATTCCATGAAATCTTCCGCATAGGCGCCGGGAAGAATCACCAGGTTGGCCTGGGCATATCCTCCGCACATGCCGGCCGTGGGGCCGTCGATCTCACCGTTCCGGATTTTCAGCCATATTTCTTCCGGACTCATGTTTCTGTAATCTTCCATTGCAGCCTCCTTTACCGGTATCTCACAGATTCTCTGACCAGATCCACCAGATATTCCTGACCGTTGATCACTACCCGGTATGTTCCTTTTTTATCCCAGTAGGTTTCATCCTCGCTGGCCGCGGCGGCTATGGCCACAGCCTGTACATCGGAAGATGGCTCTGCAGCCGTATTCAGTTTCCGGTCCAGATCTGCCAGCCATTTCTTTTCCTCACAGTACAGCTTCTGCGCCTCTTCAATCTCCACCTTTTCAAAATGGATCCTGTGTCCGGGCATGCACTGTGCCAGTTTTGGAAGATCCACGGAAATGACATTGGCGATCTTGGTGTATCCGCCGGTGGTCTGGTGATCCGCCATCATGACAATGGGATTTCCATGGGAAGGTACCTGAACCGCTCCGAAACAGATGCCGTCCGTGATGATGTCTCCCCCGTTCACATGCTCAATCACCGGGCCTTCCATACGGCATCCCATGCGGTCGTACTCGTTGGAGATTGTATAGGTCTCTGTCAGAAATGTCCGGATTCCTTTTTCTGTGAAGCAGTCATCCTGGGGCCCCATCACCACCCGCAGCGTATGTTCTTTTTCCGTATATTTTTCCGGCTCCAGCTTTCTCTTATTCCGGTTGGGCAGCCATGTTTTCGGTGCGGAAAAACCGATCTCATCTCCGGCTCCCAGCTTTCTTCCCTGAAAACCGCCCACCTTTGATTTCAGATTGGTGGATTTGCTTCCCATGACCACGGGAACATCCAGACCGCCCGCAAACGCCAGATATGCCCGGCTGCCTCCGAACATTCCGCTGAAGCTCAGGGTATCACCCGGCTTTACCTGCACGGCCTCATAACGGGCCATGGGTTTTCCGGAGAGTTTTGCCCCCAGATCTCCTCCTGTCAGGGCAATGAAATTGGACTCTGTAAATTCGATCATGGGTCCCATCATGGTAATCTCCATAACCGCTTCTTCCGGACGGTTCCCCACCAGAATATTGGCAATGGCCGCGGAACGGGTATCCATCACGCCGGAAACGGACATCCCCGTTTCCTGATATCCATATCTTCCCATGTCCTGAATCGTCGTCAGGAATCCGCCGTTGACTATTTTGATGCCCATGATGACGCCTCCTTCTCATAGGTCACATATGTATACGTGCCGTCTTCCACCTGTTTTTCAATTTTTCGGTACTCTTCCTCTGTCACGGAGCGGAATCGGATATACTGTCCCGCCTCCAGAAGCACCGGTTTTTCTCTGTCCGCATCGTAAAGTTTCAGCGGAGTCCGGCCGATCAGCTGCCATCCTCCCGGAGACGCCACCGGATAGATTCCCGTCTGCTCTCCGGCAATTCCCACGGAGCCGCCTTCAATCTTTACCCTGGGGCTCTTCAGCCTCGGCGTGGCAATTTTTTTGCTCATTCCGCCCAGATACGGGAATCCGGCAATAAATCCAAGCATGTAAATCAGATAGTCTTCTGAAGTATGGATCCGGATCACCTCTTCCGGAGTGATATGATTATGTTCTGCAACATTTTCCAGATCCGGTCCCATCTCTCCGCCGTAGAGCACCGGAATCTCAATGACTTCCGGCGGCGGGATCTGGATATTGTCCATGGCCTTCATCACCGTATCAAACTTCTCTGTCAGTTCTTTATATGTGATGATTTCCGGCCGGTACTGTACCAGCAGAGATCTGTATGTGGGCACTGTCTCCACGATTCCTTCTGTTTTTTCTTTTTCCAGTGCGATTTTAAATGCCCGGATCTTCCGGTTGATCTCCGGGCTGATTTCGTTTCCGAATTCCACGCATACCGCGCAGTCTCCGGAAACCAGATATCTTACGCCATCCATGGACGATTCTCCCTTCTCTCCTGTTTTTCCGGAGTCATCCGGCGGTGCCGGCTGACTCTGCTTTTCTATTTCAGGCTTCTGACTTCCACACCTTCGGCAGCCAGTGTCTCACGGATATTCCTTACGAATTCCAGCGCTTTGGGATTGTCACCGTGAACGCAGACGGAATCGGCCTTAATGGCGATATCATTGCCGTTGATGGAAGTTACTTTTCCTTCCTTCACCATGCGCACCACTCTCTGAATGGCCAGATCCTTATCCTTGATCACGGCTCCCGGAAGCTTCCTGGAAACCAGCGTTCCGTCATCATTATAGGCTCTGTCGGCAAAAACCTCACTGGCAGCCCTGAGTCCCACGGCCTCGGCAGCTGTGATCATTTTGGAACCGGCAAGTCCCATGAAAATAATCTCCGGATCCACTTCATAAACAGCCTCACACATGGCCCTGGCCAGTCCCTCATCCACCGCTGCCATATTATAAAGGGCACCATGGGGCTTCACATGCTGGATGGTCATTCCATGGCTTTTTGTAAATGCCATCAGCGCGCCCAGCTGATATTTTACGTATGCTTTTGCTTCTGCCGGAGTTACGGCCATATTCCTCCGTCCGAATCCCATAAGATCCGGGAATCCGGGATGGGCTCCCACGGCTGTGCCGAATTCTCCGGCAAGGGCCACCGTTTTTTCCATAACCATGGCATCTCCTGCATGCCATCCGCATGCCACATTGGCAGATGTGACATATTTCAGGATTTCCTCATCCATGCCGATGGTATAGTTTCCGAAACTCTCACCCAGATCACTGTTCAGATCCACATAAAACATACAAGTACCTCCTCTTTTTCCGCGGCCGGGAACCTGCACCCGGCCCGTATGCTCTCCTCTATATTCTATATGACTTGTTCCGGCAAATCAAGAGGTTCAGCGGTGATTTCCCCATAGAAAAAGGAGATCTGCCCTGGCAGATCTCCTGCATATTCTCTTCGGAATTTCAAATGGTTTTCTTTTGTGTTTCTTTCCGGATTTCCCGGGCGGGAGCATATTCAGTCCGCCAGATTCCATCTCCGTTTCCGGCAAACCGGTACAGGCCGTACCGGTCTCCGTCCTTCACTCCGGATCCCTCCGGCAGCGTCACCAGCACCTCTCTGGCTCCGTTTCTGTATCCCTGATGCACCATGCGGCTCAGCAGACGCTCCAGTTCCTCTTTCTCACAGAATTCCACATGAAGCACCGACCGGCCGTCAGATTCCATCTTTCTCTGGTCCAGCACATATTTCCAGTGCTCGTTTTCTCCTGAAATCACCGGTGCCGGTTCTTTTTCAAACTCGATTCCCACCAGGGTCAGCCCTCTTGCCGGTGCCGTCTGACCTGCCAGCTGCCGGTTTCTTCCTTCCAGAATCTCTTTCACATGTTCCGGCGGATATACGCCCATTCCCACCTTCATCAGGGTTCCTGCAATGATCCGCACCATATTGTAAAGGAACCCGCTGCCTCTGAGACGGATGGTGATGATATCATTCCTGTCCCGTTCCACAGATACCTCATACAGGGTCCGCACGGTCTCTTCCGCCTGATGGCCCGCAGAGCAGAAGCTGACAAAGTCATGCTCCCCGATCAGCCAGGCTGCTCCCTGTCTCATTTTTTCCACATCCAGCGGAAAATAACAGAAATGTGCATACAGCCTTCTGGTGGGCACATCAATCTTCCGGTTCTGAATCCTGTATTCATATGTTTTTATGCAGTTCTGCTTTCTGGGATGCCAGTTTGCCGGAACCTCCTCGGAAGCCAGTACCCGGATATCCTCCGGCAGCCTCTGATTCAGGGCATAGCAGATTTTATCCCCCGGTATCCTGCTTTCCGTATCGAAAACCGCCACATTTCCTTCCGCATGGACACCGGAATCCGTACGGCTTGCGCCGATAACGCAGACAGACTCTTTCAGCAGTTCTGAAAGAGTCCTGTTGAGGATTTCTTCGATTGTGACTCCGTTGGGCTGCAGCTGCCAGCCGCAGTATCCGGTGCCGTCATAAGCCACCGTCAGTCTGATCCTTTTCACGTTTTCTGTCCTTTCCTTCCATCCCGTCAGAATTGATCACAGGAGAATTTTCAATACCAGCACCAGAATGAAATATCCCAGATAGACAATATATGCCTTTCTGTCCCTGCTTTCATAATGAAGGGGTTTCATCTTGGTCCTGCCCTCTCCGCCGCGGTAACATCTGGCCTCCATGGCCATGGCCAGGTCCGTGGCCCGGCGGAATGCGGAGATAAATAACGGCACCAGAAGCGGTACCATGGCCTTTGCCTTCTGAATCAGATTGCCGCTTTCAAAATCCGCACCTCTTGCCATCTGCGCCTTCATGATCTTATCGGTTTCCTCAATCAGAATGGGAATAAAACGGAGCGCAATGGACATCATCATGGACACCTCATGGACCGGAACTCCCACCCGGTTCAGAAATCCCAGACTTTTTTCCAGCCCGTCGGTCAGCTGATTGGGCGTTGTGGTCAGTGTCAGAATCGTGGAGCCCATCACAAGGAAAATCAGACGGACAGCCATGAATACGGCGATTTCCAGTCCTTCCCATGTCATCTGCAGAAAACCGATTTTGAAAATCGGAGTTCCCGGCGTCAGAAACAGGTTGAAGCTGACACTGATCAGCAGAAGAAACACAATGGCTTTCAGACCTCTGACCATGAATTTCACAGGAACATGGGACAGTCTGATGGCTGCCGCCAGAAACAGGGCCGCTGCCAGATAGGTAAACAGGTTGTCCGCCAGAAACAGGGTAATGATATATACAAGCGTCCCGGCCAGTTTGGTCCTGGGATCCATCCTGTGCAGGACAGAATCCGTGGGGTAATACTGCCCCAGTGTGATATCTCTTAACATTTATCTTCCTCCATGTCCTTCTGCCGCATCCCGTTCCGGCATGAAAGCATTCTTCCGGCTTTACTGCCGTTTCTGTTTTTTCCACAGAGCCAGGATCGCATCCCTGGCTTCTTCCACCGTCGTAAGATCTTCATCCACAGGAATTCCCCGCTCCCTCAGTGCATGGACCACATAGGTGATCTGAGGCGCAGCCAGTCCCATGGCTTCCAGTTCCCTGTAATGGCGGAATACTTCCCTGGGCGTCCCGTCAAAAGCCTTTTCCCCGTGGTTCATCACCACCAGGCGGTCCACATACCTGGCCACATCCTCCATGCTGTGGGACACCAGAACCACAGTCAGTCCCTGATCCCTGTGGAGACGTTCCACCAGTCCAAGGATATCATCCCGTCCTTTGGGATCCAGACCCGCTGTGGGCTCGTCCAGAATCAGTACTTCCGGCTCCATGGCCAGAACCCCGGCAATGGCCACTCGGCGCTTCTGACCGCCTGACAGTTCAAACGGAGACTGGCGGTAAAAGCTTTCATCCAGTCCCACTAACTGCAGAGCCTCCTCTGCCCGCTTTTCGATCTCTTCTTTATCCAGACCCAGGTTCCTGGGTCCGAAACAGACATCCGTAAACACATCCACTTCAAACAGCTGGTGCTCCGGATACTGGAAGACCAGACCCACCTTGCTGCGCAGCTCCTTCATGGAAAATCCTTCCGAATAAATACTTCTTCCGTTGTACAGGATATCGCCGCTGCTGGCTTTCAGAAGGCCGTTGAGATGCTGGGTCAGGGTGGACTTTCCCGAACCCGTATGGCCGATAAGTCCGATAAACTCTCCGTCCTCAATGGTCAGGTTCACATCCTTCAGGGCATACTGTTCAAAAACCGTCCCCTGGCCGTATATATGATTCAAATGCTCAATCTTAATTGCCATGTCCGCCCTCCCCGTTCAGTAAAGGAACCAGACGGTCCACCAGCTCCTCAATGGTCAGGATCCCGTCAGGAAGATCCATTCCGCCTTCTTTCAGCTCATCAGCCAGTTCCGTCACCTGAGGCACATCCAGGCTGTACCGCTTCAGTTCCTTCACTCTGGAAAACACCTCTCTGGGCGTTCCGTCCATCACAACCTGGCCCTCATCCATGACAATGACACGGTCTGCATCAATGACCTCTTCCATATAATGGGTGATCAGAAGTACGGTGATTCCTTCTTTCCGGTTCAGTTCATGGACCGTCCGGATCACTTCCTTCCGTCCGTTGGGATCCAGCATGGCCGTAGGTTCGTCCAGAACAATGCACTGAGGCTTCATGGCCATGACACCGGCAATGGCCACTCTCTGTTTCTGACCGCCGGACAGCTTGTTGGGAGACTGGAGCCGGTATGCGGTCATTCCCACAGCTTCCAGGCTCTCGTCCACACGCCTCCAGATCTCGTCCGTGGGGACACCCATATTTTCCGGTCCGAATCCCACGTCTTCCTCCACCACATTGCCGATAATCTGGTTGTCAGGATTCTGAAACACCATGCCGGCCGTTTTCCTCACATCCCAAAGATGTTCCTCATCATCCGTCTTCATGCCGGAAATAAAAACCGTACCGTCCGACGGAAGAAGAATGCCGTTCATCAGCTTGGCAAAGGTGGATTTCCCTGAGCCGTTATGCCCCAGGATGGCCACAAATGTCCCTTCCTGAATATCCAGAGACACCCCTTTCAGGGCCCTGGTCACCTCATCGGTGTCCTTTTCCTCGTCGTGGCGGATATAATTGAATATCAGATTTACCGCTTTAATGATTCCCATAATCAGCCTTTCCGCGCGGGAACCCGGTTCCCGCCGTGTGCCTGTCCGAACCACGATCCCGCCCGGACTTTCGTCTTATTGTTTACACGTTTCTAAATTTTAGTTGATAATTTCCCGATAGTCAAGAGGTTTTGGGGAAAGAAAAGGCACAGCGCCTTTCAAAAGCGCCATGCCCTCATTTTACTGTACCCAGAGTCCGGTCTCATCCAGCGTCCGTCCGTCAATGCTGGCGTTCGATGCCATGGAGCCGTCTTCATTGAGATAATACCACTGCCCCGGTGCAGTCTGGCACCAGCCCGTCGCCATGGAGCCATCCTCGTTCAGATAATACCAGACGCCGTCCAGCTGAACCCAGCCGGTCTGCATCACGCCGTCACTTCCCAGATAATACCAGGTATCTCCGTCCTTCAGCCAGCCTGATGCGGCATAGCCTTCGTCACCGAAATAATACCACAGCCCATGAATCTTATACCACTGGCCGGTGACGAAAGTTCCGTCTTCCTGCAGATACTTCTTCCCTTCTGCATACAGCTTCCAGTCACCGTTCGTGTCTCCCAGATCATCCACTACCCGGTCTGAGGACGCTGTGTACTCACTGCTCCGCATGCAGTCCGCATCACCGGTGTCCCAGGGAATTGCCCGCACCTCATAGGTGTAGATTCCTTCTGCCTCTGTCATGTACTCGCTCAGATCCATGGAAGTCCCTTTGGTGCTCAGTGTCCGGATATATGTTCCGTCCCGGTACAGTTTCAGCTGATATCCGGTGGCATATTCTGATTTTTCCCAGGATGCCACGGTCTTTTCCAGATTGCTCCATCCGGCTTCTTCCGGTGCTTCCAGCTGTACCACCGGATAATAGTATACTGTCACCTTAAGCCTGTCATCTGACTGCTTTGCGCTTCCCAGCTCAGCCCCTGAAATCCGGAAACTCCGCTCACCGTAGCTGGAAAGAAACTCATCGCCGCTGTCACTGGACAGATATATGGTGGCCGTCACTTTTGATCCGGGCTTCCAGTTTTCTGTCTTTTTGTTCCACGAAATGGAATCGATGGAGACTCCGCTGGTATTCATGGTAATTTCCGGCTCCAGCACCTCGCCGACGCCATACGTAGTTTCAAAGCTCATATTCAGAGTACTGATCGTCTCTGCGGCAAAGGATGGAAAAACAGCCGCAGATGCAAGGGCCCCCGCAATGGCTGCGGTCAGGCATAATTTTCTTTTTTTCATCTGCAATCCTTCTTTCTTTGTTTTTCTGCCCTTTGCTTTTTCCACTCATTCCCTGTCAGCAGCCGGCAAGCTGAGGTTTGTGCCAGATACCGTTCTGATCCACATAGAACCCGTCGATATAGGTGCTGGATGCCTTGGCGCCGCTTCCCGGATAGAAGTAATACCAGGAACCTTCCACTTCCTGCCAGCCTTCCAGCATGGCACCGTCAGATCCCATATAGTAATCCACACCGTTCACATGCACCCATCCGGTTGCCATGGCGCCTTCCACGCCCTGCTGGGCATCCGGATTCAGATAATACCAGTGGTCTCCGTCCTGAAGCCATCCAGTACGCATTTCCCCGGAAGAAGCCATGTAATAATAATGGCCGCCCCTGCTGTGCCAGCCGGTCATCATGACGCCGTTGGAATCAAACAGATACCAGAATCCGCCGATCTTGGCCCAGCAGTTATTCAGGTAGCTTCCGTCAGGATATCTGTAATACCAGTATCCGTTGTTCTGAAGCCATCCCACCTGCTCCGCGTTTTCCGGCGGTACCTGGGAACCTGTTGTCTGGCCGGTTCCATCCGATACATCTTCCTCACCGATGTAAACTTCATCAGAATAAACCCAGTCACTGGATTTCGCGTATTTGGCGGTTTCATCATCCTTTGCCACGGCACGGATCTTGAATGCATAGGTTCCTTTCACCGTCATGTACGGATAAAAATTATAGGATGTTCCTGTCACATCCGTCATCTTCTGCACCAGTTTATCGCCTCTGTACAGATAAAGATCATAGGAAGCATTATCCACTTTGTCCCATCTTGCCTGGCCAAAATTGGATTTGCTGCCGGGATCCAGCCAATGGGGATCTTCCGGCGGATCAAACTGTCCTTCTGCAGGTCTGGTTTTCGCGGTTACCACCAGTTCCCTGCTGCTCTCCCGTTTAACAGACACCAGGTCTCCGCCCTTTATGTTGACATTTCTCGATGAATAGGTTCCATTGAACCGATAATCATCCAGAGCCTCCACATATATGCGGAGCGAATAACTGGTTCCCAGAGCAGCTTCATCCGGATCCTTTACCCATCTGGCCGATCTGAGATCATATCGGGAATTGTTGGATACATAAACTTCACAGTCATCTCCGCTGTATCCGGTGGCCAGATTCGGCAGCGGCTCCCCTGCCTCCAGATCGATGTCCAGAGTAATATTGACGGTGGAAATTGTTGAAGTGGCATACACTGCCTGTGTCCACATCAGAGACGCCATGACGGAAGCTGCCGCCACAGCCAGTGCCTTCCGGACTCTCTGTCTCAGTTTTGTGTGTTTCATATTCATACCCATCTCCTTTATTCTGTAATAAAAACCACAGATTCTCCCATTTCTGTCTCCATTATAATCGCCCCGGAAGGATTCCGTCAACTTACGATATTCTTTCAATCCGGCCCCTGCCTGTGTCTCTGCAGAAAAAAAGCAGCAGAAGCCGACATTATCTGTCGGCAGCTTCTGCTGCTTTTTCTTATCTGCCGTTTCCCGGCAGTCTCTGTTCTGTTGAATCTGCTTCTTATACCAGTTCCAGAAGAACAGCCATGGCACCATCGCCTTTACGCTGTGCAATCTTTACGATTCTGGTGTAGCCGCCGTTGCGGGAAGCATACTTGGGAGCGATCTCATCGAACAGTTTGCCCGGAAGATCCACTTTCTTTGTATTTTTCTTTCTTCCTGCCGGTGTGGTGGGAACATCTGTCACACCATACAGAACCTTCATCATCTGACGTCTTGCATGAAGTCTGGACGGCATATCTTTCTTGATTTCTTTCTCAACTTCATCGTATACGGTAACTTTCTTTCCGTCTACAACTTCCTTGACTCTCTTTCCGTCCTTGTCCTTGCGGGCAACTTTTGCAGTTACCTTTACAGTCTCATAATTGTCTTTTTCCTTCACTGCCAGAGCGATCAGGCCTTCCACAATGCCGCGTACTTCCTTGGCTCTTGCTTCCGTTGTAACGATCTTTCCATGATATAACAGATTGGTTGCCTGATTTCTGAGTAATGCTTTTCTCTGACTGGAAGTTCTTCCGAGTTTTCTATAACCTGCCATGATATTTATTCTCCTCCATTTGTGGAACAGCTGCCCATGCATCTTCGGGCTTACTGACCAGCTGCTTGTTCTCCATAAATTGTTTACTGTTCGTCGCTTGAGTTCAGCTGAAGTCCCAGTTCTTTCAGCTTAGCCAGCACTTCTTCCAGGGATTTGCGGCCCAGATTGCGGACCTTCATCATATCCTCGGAAGTACGGCTGCAAAGCTCTTCCACCGTATTGATTCCTGCTCTCTTGAGGCAGTTGTAGGAACGGACGGAAAGTTCCAGCTCATCAATGTTCATCTCAAGGACTTTTTCTTTTTCATTGTTCTCTTTCTCAACCATGACTTCCGCAGTCTTGGCGTTTTCGGAAAGGTCAATAAAGAGATTCAGATGCTCACTTAAAACTTTTGCTGCAAGGCTGACAGCCTCATCCGGATCCAGAGTACCGTTGGTATAGATTTCCAGAGTCAGTTTGTCGTAATCTGTCATCTGACCCACACGGGTATTTTCCACAGCCATGTTGACACGTTCAACCGGCGTATAGATGGAATCCACGGCAATTACGCCGATGGGAAGGTCATCACCCTTGTTTTTGTCAGCGCTTACATAGCCGCGGCCGTTTGTAATGGTGAGTTCCATGTAAAACTTGCTGTCAGCGCCTCCGCTCAGTGTGGCGATGGTCTGATCAGGGTTCAGGATTTCGATATCCGCATCTGCCTGAATGTCGGCAGCTGTAATGACTCCCTCACCTTCAAACTCGATGTACGCGGTCTTGGGCTCATTTGTATCGCTGTTGTTTTTAATGGCTAAGTTCTTGACGTTCATGATGATCTCAGTCACGTCTTCCTTAACACCAGGAATAGAACTGAATTCATGCAGAACACCGTCGATTTTCACCTGGCTGACAGCAGCACCCGGCAAAGAAGAAAGCATGATTCTTCTCAGGGAATTTCCCAGAGTTGTGCCGTATCCCCGCTCAAGGGGTTCCACGACAAACTTTCCGTATCTCTTATCTTCAGATATTTCAGCTATCTCAATGTTTGGTTTCTCAAAATCGAACACAAAAAGCCCCTCCTTTTGGGTATGCCTTTAAGGAATGCCACGGAGCGGAGAACACCCGCAACAGGGCCCCGCTCCGGTGAATTACTTATTTGGAGTACAACTCGACGATGAGCATCTCGTTTACAGGAACGTCGATCTCTTCTCTTGTGGGAAGAGACTTGATGGTACCCTTCAGGTTCTCCTGGTCGATCTCAAGCCATGCCGGTACAAGACGGCCGCCGGTCACTTCCAGAATGTTCTTGTATCTCTGGTCACCTTTGTGCTTCTCTTTGATTTCGATTACGTCTCCGGCCTTTACAAGGTAGGACGGAACATTGACGCACTTGCCGTTTACCAGCACATGCTTATGGTCAACGATCTGTCTTGCTTCCTTTCTGGTTCTGCCCAGTCCCATACGGAACAGAACATTGTCCAGTCTGCGCTCCAGAAGGATCATCAGGTTTTCACCGGTCTGACCGCTGAGCTTCTCAGCCTTTACGTAGTAGTTGCGGAACGGTTTCTCCAGAACGCCGTAGATGAATTTGGCTTTCTGCTTTTCTCTCAGCTGGATGCCGTACTCGCTCATCTTCTTGTTTGCTCTTTTGGACTCTCTGTTGGATTTTTTATCTATTCCTAAATAGATCGGATCAAGACCAAGGGATCTGCATCTTTTAAGAACAGGAACTCTATCAACTGCCATTTTACTTCCTCCTAATTAGACTCTTCTGCGTTTTGGCGGACGGCATCCGTTGTGCGGAACCGGTGTTACGTCCTTAATGCTTGTTACTTCAAGGCCGCATGCCTGAAGGGCACGGATCGCTGCCTCACGGCCTGAACCAGGTCCTTTTACCATAACGTCTACGGATTTTAAACCGTGTACAAGAGCTGCCTTAGTTGCAGTTTCTGCAGCCATCTGAGCTGCATATGGAGTAGATTTCCTTGAACCTCTAAATCCCAGACCGCCTGCACTTGCCCAAGATAAAGCATTTCCCTGTGCATCTGTTAAAGTAACGATTGTGTTATTAAAAGATGACTGGATGTGCGCCTGTCCGCGTTCAACGTTTTTCTTTACACGCTTTTTTGTCACTTTCTTTGCAGTGGACACTTTTTTAGCCATTTTAAACTAACCTACTTTCTTTTCATCTTTCTCCGCCCTGTATGGATTTTACTCCTCACAGGCAGCGAAATTCTGAATCCTGTTTCCTGTTTTTAAAACATGCAACTTGATTCAATTTCTCGTTAACTTAAGTTCTTCTTGCTCTGTTTCAAGAAGTCCCGTCGCCCGTCTTCGGAATCAGTATTCCGGATTCAGCGATTATTTCTTCTTGTTTGCTACAGTCTTCCTCGGACCCTTGCAGGTTCTTGCGTTGGTCTTTGTCTTCTGACCACGGCACGGAAGGCTCTTTCTGTGACGGATTCCTCTGTAGCAGCCGATTTCCTGAAGTCTCTTGATGTTCAGAGCGATTTCACGACGTAAATCACCTTCTACAGTCTGAGTATCAGCGATCACTGCTGCGATATTCTTTACTTCGTCGTCAGTCAGATCCTTCACGCGGGTGTCAGGGTTAACACCAGCAGCTGCAAGAATACGGTTGGAGCTTGCTCTACCGATACCGTAGATGTAAGTCAATCCGATTTCGACACGTTTTTCTCTTGGTAAATCAACACCTGAAATACGAGCCATGAGTGTACCTCCATTTTGTTAGTAGAAAAAATTGTATCATTGACACGAACAACGCACTCTGGCGGCTCATGTCAGTGCCGCGCGAAAAATGGGCATTACTATGCGGCATCAGCCCTGTCTTTGTTTGTGTTTAGGATTTTCACAGATTACTCTGATACTGCCTTTTCTCTTGATGATTTTGCATTTCTCGCAAATCGGTTTTACCGATGATCTTACTTTCACAGTAATTCTCCTTTCCTTCGTAGTCCATCTTCTTTATGTTCCTGACACACACCAGATCGGATCACGCAGAAAACGGCGTTACGGTTACAATACCTGTATATCATTGTCCTGAAAAAGGGCATAATACAAGCGTTCCAACAAAGTTCGCTAGAGCATTATAACACCAAACTTCCTTTAAATCAAGAGATTTCTGGAATTTTTTCACCGTTTCCCTCTTGCTCTGCGCCGTTCCGGATTTATTTGTCTCTCCAGATGATTCTGCCCTTGGAAAGATCGTAGGGGGACATTTCCAGAGTTACTTTGTCACCGGGAAGAATCCGGATGTAATTCATGCGGAGTTTTCCGCTGATGGTTGCCAGAACCTTATGGCCGTTTTCCAGTTCCACCTGGAACATGGCGTTGGGGAGTTTCTCCACTACCACGCCTTCAATTTCAATCACATCTGCCTTGGACATCTTTTCTATTACCTCCTGTATGGCGCGGAATCACCGCACATCTTCTTTATTATCTGAATATGCTTTTTATTTTTTCGCAGCCGTTTTCCACTTTCGTCTGACAGGACTGCGTATCTGCCCTCATCTGCTTCCACAGCATAGATCCGGTCTCTGTCATTTCCGGCCAGCACTCTGGCTGCCCATCCTTTTTTCACTTCCATGGAACTTCCCCCATCAAAGGAATTCCGGTTCCGGACGCAGGGAAAGGATTTCCGGTTCCCCTTCCGTAATCAGAACCGTATTCTCGTAATGGGCTGACAGGCTTCCGTCGTCAGTAATCACTGTCCAGTCATCATCCAGCCATACCACATCGGGCCGGCCGGCATTGATCATGGGCTCGATGGCGAGAGTCATTCCCGGCTGCAGCAGAATTCCTTTTCTCTTCATGGAAAAGTTGGGAACTTCAGGGTCTTCGTGAAGATGCGTTCCGATTCCATGGCCTACCAGATCGCGGACCACTCCGTAGCCGAAGCTTTCCGCATATGCCTGAATGGCACTGGAGATATCATTGAGATGATTTCCAGCTTTTGCATATTTTATCCCTTCAAAAAAGCTCTGCCTTGTGACACGGATCAGTTTTTCCGCCTCCGGCGATATGCTTCCGATGCCCCATGTTCTGGCTGCGTCAGAATGGTATCCCTTATAGATAACCCCCGCATCCAGACTCACAATATCGCCTTCATTTATATAACGGTGTTTTCCCGGAATCCCGTGAACCACTTCATTGTTGACGGAAACACAGATGGATGCAGGATATCCGTTGTAATTTTTAAAGGAAGGAAGGCATCCGTATCCCCGGATGATCTTTTCTCCGAGTCTGTCAATATCCAGCGTGGACATTCCCGGCCGGAGCGCGGCGGCCAGTTCCTCGTGGGTTCTGGCCAGAATCTCCCCGGCTTTCCTCATCAGTTCAATTTCTCTGGGTGATTTGATCGTTACTGCCATGTGTTATGCTCCCAAAACAGCCGTAATATCTCCGAATACCGCTTCCAGATCCTTTGTGCCGTCAACGGTCACCAGGATCTTCTGCGCATCATAATATTCGATCAGCGGCTGTGTCTGTTCATGATAAACAGAAAGACGTTTCTTTACCGTCTCCGGCTTGTCGTCTTCTCTCAGTACCAGGGGTTCCCCGCATTTATCACAGATATTCTCCTTTTTCGGTGCCGCATAGACAATATGATATGTGGCTCCGCATTTCAGGCAGGCCCGGCGGCCGGACATCCGGTTTATGATATTTTCATCCGGTACGTCCACGTTGACTGCATAGTCAATCTTCTCTCCTCTGGCTTTCAGCGCCGCATCCAGGCTTTCTGCCTGCGGAATGGTACGCGGAAATCCGTCCAGATCGGAAGAGCGTCGTGTAGGGAAAGAGTGTA
>OGGQ01003056.1_pt1 | contig 16564 bp, 14 predicted proteins | sample 1571191 | NCBI WGS metagenome assembly OGGQ01 (sample SAMEA2582061, study PRJEB24529) | metagenome | biome: Human gut stool | place: China | collected 2011
CATACCCTGCCCTCTCATACGCGGGAATTTTTCGGTAACTGTGAACTGTAACACAAAGGCGGAGCCTGACCGGTTCCGCCCTCTGTTACGTTCCTATAAATTTTCTTCCTTCAGCCCGTCAATGATATTCATCTTTTTCATTTTCGAACTGGAATAAAGCATGATGACTGAAACCAGAAGGAATACTCCGGCAATGCAGAGCAGAATACTTTTCCAGGGAAAATAGACTCTGATGGCAAAACTTCCGGAAAATATGGCCAAAAGCAGTATCATAACCCCAAAGCTTAACGGCAGCCCGTAGATCAGCGCTTTCATACCGTAAAACAGGCTTTCATACAGCATCATCTTGCGGAAACCCTGCGGTGTCATCCCCATGGACCGTAGCATGGCGAATTCCCTGCGCCTTAAGGATATGCTGGTTGAGATGGTATTGAACATATTGGCCACACAGATTGCGGTGACCAGGATCACAAAGCTGTACAGGAATACGGAAATGAAATTATTCATATTCATAGTCTCCCGCCTGCTCGCCAGCGCATCCTGAATCCAGTAGTTGTTGTCCTCCATATATTTGTCGAACTGGGTCCTGATTCTTTCGGATAAAGTCTCGGACTGGGTATCGATCATCATAATATCGGACATATAGCTCTCCCAGCCCTTCTTCTGCATATCGGCCTCTCTCTGCCGGCAGAATTTAAGCATCGTATCTTCGGACATCACCACCACAATCCGGGTTGAATCCTGGGTGAATCCGAAGCCCACCGGCGGTTCTTCCACCATTGCCAGCACAGGATACTGAAGTTCATTCCGGTATTCCTCTGCCGAATCCTCCATTCCCGTGGAGAAATACTCCACATCCGTCAACCCCAGGGCTTCACCCTTCTTTCGCTCAAAGGCAGGTATCAGCGCGTATTTTCCGTTATCCGTGAAACGGCTGGTGCTCATCACGATTACACCCGGGTTGTCAGGATCTGTCATCTCCTCATAGGATACTCCGGCCTGTTTTGCAAATTCGCGCAGATAATTTTCATCATAGGATACCAGACAGGTGCTGAAAACCACTTCATCCTCTCTGGCGATTTCCCCTTCGCGCTCCGAAAGGTAATTCATGCTTCCGTATTCATCCATATACAGCAGAACATCCTGTTTTTCCTGCTGCTTTTTAGTGAGTTCCCCATATGGAATCACTGCGTTGATATACATTGAACGCGAGTAGATCACCGACTGTATCTCATCGCCATAGAGCCTCTCCACCTCTTTGCCCGCCATTTGAAACTTAACCGCCTGATCGCTGGTGAGGCCGCCGTCGGCTTTTACCTGGATATCAAAGGTGCCTTCTTCGCTGCGGGAAGTCAGGCCGTAAGCGGCGTTCATATAGCTCGTATATGCGGATACGCTCAAAAACAGCAGTATGCTTATGACCAGGGCAAAGCAGGTGGTGCGGTACCGTCCCTTATTCCGCTTCATGTTTTTCAGCGCTATGTCCGCTTCTACTCCAAACAGCCATCTGGTCAGCTTCATCGTCCGGACCTTCCGTCTGGTCAGCTTCACGTCCCCGGTCTGCCGGATTGCATCGATCGGCATGATCCTGGATGCCCTGCCCGCAGGAATCCATGCGCTTAAAAACAGGGTGGCTGCTGCAAAAATCACAGTGAGGAAAACCGCCCATCCTGATACCGCCATACGGAAAGGTTCCTCGTATCCGGTGATGGACTGAAAGAGCGGCTGTACTAAATGCAGTGTGATGCCGATCCCCACAGTTCCCAAAAGCACACCGGCCGGAATGCTGATGATCCCCACCACAAAGGCTTCAAAGTAGACGGAAGAACGTTTCTGCCATCTGGTAGCTCCGACGCCGGCCAGCATGCCCAGATATCTGCTGCGTTCCGACAGGGAAATGGCAAACGCATTGTAGATCAGGGAAACGGAACCCACCATCAAAATGATCATGATCACCACCATGGTCATATAAATCACCTGCATCAGGCCATCTCTGCCCGGAAGCAGGCCGTAATACTCCAGCAGATCCGAATTATAGCTTATATCATACCTGGGGGCGTACGGATCGTCCGAGAGCTGCTGCATGCCCGCCTTTTCGGCAAGGTCTCTGGAGTGGGCGTAAAGTCCGGAACCGGGATCTTTTAACACAACGGACATATTCACAGAACTTCTCTCAGCCATCAGCACCTCATCCAGGTAGGTGATGCAGGTATAGCCAGGCGCAGAGCGGTTTTCAAAGTCTGGCCGCGCTATGATGCCCGTCACCGTATAGGTTCTAACCGTTTCCGGCTCCAGATGTTCCGCCTTTCCATCGCTGCCGTCCAGATAGCTGTAACTCTGTGTGAGCTCCTGCCCGTCCGACATGCGTTTTCCTGTTTCCAGGGTGAGAACATCCCCTATGTTTATCTTTACCCCGCCATTGGTTTCCACATGTTCCGGCACCATAATTTCGGATGAATTTTCCGGATACCGGCCCTCCAGGATCTGAATAGGAAAGTATTCCATCGCCCTGCCGTCATAGCTCTTAATAAACAGGTAGGGCTTATAAGCGTTCTTCCCTCCCTCAAGCACCGCATAACCCACATCCGTGCTGTAGATCACTTCTTTGGTATCCGCATCGTCCTCTATCACATGGCGGTTCTCCGCCGGAACGTCATAATAGCATAGATGCCAGCTGCCCGACCTGGCCGCTGCATGCCGCCTCATCACATCCAGGAAGGAATTGACGGTGGTGGTGACCGCGGTGAGCAGAGCCACGGACATAATCACCCCGATGATTGTGACAAGCGTCCGCCGCTTATTTTTTTTCATCTGGTTCCAGGTGAGTTTCTGCATTATATTCATTTTGCTCACCGCCCATCTTCCGCAAAGCCGACGTGTCCGCTCTTTCGTATCCGCTCATCCTTCAGTATATGGCCGTCGGTCAGCGTGATCATGCGGTCCGCCTGCAGGGCGATTCTCTCATCATGCGTAATCACGATCAGCGTCTGCCCGTATTTCTTGTTGGACAGCTTTAATAACTCCACTATTTCGGCGCTGTTTTTGCTGTCCAGATTGCCGGTGGGCTCATCCGCGAGAAGAAGCGCCGGGTGATTGATCAGCGCCCTGCCGATAGACACCCTCTGCTGCTGCCCGCCGGAAAGCTGATTGGGCAGATGATGCAGCCGGTCCTTCAGCTTTAAAGTCCGGATTACGTCTTCCAGATAGTCCTTATCCACTTTGCGGCCGTCTAACAGCAGGGGAAGCGTGATGTTTTCTTCCACATCCAACACCGGTATCAGGTTATAAAATTGGTAAACCAGCCCGATCTGTCTCCTGCGGAAAATCGCCAGCTTATTTTCATTCAGATTATAAATGCTGGTGCCGTCTATGGTCACCCGCCCTTTGCTTGGACGGTCCACTCCGCCGATGATATGCAGCAGCGTGGATTTGCCGGAGCCCGATGGTCCGATAATCGCCACAAATTCACCTTTTTCCACGGTAAAGGAAACGTCGTCAAGCGCTTTGGTTGCCGCTTCGCCCTCACCGTAAATTTTGGATATCCCATCCACCTTTAACAATTCCACTTTAAAGCCCTCCTGTGTCTGTTTGTCTTACTCTAGTATAGCCCTCTTAAATGACTATGCCGTGACAGCTTTGGTGACAAAATAGTCACAGAAGCTGTCACGGCAGTCATTTGTACATCTTTATGATAAATGCCGTTCCCTGTCCGGGCTCACTTTCCACATCTATGATGCCGCCCTGCCGCATAAGTATGTTTTTTGCCATAGCAAGGCCGATTCCCACGCTGTCCCTGGAAGCGTTTTTCCCTTTATAGAAACGCTCAAAGATGTGCGGCAGATCCTCTTTGTCAATTCCGCCCCCGTTATCCCGTATTTGGATCATTGTATAAAGATTGTTCTCCTCAAAACTGACCGTGATGGTGCCGCCCGCCGGCGTGTGCTCCATACAGTTTTTCAGGATATTAGCAAAGGCCTCGCTGCTCCAGGAAAAATCTCCCCGATAGGAAGCATCCCCGTCACCGTCCAGCACAAAGTGCTGATTTTTGATATCCATGGGAATCATGAGGTGCTCCGATGCCTTTTCCATGACTTCCATAACAAAAACCCTGTCCTTTTTCAGCTCCACCGTTCCCGCGTCCAGCTTTGACATCTTCAGCAGCGAACTCACCAGCCATTCTATGCGATCCAGCTGGGAACAGATGGTTCCTGTAAACTCCTCTCTTTTTTCCTGCGGCAGATTGTCCTGCCTTAGGAGATCCGCCAGCATGAACATCGAGGTCAGCGGAGTCTTCAGCTGATGTGAAATATCAGACAAAGAATCCGCCAGATATTTCTTATCGGCATTTAAGGCCTCCGCCTGTTCCGCCAGACGGCTGGTCACTTTGTAGATTTCATTTTTCAGTATGCTTAGCTCCCCTTCCCGGTTGTCCCGGATATCCAGGGAATAGTCTCCGTTATCGATGCGCTTCAGATAATCGGATAACCGGCTGATCTCACGGTATCTCCACAGAGTATATATGGCATATAGCAAGATTAAAAGCCCGGCCGCCGTCAAGGTGATCCACCCTGCTTGCTCTGAAATCCGAAATGCCGCCGCAGAACATGCTGCGGTAATACATGCTGCGGCGACTGCGGTAAAACGTAACTCACGATTGCGAACCATTCTCTCACCCCACCTTATAACCGATCCCGCGGACCGTCTTAATGATCGCCGGATTCGCCGGATCATCCTCCAGCTTTTCCCGCAGCCTCTTGATATAAACGGTCAGCGTGTTATCATTTACATAGCTGCCCGCAATATCCCAGATACCCATCAGCAGCTGTTCCCTGGTCAAGACCTGGCCCTCATGGTTCATCAGCACCAGCAGAAGGCGGTATTCCAGCGCCGTCAGAAAGACCTCATCGCCTTTTTTATATACCTTTGCATCCGCGGATGACAGCGTGAGATCTCCATACCGGTACAGCTGCTTCTCCCGAGATGTATTGCCGTATCTTCTAAGCACCGTCCGAATCCGCGACAGCAGCTCACGGATTCTAAACGGCTTTGTGATGTAATCATCCGCTCCCATGTCCAGCCCCATGACCACATTGACCTCATCGTCACAGGCCGTTAAGAATATGACCGGAATATCCGAATGCTTTTTCGCTTCCCGGCATATATCGTAGCCGCTGCCGTCCGGCAGCCCCAAATCCAAAAGACACAGATCGAAACGTTCTTTCATAAGAGCTTCCAGTGCCTCTGCTTTGGTCCCGCAAAGCGCTGCTTCATATCCTTCTTCTGTCAAAGAATACTCAAGACCGGCTAAAATCCCCTGATCATCTTCCACAACCAGCAGTTTCAAACCTTGTCCCCCTTTTCCATTCATTATAGTTACCGTTCGGAAAATATCCCACTCTCACAGAAATAGGCCTCCAAGGCGGTATACCAATCCATGGCACTTCTCCAGAAAGTCGAACACAAACCTGTTATTGTCCACCGCCCGTTCCCCGCAGTCAATCACCTGAGTATGCACCATCATTTTTTTCCAATGCAGGAATTTGGATACGCGGTATGCCAGCACATGGATCAGGATCTCCACAGACAGGGAGTGCAGAGTGATTTCCAGTTCCTTTTGAAATAATTCCCTATATCGGCCGCGTATATACTCTGACAGTCTGACACAGGCCTGCCTGCGGTTCTCATGCAGATATCCGGTCAGACTCCCATCCACCCGGACCCGCACAATACGATCCTCATAGGATATATCGATTCCACTGTATTCTCTTGTCCAGTTCGTCATATGTAGTTGCCTCATTTTCCAATAATAAAACAATAGCTCTTAAAACACATTATACTGTATTTTAAGAGCTATTGTCTTAATTTTTTCTAAATAATCTGCATTTTAAGCGGTTCAGGACTCCTTCTCCTCGGCTCTTGCGGCCACTTCCTTCTGCTGTACATCCACCGGAGCCTGCTCATAACGGGTGAATTCATAGGAAAAATCGCCGATGCCTCCGGTCATGGAGCGCAAATCCGTACCGTATCCGAACATCTCGGACATGGGAACCTCCGCGGTGATCACCTGTTTGCCTCCGGCAATATGATCCATGCCCAGCACTCTGCCGCGGCGCTTATTCATGTCGCCCATCACATCGCCTGCAAATTTATTGGGAACCGTAACATTTACGGTGGCAATCGGCTCTAAAAGCACCGGTCCTGCCTCCATAAAGCCCTGTTTAAACGCTAAACAGGTGGCTGTCTTAAAGGCCATTTCCGAAGAATCCACCGGATGGTATTTGCCGTCGATCAGCGTGCCCTTCACACCCACAACCGGATATCCTGCCAACGGCCCCTTCACCACGGATTCCTGCATTCCCTTATCCACAGCCGGGAAATAATTTTTCGGAACAGCTCCGCCCACAACGCGTTCTTCAAACACATAGGGCTTCTCCAGATCTCCGGACGGCTCAAATTCCATCACAACCACGCCATACTGTCCATGGCCTCCGGACTGTTTTTTATGAGTGCCCGTTACCGTAGCTTTCTTGCGGATGGTTTCACGGAATGCGAATTTCGGCTTGCTTAACACTACGTTTACCTTGTATCTTTCCGCCAGCTTGCTCACCACCACTTCCAGCTGCTGCTCGCCGATACCGTATAAAAGTGTCTGGCGGTTCTCGCTGTCATTGACAGAGCGGACTGTAAGGTCTTCATCCATGATCTTCGCGAGAGCGGACGCGATCTTATCTTCATCGCCTTTATTAACTGCCTTATAGCACATGTATGTATAGGGAACTGATACCTCTGGTTTATCATAGATTACCTGCGCGCCCTTAAGCGCGATGGTATCACCGGTGGACAGGCTGCTTATCTTGGCAACCGCGCCGATGTCTCCGGCCTTCAGTTCCGGCACTTCGATCGCTTCCTTGCCGCGCAGCACATACACGCGGGAAAGCTTCTCTTCCCTTTCTTTATTGACATTGTAGATCATGCTGTCGGCCTTCAGGGAACCTGTGCATACCTTTACGAAGGAATATTTACCGATAAACGGATCCACCAGCGTTTTAAACACCTTGGCACTCATATACTTGCTGCTGTCATACACCACAGGAACGATCTCGCCGTTGCTCATATCCTTGCCAAGCACGGTACGCCCTTCCGGTGAAGGGAAATACTTAAGGATTGCATCCAGCAGCATCTTGGCACCCTGTGCGTTAATGCCGGAACCCATGAGCACGGGAACGATGCTTCCGTCCATGACATGCGTGCGCAGAGCATTGGATACCTCTTCATATGTAAACTCATCCCCGTCGAAATATCTCTCCATGAATTCTTCGCTGGTCTCCGCCACAGCTTCCATCAAAGATTCGCGGCTGACCGCCAGATGGTGCTCCAGATAATCCGGGATATCGCATTCCTCGTACTGGCTGGTGCTGCCAACAAACCGGCGGCCCTTCATCTTCACTACATTAACGAAACCTACAAACTTTTCATTTTCTCTCATAGGAACGTGGAATGGTGCCACTTTACGTCCGAATCTCTCATTCAGCGCAAGTGTTACGGTACGAAAGCTCGCATTATCATCATCCATGCCGGTTACAAAGAACATTCTGGGCAGATTCAATTTTTCGCAGAGTTCCCAGGCTTTTTCGGTGCCAACTTCAATGCCGGCCTTTCCGTTAATCACAATAATAGCGGCATCGGCAGCACTCGCAGCCTCCTCCACCTCACCGACAAAGTCAAAATAGCCGGGTGTATCCAGGAAGTTCACCTTAACGCCTTCCCATTCAATCGGAACAATGCTGGTTCCAATAGAAAAATGCCGTTTGATTTCTTCTTTATCGAAATCGCTGATGGTGTTGCCATCCGGTACCTTTCCCATGCGGCTGATGACTCCGCTTACAAAGGCCATGCTCTCAACCAACGTAGTCTTTCCTGCTCCGCCATGTCCCAGTAACACAATATTGCGAACCTGATTCGTTTCATAAACGTTCATAAACCATTCCTCCTAGCATGATAATTTCAGTTATGTATATTGTACTAAATTTATTCCAATTACGCAAGGTAAATATACATATTGCTCGAGCATATGTTCAGAGGTGCCCCAGCCCTTTGTCTTCTCCCATTTTTCTCCTGCACAGGCGCCCGCGGTATACTATTCTGTAAGAAATTTATGGCAGGCGCAAGCGGCAACTCATTGCGTTAAAGCGTCAAAGTTTAACGCAATAAAGCATTGACAAACCAGGCACCAGGCTTTAAAATAAGCTGATAGAACACTGCCGCAGCCATGCGGCCAATAAAAAAGGAGAACCCTCCCATGATCATTATAATGAAACCACAGGCCAAGACATCTTCCATACAAAATGTAATCCACATGATTGAAGAGAAAGGCCTTCGCGCTCATCTCTCTGAAGGCGACGAAGTAACTATCATCGGGGTCGTCGGCGATAAGAGCCGTCTGTCCTCTTCCAATATAGAAATCGCCCCTGAAGTGGATAAAGTGGTACAGGTTACCGAATCTTACAAACTCAGCAACAAAAAATTTCATCCTTCAGACAGCCTGATCCGTGTGGGCAGCACCGTCATAGGCCCCGGCACACTGACGATCATGGCCGGTCCCTGCGCGATTGAAAATGAGGAGCAGCTTCTAACCACAGCCAGGGCGGTGAAGGCGGCCGGCGCCACATTCCTGCGCGGAGGGGCATATAAGCCGCGGACCAGCCCCTATTCTTTCCAGGGTCTGGAAGAGGAAGGGCTGAAATTCATGAAACATGCAAAAGAAGAAACCGGATTAAACGTGATCTGTGAAGTGACCAGCGCCCGCGCCATCGAAGCGGCCTCCCAATATGTGGATATGCTCCAGATCGGCGCCAGGAATATGCAGAACTTTGAGCTGTTAAAAGAGGCGGGCAAGTCGGGCGTACCGGTGCTCTTAAAGCGCGGTCTGGCCGCCACGATTGAAGAATGGCTCAATGCCGCGGAGTACGTCATGTCCGAAGGCAATGAAAACATCGTGCTCTGCGAGAGAGGTATCCGCACCTTCGAAAAAGCCACCAGAAACACGCTGGATATCAGTGCGGTTCCGGTCATCAAAGCCAAGAGCCACCTTCCAATCATCGTGGATCCCAGCCACGCCACCGGAGTTCGGGATTATGTCATGCCCCTGGCCAAATGCGCGGTAGCCGCCGGGGCCGACGGTCTCATGATCGAAGTGCACCCCTGCCCTGAGCACGCGCTCTCCGACGGACCGCAGTCCCTCACTTTTGACGGTTTTGAAAAGCTCACCGACGAGCTGCGCCCCTACGCGGCTCTCGCCGGCAGAACATTTTAAAGAACAGGGAGGCTTGTATGAAGATAACTGCCATAGGATTTATCGGATTGGGCCTGATCGGCGGATCCATCGCCAGGGGGCTGCGAAAGATCCATCCTGAATACCGCATGATCGCCACCTCCCACACCAGCGCCACCCTGGAGGAAGCTTTATGCGCCGGTGTGATCGACGAAGCGGTGCCCTGTCTGAACGAGGCGTTTTCCGGATGCGATCTCATCTTTTTGTGTGCGCCGGTTTCCTATAATATCGAATACTTAAAAGAGCTGAAGGAAATCTGCGGAAATGACTGCCTGATCACCGATGTGGGCAGCACAAAGGGCGATATCCACCGGGCCGTAGCCGATTTACATATGGAAGAGAATTTCATAGGCGGCCATCCGATGGCCGGTTCGGAGAAAACGGGATTTACAAATTCCACGGACCATCTGGTAGAAAATGCCTGGTATGTGCTGACTCCGACAAAAAAGACTGCTCCCGATAAGCTCAAAGCCCTGCGCAGCCTCGTGGAGGAACTGGGCGCTCTGCCTCTGGTCCTTGACTGTGAGGAGCATGACTATATTGTGGCGGCAATCAGCCATCTGCCGCATCTGATCGCATCCGGGCTCGTCAATCTGATCAGAGACAGCGACAATCCGCAGGGCACCATGCGGCAGGTAGCCGCAGGCGGTTTTAAAGATATCACCAGAATCGCCTCCTCCTCCCCCGTCATGTGGCAGCAGATCTGTATGACAAACAGCGGCAATATTGCGCGCATTTTAAAGGATTACATCAAATCCATGGAGCAGATTCTCGAAGAAGTGGAAAACAGGGATGAAACAGCCGTCTACCGTCTTTTTGAGACCTCCAGGGACTACCGCAATTCCATACCGGATACATCCATGGGGCCGTTAAAAAAGGAATATTCCGTTTACTGCGACATCATTGACCAGGCCGGCGCCATCGCAACGATCGCTACCATACTGGCCACCCATCAGATCAGCATCCGCAACATCGGCATCATACACAACCGTGAATTTGAAGAAGGTGTGCTAAAGATTGAGTTTTATGAGGAACCGGCCGCCCAGGAAGCGGCCGGGCTGCTGACCCAGTACCAGTACACCGTTCATAAACGCTGAAATCGGATCAGGAAGGGGACCTTACATGAAGCTTCAGAAAGTAAACAGGCTATCCGGCGAGTTAACGGTGCCGGGAGACAAATCCATATCTCACCGCAGTGTCATGTTCGGCTCTATTGCCAAAGGCACTACACATATACATGGCTTCCTTGAGGGAGCGGACTGCCTCTCCACCATCAGCTGCTTTCGCAGCATGGGAGTCGATATTAAGCAGAATAAAAGTGAGGTGGTCATTCACAGCCGGGGCATGCGCAGGCTCATGGCGCCTTCCGGCCTCTTGGACTGCGGCAACAGCGGCACCACCACCCGCCTGATCTCCGGCATCCTAAGCGCCCAGCCATTCACCAGCACCTTAACCGGTGACGCCTCCATACGGAAGCGGCCTATGGGGCGCATCATCACCCCGCTCTCTTTGATGGGGGCCCGGATCACGAGCCTGAACAATAATGGCTGCGCGCCTCTGAAAATTGAAGGGGGATCGCTGCACGGCATTCATTACCATACCCCGGTACCTTCTGCACAGGTTAAGTCCGCCATTCTGCTGGCCGGCCTGTATGCCGACGGAGAAACCCGTGTGACGGAACCTGCGCACTCCCGCAACCACACGGAGCTCATGCTCCGTGAATTCGGCGCCTCAGTGCAGACGGAGGATACCACTGCCATCATAAAACCCGCAGACGAGCTTTACGGCAGGGCGCTGACAATTCCGGGGGACATCTCTTCGGCCGCCTATTTTATCGCTGCCGGGCTTTTGGTGCCGCACTCTGAAATTATGATCCGAAATGTAGGAATCAATCCCACACGTGACGGTATCTTAAATGTATGCCGCACCATGGGCGCAGATATCACGGTGTATCCGCGAAAGGATGCCGGAGCGGAACCGTCTGCCGATCTGCTGGTGCGTTCCAGCCCGTTACACGGCACGGTCATTGGAGGAGAGCTGATCCCCACCCTCATCGATGAACTTCCGGTCATTGCAGTCATCGCCTGCTTCGCGGACGGTACAACCGTCATCCGGGATGCCGAAGAGCTCAAAATCAAGGAATCCAACCGCATCGCCGCTGTGGCAGAAAATCTGACCGCCATGGGCGCTGACGTGGAAGAAACAGAAGACGGCCTGATTATCCGCGGAGGAAAGCCTCTGCACGGCGCGCGGATTAACACCCATCTGGACCACCGCATCGCCATGAGCTTTGCCGTGGCCGCTCTGTGCGCCGATGGGACGACAGAACTTAAGGACAGCTCCTGCGTATCCATCTCCTATCCCGGATTTTTCAGCGATCTGGAAAGATTATCTATATAAAACGAAAAAGGTGCCTTAAATCCCGTTCATTCAACAGGATTTGCGGCACCTTTTTTTCCATCACTATTCCAGATTCAGTCTGTGTTTCATAATCAGGCAGGAACCCCAGAAGAAGCCGATCAGACATCCGACATTGACAACCAGATTCATTATCAGCGTAACATCGGTCATCGTACTGTAATCAAGCTTCATCATGATCAGCATAATGCCCAGCGTTGTGGTGAGTGCAGCCTTCACCAGGGCGATGGCAATATAGAACAAAATCGCTCCGAACACGCGCATCTTAGGAACCAGATGTCCCAGACAGATACTGAAGTAAAAAGTTACCACCAGCAATAGGGGGGATACCAGCAGGTTTACCGCCTCTGTCACAGCACGAACCGGTTCCATGCCTGCAATAATGCTTCTTATAAGACCTGTGAAGTCAAAATAAAAGCCAATTTTCGAAGGTATGCTGCCGCCCCAGATCCAGACGGACAGATAAATCACCGCCGACATGATAAACAGCCACAGCACTCCGCTTATGGTTTTTGACATCATATGCTGAAACGGTGTAACCGGCAGGGTATGGCTTAAATACCCTTCATTGCCCATCATATTCCGATAAAAGCGCAGAATGATAAATATTATGGTGATGACCACTGCGGCCAGAACAGCGAAAAAGAAGCCCACCGAGCTGAACACAAATGAAAACGCCGCCCTGTAATCCGACTTGACCAGGACCGCCAGCAGGCGGTTGAATACCCCATAGCCCAGCAGTATAATGTAGGTCAGCCCCAGAGGAAAAAGATTTGCTTTCATGTCATACTTCAACAGTTTCTTTAGCATCTGAACACCTCCCTGAACAGACCGTCCACCGATTTTCCCATCTGGTTGCGGATCTTATCCACCGTGGAATGCAGCATCAGTTCCCCATATTTGATAAACACCACTTCATCCAGGACTTTTTCAATATCATAGATGAGATGCGTGGATATCAGAATTGTCGCATTTTCATCGTAATTCGAAATAATCGTATTCAGTATATAATCCCGTGCGGCAGGATCCACCCCGCCGATGGGCTCATCCAGCACATACAGCTGTGCTCTGCGGCTCATCACCAGTATCAGCTGAACCTTTTCCTTAGTCCCCTTGGAAAGCACCTTCATGGTATCGGCAGGATTGATCCTTAAATGCTCCAGCATGGAGTAGGCCCGCTCCTGATCGAAATCCTCATAGAACTCCGTGAAAAACTTCACTGTATCCTTAATCTTCATGGAAGGATTCAGATAAGTAACCTCCGGCAGATAGGATACGATGCTTTTCGTCTCCACCCCCACGGGCATCCCCGATAAGGTGACAGTTCCCTGATTGGGCGTTAACAGACCGGCTATCAGCTTGATCAGCGTAGTCTTGCCGCTTCCGTTCGGTCCTAAAAGCCCTACGATCCTCCCCCGTTCCAAAGTCAGGCTGAAATTTTTCAGCGCGGGCTTGCTGCCGTACAGCTTTGTTACATTTTGACATTCAAGTATGGACATTGTGTCACTCCTTTCCCTGTTTCTCTATCATATCAATGATATCGTCCTTTGTGAAGCCTAACCGCGACATTCTGCGGAAAAAGGTTTCCAGCTCGCCTGACGCCATCTCCCGTTTCATTTTACGGATCCGTTCGATATCATCCGTGATCAGTCTGCCGCTGGTCCGCTGTGCCGCGACCAGCCCTTCCCGTTCCAGCTCTGCGAGCGCTTTCTGCATCGTGTTGGGATTGACAGCGGCTTCCATTGCCAGCTCCCGCACCGCCGGCAGTTTATCCCCCGGCCCGTATTCGCCTGTGATAATCCGCAGCTTGATCTGTTCCATCAGCTGCAGATAGATGGGTCTGTCATTATTCAATTCCCAGGGCATATACACTCTCCTTTCTCCGGTTCTCTTCCGTCCTGTATTATTGTTCTATTGTATTAATGATCTAGTACAATAATACATCAATCTCTTTACATTGTCAACAGGAAAATATCCGCATCAATTGTCACAACCGCAGTATCTATGGTATAATGTCGGCAGACATTATACCTGCGCTGATTTCCGTCTGCAAAGCAGACAGTTTCCACAGGAAATCATGCGCCGCCTTACAAGTTTGTAAGATTTTCGAAAGACTTTAATCAAATATCTCGTAGGATTCTTTCTGTATACTGGCAGCAGACCGTGACAAAACTGTCACATGGTTGATTCAAATCCATTCTAAGCCTGATATAGTGAAGAGTCGCCCGGGAGCCCAAAACTATAAAAGAGATGGAGAGAACTCATGGAACAGCAAACCATATTAGTCGTTGACGATGACAAGGAAATTGTGCGCGCAATTGCGAAGTTACTGGAAATGGAAGGCTACAAGGTGTTAAAGGCATATGACGGACTGGAGGCACTGGATCTGCTGGTGGGCAACCAGATCCACCTGATCCTTTTAGACGTCATGATGCCCAAGCTAAACGGGCTTTCCACCATGATGAAAATACGTGAAAGCAAAAATATACCGATCATCATTCTGTCCGCCAAAACAGAAGAAAGCGACATGGTTTTAGGGCTCTCGATGGGAGCCGACGATTACATCGCCAAACCCTTCAATACGGCAGAGCTGATCGCGAGGGTAAAATCGCAGCTGCGGCGCTATCTGACACTGGGAGCGGCTGCGGCCAATGTTCAGTCCAACTCCATTACTGTCGGAGGGCTGACTCTGGATTTAGACTCCAAGGAAATTATTGTGGACGGAAAAAATGTCAAGCTCACTGCTACAGAATACAAAATCATGGAGCTGTTGATGAGAAATCCCGGCCGCGTATTCTCCTCTGAGGAAATCTACAGCAGAGTCTGGAATGAAGATGCATATGCGGTGGAAAATACGGTTATGGTGCATATCCGCCGGATACGTGAAAAAATAGAAATAAATCCGAAAATGCCCAAATATTTAAAGGTGGTGTGGGGAATTGGATACAAAATCGAAAAACTCTAAGTTTTTATTCGACCCTAAATTTGTTCTGCCGCTTAGCAGCATCAGTGCGTCCGTCTATGTCGGCTTAAACTACTGCGGCTTTGCTTATAATGTAAGCGGAACATCCGACAGCGCTTCTATGATCATGATTACGCTGTCCTATCTCTTTTTGATCTTAGCCGGAGCGGGCGTGATTGTGCTCACGAACGCCGCGAAATCTGCGGAACATCCGGGAATTATGAAAATTGAACTCTTTGACCGGTGGTATACGGATATCATCCTGTGCTTTGCCATCATCGCCGGCACATTTTGCCTCATGATCATCGCAGAGCCTTACTACAATAACTTCTCTTTCCTGATGAACAGGGATTTCCCGGAGCTGCCGGCATTTCTGAATGTGCTGATCTGGATGCCGATCTTCTGTTTCTTTCTTTATTTTTATATGATCAGCATACGGCATTTAAAGTCCAGACAGCTTCGCTGGCGCTGGATCAGCTTCGCCCCTTTTGTATGGCTGTGGAGATTATTCTCTCACGGAGTTATTGGCGGCATCTACCGCGCCCTGCGCCATTTCTTTGTGGATATTCTCGGCGGATTCTTTGTCCGGCTCTGGAGACGCCTGGGGCCCGGCCTGGTGGAGGATTATAAACGCGCGGCCGTGGTCTATCAGAAAGAAACACCTTTCGGAAAGAAGCTGGCGCAGAAAAAATTTGTTGTGCTTGGCCTATATCTGGCTGTATTTCTGGTCACGCTGATCACCTTTTCCATTGCATCCTCCAGTTATTACAGCCTGTCCTTTTTCGGAGCCGTTACCTTCTTTTTCATCCCCATGGCGGTGGAAATTATGGCGATCGCCTGGGCCTACCGGGAGATCAAGGTATGGATCGATCTTAACACCCTGTTAGAGGGCATACACGAGATTTCAACGGTGAATATCAACGCACAGATCGTGATACCGGAGACCTCTCCTTTCTATACGGCCAGCCAGGAACTGATGAATATCGGAAACAGTCTGAATATCAGTTTGGAAAAACAGATGAAGAGCGAAAAAATGAAGGTGGATCTGATCACCAATGTTTCTCATGACTTAAAGACACCGCTCACCTCCATCATCAGCTATATTGATCTGCTTAGCAAGGATGAATCGCTGACCGGCGAGGCCGCCGACTATGTGGATATCCTGAAGATGAAGGCATCCCGGCTTAGGGATATGGTTCTGGACTTATTTGATCTCGCCAAATCCACCAGCGGCAATGTAGTTCTGGAAATGGAAGAGCTGGATATGTGCAAGCTGCTGGAACAGACCCTGGTGGATATGGATGATAAGATCCAGGCCTCCGGCATGCCGGTTAAGGTCAATCTGACAGAAGAATCGGCGATGGTTTATGCGGACGGCAAAAAGATGTACCGTGTCATCCAGAATCTGATCGAAAACGCGCTTAAGTATTCCATGCGCGGCACCCGGATCTTTTTGGATCTCTATATTGAAAACCATATTGTATATGTAATGCTGAAAAATACTGCCGGTTATGAGATGAACTTCTCGGCCGATGTGATCACTGAGCGTTTTACCAGAGGCGATGAAAACCGCTCCACCGAAGGAAACGGCCTGGGGCTCGCTATCGCAAAAAGCTTTACGGAAAACTGCGGCGGCAGCTTTAAAGTAATCATAGACGGAGACCTGTTTAAAGCTATCCTCAAGTTTCCCGAGCATAAATCCAAGCCGGTACAGAATGCGGATACACAAAAGGCCGCAGATACCGGAATTGAAAAAGGCTGATACCGATACAAAAACTCCCGCGTGTTACTTAAAGCGGGGAGTGTAAAATAAAGTGTGTAAGTTACCGGTAACCAAACTTACGCACTTTATT
>OGGQ01003059.1_pt1 | contig 16557 bp, 14 predicted proteins | sample 1571191 | NCBI WGS metagenome assembly OGGQ01 (sample SAMEA2582061, study PRJEB24529) | metagenome | biome: Human gut stool | place: China | collected 2011
CAGGGCGAAGCAGGTGTCGTTGGTGGAGGTGTCGGAGTCCACCGTGACTTTGTTGAAGCTCTTGTTCACCGCCGCCGTGAGGGCCTGCGACAGATCGGGCGCCGCGATGGGCACATCCGTGGTGATGACGGCGATCATAGTGGCCATGTTCGGCATGATCATGCCCGCGCCCTTGCACATACCGCCCACCGTGAAGGTGACGCCCGGGTATCCGATGCCGTCGCCGGAGAAGCTGACCGAGCCGTGCTTGGGGCAGGTGTCGGTGGTCATGATGGCGCGGGCCGCCGTCAGGCCCTGGGATGTGCGGCCGGCGAGATCGTCGGCCACTTTCGCCATGGCCGCAAGCGCCGCCGGCACGCCCTCCGCGAAGGGCTCAAGACGCAGGTGCTGGCCGATGACGCCCGTAGAGGCCACGAGCACCTCGTCGGCCGGGCAGCCCACGGCCTCACCGACGAGCTCGGCGGTCTTGCGGGCGTTTTCCAAACCGATCTCGCCCGTGGCGGCGTTCGCGATGCCGGAGTTGACGACGACGGCCCGGGCGCACCCGTAGGCGGGAGATCCGGCGCCTCCTTCGTTCAGGTGCTCGCGGGACACGCGCACGGGCGCCGCGCAGAACACATTGGTCGTGAAGGTGGCCGCCGCCGCACAGGGCTCGTCGGCCACGACGAGCGCCATGTCGAGACGCTCCGGGTCGGCCCTAAAGCCCGCGTGCACGCCCACGGCGGAAAAGCCGAGCGCGCTGGCCGCATTGCCCTCAGGATCGAAAGCGAAAGTGTCGTTCTCGGTCATAGGTCCTCTCTTTCCCACGGGACGGCGCCGACACGGCCCTCGTCCCCTTCCAGTCCTACACGGGGTTGGCGATCTCTTCCAAACCGCAAGTCTCGGGCAGACCGAACACGATGTTGGCGCACTGCACGCCCTGGCCGGCCGCGCCCTTCCCCAAGTTGTCGATGGCGCCGGTGGCCACAATCATACCGGCGGGGTGTACCGCCACGCCCACTTGGGCGCGGCAGGTTCCCGCCACCGAGGCCGTGCGCGGCTGCACCCCGGCGTCCATGACGGACACGAGCGGGCTTGCCGCGTAGAAGTCGCGATACAGCTCCACGAGCTCCTCGGTGGTGGGGGCAGCGCCCGGGGCCAGCGGCAGCGTTACCGTGGACAACAGGCCCCGATTGAGCGGAGCCAGATGCGGCGTGAACACGAGCCGGCCCTCGAGCCCCAGGATCTGTTCGATCTCGGGGGTATGGCGATGGGTACCCACACCGTAGGCCTCCAGGTTCTCGTTGGCGAAGCAGTAATGGGTGCGCTCGGTGGCCTTCTTGCCCGCGCCGGTCACGCCCGAGACGGCGTCGGCCACCACGGGGGCAGCGGCGTCCACGAGCCCCGCGCGGATAGCGGGCGCCGCAGCGAGCGAGGTGGCCGTCGGGTAGCAGCCGGCGCAGCCCACGAGCACGGCCTCGCCGGCAGCGCGGCGCTCGGCCGCGGCGGCCAACTCGTCGCCCGTGAGCTCGGGCAGTCCGAAGGCGGCCTGGGCCAGAAGATCGGTGGCCGTATGAGGCGCGTACCACTTCTCGTAAATGGCCGGATCCTTCAGGCGGAAATCGGCCGACAGGTCGACGACCGTGACGCCGGCGGCCATAAGGTCGGGCGCCATGCCCATGGCTGCCTTGTGTGGCACCGCCAGAAACACCACGTCGAAGGCAGAGAAATCAGTATCCTCGTGGGTGGAGAACGCGAGATCGGTTACCCCGGTGAAGGCGGGATAGGCCTTCGCAATGGGCGTTCCCGCCAGCGCGTCGGAGGTCGCCGCCGCCAAGTCGAACTCGGGATGGCGCGACAGCAGGCGCACCAGCTCGATGCCGGCGAAACCGGCCGCCCCCACAACTCCCGCTCGATAACCCATAGAATCTTCCTTCCTCTCTGCCCGTTTATATATTCAGCTCTTTCTTGAGCATGCGCACAAAGATGAGCGTTTCCTTACTGTTTTCATCATACCCCCACTGGGGCCATCCCAAAGGCAAAAAGCTCCGTTTATGACAACTTGGAGCAGGTTGCGCCCCTTCCCCGCCCCGCACGGCCCCTTCCGCTAGACTTAGGCGCACATCTTTTGGAAAGGAGCTCTCATGAGCAACAAAGGCAAGAAGGTCAAGGTTCACTACACTGGGACGCTGGACGACGGCACCAAGTTCGATTCGTCCGTGGACCGCGGCGAGCCCATCGAGTTCGTCTGCATGGCCGGCCAGATGATCCCCGGCTTCGACGCCGCCGTGGAGGACATGGCCGTCGGCGAGAAGAAGACCGTGCACATCCCCGCCGCCGAGGCCTATGGCGAGCGCGACGACGCCATGGTGCAGAAGGTGCCCGTGGATCAGATCCCCAACGCCGACCAGCTGCCCGTCGGCCAGACCGTCTACATGATGGGCCCGGGCGGCCAGCCCTTCCCCGTGTTCGTGCAGTCCATCGAGGACGGCATCGTCACCTTCGACATGAATCACGAGCTGGCGGGCAAGGACTTGAACTTCGACATCGAACTTGTCGAGGTTGAGGACTAACCCTGGTTGTCCGGTCGGGAGTTGGCGGAGGGGGCGCCGTGCTCTGTCCGGTTGCGGGAAGGGCGGAGGGATACCGTGCTTCCTCCGGTCGGGAGTTGGCGGAGGGGGCACCGTGCTCAAACAGCATTGAAGTGCAGGGCTCGTCGGGGGTTCCGGCATTTCCTAATGCACTTCAATGAACTGCGCGCGGCACCCCCTCCGCCAACTCCCGACCTACTCTTACTTACTTGAGCTTACTTGAGCTTACTTGAGCTTACTTGAAGCGACCCCGCCGACTTTGGCGGGGTCGCTTTGCGTTTGGGAAAACCGAGGCTGCCCTGGGTGGGAAATTGGCAGCCGGCAAGGCTTGAGAGTCGGTGACTCAGCGCACCAGGCGATCGCGCGGCAGATGCAAGCGCGGCAGCACGGGGCCGACGAAGAGGTGGCAACATGCGGCGAAGCGGAGGCGTCTGCTGCGACGAACCTAGGCGAGCGCTTCGGACAGAGAAGCCTCGAACGCCTCGGAGGCGACAGGCTTCACCTCGGTTTTCTTCTGGAAAAGGCCCTTGAACGCGGAGGGCAGGGCGGCCCAGACGCCAACCTGGGGCACGGCATCGGCCTCGACGAGCGATTGCACGGCGCTGGAGGCTGCCTTTGAGCTGATGCCCATATGGGCGAAACGCTGCTCCAGCTTGGCGCAGTAGGCGGCGTCGGCGGAATCAAGGGAAGCAACGGCGGCTGCGGCCTGGTCGTTGAACAGTTTCATGGTGGTTCTCCTTTCGACGGCGCCTAGTTTAGGCCCACGATAAAGGTCATCGTTTGGTCGATCGGATGAACCCGTGCGCTTCTATTTGTGCAGTTGCACAAGATTATCGTCTGCAAGATCGGCTTCGCGACGATGAAAGAAACAGCATGCCCCCCCTCCCTCGCGCCGATAGCCCCAATGATACGGGAGCCGAGCTATGTCAGGTACGCCAGCGCGAGCAACGCCGCCAGTTCGCGGTCGGTCGCATCCTGGACGGAGAGGACCTCCTTGATCTTCTTCAGACGGTAGCGCACGGTGTTCGGGTGCTGGAACAGCGCCTCAGCCGTGCGGCTCACCTCGCCATAGGCGGCGGCGAACGCCTCGGCCGTCGCGCCCAAGTCGGCATCGTGCTCGGCGTCGTAGTCGAACAGAAGCGAGCGCAGAAGGTCGGCGGCGCGGGCGTACAGGCGGTCGCTTCGGGCCGCCGCTCGGAAAGCGTCGAAGCGCAGGGTGGTCCACCGCACGATTCCCGCGTCCTCGCGCTCGGCCGTGCGCAAGGCGGCCATAGCCTGCCGCACCGCCAGATCCCCCTCCCCCAGACTCACCTCCTGGCTGATGCCGCATACCAAAGGACCGGCCGTGGCGATGCATTTCGCCAGGTCGGCATCGGAGATGGCAATGGCCTTAAGCGGGGGCCTCTTGAAGGAGACGAACCCCAGAAGCATCCCGCGGTAGCGGCACACGAACGTGCGCTCGACGTCGTCCCAGCGCTCGCCATAGCCGGTAAGCACCCCTTCCACCACCTTCTGCAATGCGCGCAGCGATGCCCCGTCGTCGGTGACGGGGCGTATGGCCAAACACTGGATAGTGGCGCCTGTAACGCCCGCGATGGTGAAGAACGTAGAGCGCACGGCGTGCTCGTCGGAGGGTGCCAGAATGAGGTCGATCAGGTGGTTGCGCTCCCACTCGGCGGCATCGTCGTCGAGCAGGTTCATGAGGTCGGCGATGACGCGTTCCATGTAGCGCCCCTCGTAGAAGAACACGGGCACGCCCCGGGCAGCGGAGGCCTCCGTCACCGAGGGCGGCAGCTCCTTCAGCACCACGGGCTTCACGGCCACCGCCGCCACGCCGCACTCGATGAGCGCAAGCAGCGCCTCTTCGGCCAGATCGGGGTGCACGCCGGCGAAACCCAGCGTGGTGAACACGAATTCGCCCGAGGTGAACACCTCGTAGCCGCCCGTGAACGGCTCGTGATCGAGGGTGCCCACGCCCGTGACCTCGCGTGCGGCCGCCCCGTCGCAGGGAGTCGCCAGCCAAATGCTGTCGAAGGCCCTCATATTCATGACATCGCCGACGGTGATCATCGCCTCTCCTTGTCCTCGTGCCGGGCGGAACGGCGGAAGGTGCGTTTGCGGAGGAAGGAGCCTTCAGGGATCGCAGAGGGCGCGAGCTCATCGCATACCACCTTGTCCGAGACGGAAGGCGCGGCAGAAGCCGAACCGTCGGAGGCATAACGCGAGGCATCTCCTACGAGGATACGATAGAGGTTGCAGGAGCGGTTGGCTGCGGCGGCAGGCTCCCAGTCGGTGGCAGTGGCGCGGGACAGGGCCTCCTCCACCGTGGCGGGGGCATCCTCGTCGTGGTTATCAGGACCGAACGTGTTGAGCCAGTGCAGATCGCGCACGATGAGCCGGCGGCTGGGCTCGTGAGGCACGAGGGTTTCCAGCTCGTCGCCTTCCGCGAAACGATTGCGGCACAGGAGGTACAGGTACTGCGGATCGTCGGGAAATCCTTCGACTTCGCGCTGCACGCTTCGCTCTGGATGACGCGGGGAGGATGCGACGACGTCGGCCACGTGCATGGTCTCCTGCTCGTAGCCATCGTAGGCGGTCGCCTGTTCAGCCTCGGAGAAATAGAAGCCAGTGCCGTAGGGACGGTGGGATACGGCCAGAAGCTCGTCGGCCACGACCTCGGGCGGCTCGCCGTCGAGCACCCGGCGGTAGGCGCCCACCACGGTGGCCACATAGAAGGCCTTCTTGTTGCGACCCTCGATCTTGATGGAATCCACACCCGCATCGGCCAACGCCCGTAGGTGCGCGAGCATGTTCAGATCCTTCGCATTCATGATGAAGGTGCCGCGATCGTCCTCCTCGATGGGAAAGAACTCTCCAGGGCGCTTCTCCTCTTCCAGCTGGTAGCTCCAGCGGCAGGGCTGGGTGCAGTGACCCTTGTTGCCCGAGCGGCCGGTGAGGTAGCTGCTGATGAGGCAGCGACCCGAGACCGCCATGCACATGGCGCCGTGGGCGAAGGCCTCGATCTCCAGATCGGGCGGCGCGTCCTGGCGCAGGCGGGCGATATCAGTGAGCGACATTTCGCGGGCGCACACCACGCGGCTCGCGCCGAGAGAGTGCCACACCCGGGCCGCAGCCGCATTGGCCACCGAGGCCTGGGTGCTCACATGGCGCTCCACCCGCGGCGACACCTCCCCGGCCACAGCGAAGGCACCGAGGTCGCCGATGATGAAGGCGTCCACCCCGGCCGCGTCCAGCGCGCGGAAGAACGCCGGCAGCCCGTCGATGTCATCGGGGTGCATGAGAATGTTGCAGGTGACGTGCACCTTCACGCCGTGCTCGTGAGCAAAGGCCACAGCAGCGGGAATCTCGTCCATGCGGAAGTTCGCCGCCCGCGCCCGCATGCCGAACCGCTCGGCCGCCAGATACACCGCATCGGCCCCGAAGGCCACGGCGGCCCGCAGCTGTTCCATCCCACCCGCCGGCGCGAGCAGTTCCATCGGCATGCCTCCCAACGGGCTACCCCTCGAACGTCACGCGGGCACCCTGGGGGGTGTCCTCGATCACGAAGCCGAGATCGGCCAGGCCGTTGCGGACGCCGTCAGCTACGGCCCAGTTCTTCTCTTTGCGGGCCGTCGCGCGGGCCTCGAGCAAGCGCGCCACGGCGATCTCCGGATCATCGCCGTCATAACCGGCCAAGTCGGCCGCGAGCGCCACCACTTCCACCGGGTAGGCCTCCCCTACCTCGGCGGCCGTCACATCGATGCCGAGCACGTCCATGAGCTCCACGATGGCGTCGCGCGCCTCGCGCACGGCGGCGGCTTCTTCGGCCGCGAGGGTCTTCGCATCGGCCACGAGCGCATTCGCATCGCTCACGAACGAGAAGACCTCACCCAAGGCCGCCGGCGCGTTGAAGTCGTCATCCATGGCCTCGGTGAAGCCCGCACGCAGAACGGCCACACGATCGGTGAGCGCCGCGGCGTCCAGCGTGGCCACAAGGGCCGCCTCGGCCGTCTCGGGCTCAAGGGCCGCCTCGCCGCGAGGCGTGCCCGTTTCCAGCAGCCAATCCAGGGCCTTCACGGCGTTCTCGATACGCGTGAGGGCCGCGTCGGCCTCGGCAACGCGCTGCTCGCCGAACACGAGCGGGCTGCGGTAGTGGCTCTGCAGCATGAGCATGCGCAGGGCCGCCGGACGCACCTGCTCCAGCACCTCGTGCAGCAGCAGGAAGTTGTTCAGCGACTTCGACATCTTCTCGGTCTCGCCGGTCTCGGCGTTGGCGATCTGCAGCATACCGGAATGCATCCAGTAGTTGGCGAACGTGCTGTCGCAGGCGCACTCGGACTGGGCGCGCTCGTTCTCGTGGTGCGGGAACACCAGGTCGGCCCCGCCGCCGTGGATGTCGAAGGGCAGTCCCAGGTACTTCTCGGACATGGCCGAGCACTCGATGTGCCAGCCCGGACGGCCCTTGCCCCAGGGGGATTCCCACGCCGGCTCGCCGGGCTTGGCCGCCTTCCACAGGGCGAAGTCCAGCTCGTCGCGCTTGCGCTCCTCCAGGCCCTGGCCGTCGGCGCGCAGCTCGCGGTGGCCGCTTTCCGCCTCGTCCACATCGCGGCCCGAAAGCTGCCCGTAGCCCGGGTAGGAGCGCACGTCGAAGTACACGTCGCCCTCCGACACGTAGGCGTGGCCGCGCTCGATCAGACGCTCGATGAGGGCGATCATGGTGCCGATCTCCTCGGTGGCCTTCGGGCGGATGTCCGGGTCCTGCACGCCGGCCGCGCGCATGTCCTCGATGAACAGGCGCGTGTACTCCTCGGCCACTTCGGCGGCCGTGCGCGCCTCCTCGGCAGCGCGGCGGATGATCTTGTCGTCCACGTCCGTCACGTTCTGCACGAAGGTGACGTCGAAGCCGCGCCAGCTGAGGTAGCGGCGGATCATATCGAAGGAGATGAACGTGCGCGCGTTGCCGATGTGGATGCGGTTGTACACCGTCGGCCCGCAGACGTACATGGAGACCTTCCCGGGCTCGACGGGTTCGAAGTCCACCTTCTGGCGGCGGCGCGTATCGTACAGCTTGATCATAAAAGCTCCTTCGGGCGTTCATTCAGAATGAGAGCCATTGTAGCGCAAGAAAGCACCCTCACCTTTGCGACCCAGGCGATTAAAGCACGAACATCAGCTCAACAAGCTGACGGCCTTGAGCAGGTCACTCACCGCGCTGCCCTCTCACGTCTATGCTCAAGTCGAGCCCGAGCATAGAAGCTACATCGAGAGCCTTGCCGAACTGGATAGTCTCCTTACCGTTCTCCAAATCGGAAATAAAGCGCGTGCCGCACCCGCAATACTCGGCCATCTCTTGCTGCGAATAGCCGAGCTCTTTGCGACGCGCACGAATGGCTTGCCCCAGGACCTTCATCGAGTTAATGCGCATGATGCTCTCATTATCTATCGGGAATATCTGCCGATCGAGAACTATATCATTACCGATCGGGAATGAAAAGGAAGTCCAGGCGACTTTATTACCGATCGGGAATGATATGGAGTGCGAGACTTTCAGGCTACAAGGTGAGCACGAGCACTGTCTGCCCCTACTCTTCCCCGTCGTCCAAGTAGTTGCGCAAGATCTGCATGCGGCGATCCAAATCGGCGGCGGTCTCGGCCAGATCGGCCAGCTCCGCGGCCACCGCCGCGGCCTCTTCGTCGGGAAGATCCTTCTTGTAGCGCAGCTGATGCTCCAGCGATGCCCAAAAGTTCATGGAGATGGTGCGCAGCTGCACTTCCACTTTCACCGAGCGCTTCTCACGTTCGAGGAAAATGGGCACCTCGATGATGAGGTGCAGGCTGCGGTACCCGCTCGGCTTCGGGGAAGCCACGTAGTCGCGCCGTTCGATAAGGATCACGTCATCCTGGGAAAGCAGCGACTCGGCCAGAGAGAACATATCTTCGGGAAAGGTGCAGACCACGCGCACGCCCGCCACATCGAAGATGTTCTCCTCGATGGAATCCACCGACATGGGGAAGCCTTTGCGGGCGAGCTTCTTCGCCAGGCTGTCGGTGCTTTTCAAGCGCGATTTGATGGACTCGATGGGGTTGCGATCGTGCTGCAGCCCGAACTCGGCGTCCAGTACGCGGAATTTCGTCTCCACCTCCATCATGGCGCACTCGTAATAGGTCATGAGGCGTCGGTAAGGTCCGAAGTTGCGTTCCAGCATAGCGGCGAACTCATCGCTGCCGGCCAGTCGCGCCAGCATCTGGTTCGCCAGTTCCTCCCGCTGCTCGTGCAACACATCCAACGCGCTTTGACCCAGCGCGCCCTGACCGTCGCGCAGTCGCACCACTGCGTTCTCGAAGGCCCGCTCCGTCAACCTCGCCATAACCGCTTCCTTCCACACAAAAATCTCCCGCAGGGACTGCGCCCGCGCGGGAGATTATAGGGGACGCGCACGATGCGCGGCGGAATTCTACAACCGTTCTATCGGAACTCTATCGCGCCTCGGCAGCGGCGGACGGGGAAGCTTCGGCATCGACGCCCTCAAGATGCACGGAGGCGTGCCAGTTGCCGGGCTCGCCGCTTACCTGGTACACGTAGGTGGCACCGTCTTTGTCATAAGTGCCCATGGCGGCGCCGTTAGTGGCCAGCTGGTCGGTCAGGTCGATGGGCTCGACGCCCTCGGGGGCTAAAACCACGTGGCCATCAGTGGACTCGAGCACCATGTCGTCGGCGTTCGGCGATCCGTCTTCGGCGCCTTCCACCGTGTAGTCGTGAATCTCGTAGGTGGTGTCGTCGAAGTCGCCGCCCTCCGAGATCATGGTCATCTGCACCTCCCCGCCTTCGCCATCGGCGTCTTCCACCGTGTAGTTGATCTCGCCGACGGTAGTGTCGCCGTTCTGGCTCATCTGCACGTCCATCTCCACTGGCTCGCCGTTGATGTAGACCGTGGCCTTCTCCACCCAGGTCTCGCCCGTGGCAGCATAGCAGACGCCGTTGGTAACCACGAATACCCCGAGCAATGCCGCGCAGGTGGCCGTCGCGAATTTCAGGGCCGTCGTACGCTTCTTCGTCTTCTCCATGGGAATGCCCTTAACCTTTCCTATCAGGTCAGCAGAGGCATGGACCTCGCCCATCATGGCTTTGTATTGGCTCTGGTTGCTCATCTTCCCACGCCTCCTTCAATGACTGTTTCAGTAACTTCCTTGCTCGGACGAGCCGGGTGCGCACCGTGGGCTCCTTGATGCCCAGCACCTCGGCGATCTCGCGGGTGCCCATGTCCTCGAAGTAGAACAGGTGCACGACAATGCGGCACTTTTCGGGCAGCGTGCCCAAAGCCGCGTACAGCGCCTCGTGAGCCGGCTCGGCGAAAGCGGGCTCCTCGAAGGGCGGGGCATCGCCGTCGCGAATGTCCCGCAGCTCCACTCGCTGGCGCCACAGACTCCGCCAGAGGCTCTTGCACTCGTTCACCGTGACGCGAATGAACCAAGCGCGCAGATGCTCATCGCGGGCGGATTCGCGTTCGGGCACGGCCGCCAAGGCTCGGCCGCCATTGCGCTCGGGCCCGTCGCAAAACCATGTCGGCGGTTTCTCGTAGAACTTCAAGAACACCGCCTGAACCACGTCCTCCGCATCGGGTACCCGCCGCGTCTGGTTGAGCGCGATGCGGTACACCATGTCGGCGTAGTCGTCGACGATCTGTCGGTACTGGCGATTGTCCACAGGTTTCCTTCTCGTCCGTCGAGAAAGCGGCGACAGCGCGGCCGCTAGCTTGCCGCCCCGTCGCCACCTTCCACAAAAGGCCTTTCACAGACAATACGCTTGAGAGCGGAGAAATGTGCGACGCTTGGGAGAGATTTTGGGATTGCGAGAATCAACCTAAAACTGCAGCAGCCCTTCCATGGAGCAGCGCAAGGCGCAGGCGAGGCGGTAGACCGCCTCAGCGGAGGCGCGATTGGTGTTCTTCTGCCGCTGCTCGTACATTTGGATGGAGCGCAAGCTTATCCCCGATCGCTCAGCCAACTCCTCCTGGGTCAAGCTGCACAGCTCGCGCTGGCGCTTCAGTCGTGTCGGCAACGAGGCGGCCGAGCGAGCGTCTTCCCACTCGCCCGCCTGCAGCTCAGCGAAGACGCTCGCGGGGCTCACCTCGCCGACGTCGCTCACCCAGCGGACGCGCAGGACGTAGAAGGCCGCCTTCTCCGGTGCGTAGTCGAAGGTTCAGGTTAGGTTCTGATGGTCGTTAAATGCGGCACACGAGGCAGGTGGCGTAGGCGGTGATGCCTTCTTCGCGGCCTTCGGGGCCCAAGTGTTCGGTGGTGGTGGCCTTCACGCCGACGTTTTCCACGGGAAGCCCCATGGCCGCTGCCAGGTTCTCGCGCATAGCCTCGCGGTAGGGCGAGAGCTTCGGCGCCTGGGCGGCGATGACGCTGTCAACGTCGAGAATCTCGAAACCGCGCTCGCGCACGAAGCGGGCCACCTCGGCGAGCAGCTTGAGCGAGTCGGCGTCCTTGTAGGCCGGGTCGGTGTCGGGGAACAGCTTCCCGATGTCGCCCCCGCGCACAGCACCGAGCAGCGCGTCGGAGATGGCATGGGCCAGCACGTCGGCATCGGAGTGCCCGTCGAGCCCCTGATGGTGCGGGATGTCTACCCCGCCCAAGATGAGCTTGCGGCCCGGAGCAAAGGCGTGCACATCCATTCCCAGCCCCGTCCGAAGATTACGCAGGTCGTTCATACCGGCTCCTTCCGCCTTCCTCCATCATGTATATCGCCGTTGAGAACCCTTCTCATTTCCCGCTCGGTCATTGAAAGGGTCCGATTTTGCAGCAAATCGCGAGTTATAAGCGTCTGCGTGATGCGCTTCGCCGCATTCCAGGTTTTCTGCCCAGCAAAACCCCAGGTCAGAAATTCGCAGCTTTTGAATGTCTCGAACGAAGCAAGCTCCAGACGCTTATAACTCGCGATTTGCTGCAGAAAATGCCGTCTTCGTCGACCGTTACCTATGCTCGGAGTTCAAAAGCATAGTGCGGACGGCACTGGCGAGAAGCACATAGTCCTCGGGCACCGTAAGCTTAATGTTGTCGCGCTTCCCTTCCACGATCAGCACTTTGCCGCCAAGCCGCTCGATGAGCGACGAGTCGTCAGTTCCCACGAAGCCGTCGGACAGCGCGCTCGCATGGGCGCGGCGGTAGATGCCCGCGCGGAAGACCTGGGGCGTCTGAGCATTCCAGAACACCGACCGGTCGGGGGTGCCCACCACCACGCCGTCTTCCACGACCTTCAGCGTATCCACCGCCGGATGCGCCACAATGGCGCCGTCGGCATCGAAGTTGCCCTTGACCATGTTGATGGTGTGCTCGATGAGGTCTGGCGACACGAGCGGCCGGGCACCGTCGTGCAGCACCACGTACTCGTACTCGTCGCCCACCATCTCGAGCCCCGAGAACGCCGACTCCTGGCGAATGGCCCCTGAAGGCGCGAGCACCACCGGCGTCACGAACGGGAACGGGTCGATGGCGCGGGACAAGTACTCGTGCATGCGCTCCTCGGGGCACACGATGACGATGAGCCCCACATCGCCTACCGCGTCGAAGGCCTCGGCCGACCACGTGAGGATGGGCTTGCCGGCAATCTCCACCAGCTGCTTGCCACCTTCTTTGCCGAAGCGCTCCCCTGTGCCACCGGCCAGAATGATGGCCGCCGTCTGGGGCTTTTTGTCCACTTTGCCCTGCAGCTGCAGAAGCGGCGAGCTCAGGGCATCGAAATCGAGCTCATCCATGCAAAAGGACGGCTCGCGAAGAACCGAGGGCTCGGTGACGGGATCGATGATGTTCGGCATAAATCCTCCCATGGCGATAGCGTGGCGTTCGAGCGCAAGACCACGAGGGCACGCTCTGATACTTGCTTATAGTATAAGCCATCAGAGGGATTTTCGAATTTTCTCACCTGAATGCCAGTTGAAGGGCGAAATGGCCTTCAACCATGAGCAAAAATGCCAGTTGAAGGGCGAAATGGCCGAATTGGGGCCCTTTTCTGAAGCGAAGTATCGGCCATTTCGGGGTCGAACTGGCATTTACCGCAGCGTTTCCGGAAACAGCGCGCCGAGACAACGCCGAGGCGGCAATGCTGGGACGGCAACGCTGGGACGGCAACGCCAGCACGTAAAAAGGAGGCTCCGGAGAGCCTCCTGCCATACAGCAAAATCCGCACATGCTGCGCAACCGGAGCGCAGTGCGCTCGTCAAGACCCAGCCTGCGAGGCGAGCCACAAGTGCACCGAGCAAATCGCGGCCGCCCGGCAATACGCTCGGGCAAGCGCCGGTAGCCGAAAACGACCCTATTCCCCTCCCGCCAGGGAACCGGCGGGGGTGCCGGCGCCGCGGCCACTTCCCACGCCGGCGTGGCCCAGGTCGTAGTTCGTCAGCAAAAGCTCGGCGTCACGGGCGATGGAGTCGCGCTTGCGAGGTGCCGGGATGGAACCGGTTCCCTCGGAGAACACCAGCTCCTCGCCGTCCTCGGACACGGTGACGTCCACCACCGACCCGCTCGTCCAGCGGCCCTCGAGAATCTGCTCGGACAGCGGATCCTCCAGCATGCGCTGGATGGCGCGACGCAAGGGGCGCGCACCGAAGGCGGTGTCGGTGCCCTCTTTGGCCACGAGGCGCTTGGCGGCGTCGTCCAGGTTGATAGTCATGTTCTGGGCGATCATGCGCTCGCGCAGCTCGGCCACCATGAGGTCGACGATCTGCACGATCTCGTCCTCGGTCAGGCTCTTGAACACGATGATCTCGTCGATGCGGTTCAAGAATTCCGGACGGAAGGCGTTCTTCAGCTCGTGCATGACGCGGCTCTTGATTTCCTTGTCGGAAAGCCCGTTCTGCCCCGAGTTCGAGAAGCCCAGCGTGGTCGTGGTGGTGATGTCGCGGGCGCCCACGTTCGAGGTCATGATGATGACGGTGTTGCGGAAGTCCACAGTGCGCCCCTGGGCGTCGGTCAGGCGCCCCTCCTCCAGAATTTGCAGGAGGATGTTGAACACATCCGGATGCGCCTTCTCAATCTCGTCGAAGAGCACCACCGAGTACGGGCGCTGGCGCACGGCTTTGGTGAGCTGGCCGCCCTCGTCGAAGCCCACGTAGCCCGGAGGCGAACCCACCAGGCGCGACACCGTGTGCTTCTCCATGTACTCGGACATGTCGAAGGACAGAAGCGCGTCCTCGGAGTTGAACAGGAACTCGGCCAGCGCCTTGGAAAGCTCGGTCTTGCCCACGCCCGACGGGCCCAGGAAGATGAACGAACCAGCGGGGCGCTTCGGATCCTTCAAGCCCGAGCGGGAGCGGCGGATGGCCTTGGAAAGCGCGGTGACGGCCTCGTCCTGGCCGATGATGCGCTCGTGCAGAACGCCTTCCATGCGCAGCAGCTTTTCGGTCTCGGCCTCGGTGAGGTTGCTCACGGGCACGCCAGTGGACATGGACACCACGTCGGCGATGTCCTCGACCGTGACATTCTGCACGGTCTTCGACGTGTCCTCCTCCCACTTCTTCTCGGCCTCTTCGCGCTCCTGCTTCAGGGCCTCTTCCTCGTCGCGTAGCTCGGCGGCGCGCTCGAACTGCTGCTCGCCGATGGCGCGATCCTTGTCGGCGCGCACCTTCCGCAGCTTCTCGTCCAAATCGCGCAGCTCCTTGGGCAGCGTCATGTTGCGGATGCGCATGCGGGCGCCGGCCTCGTCCATGACGTCGATGGCCTTGTCGGGCAGGTAGCGATCCTGGATGTAGCGGTTGGCCAGCTGCACGGCGGCGGTCAGCGCCTCGTCAGTGAAATGCACACCGTGGTGCGCCTCGTACTTGTCGCGCAGGCCCTCCATGATGCGCACGGCCTGCTCCTCGTTGGGCTCGTTGATGGTGAGCGGTTGGAAGCGGCGCTCCAGCGCGGAGTCCTTCTCCAGGTGCTTGCGGAACTCCTCCAGGGTGGTGGCGCCGATGATCTGAATCTCGCCGCGGGACAGCGGGGGCTTTAAGATAGCGGCCGCATCGATGGAGCCTTCCGCAGACCCGGCGCCGATGATGGTGTGGATCTCGTCGATGAACAGCAGCACGTCGCCGGCGTCCATGACCTCCTTGATGACCTTCTTCAGACGCTCCTCGAACTCGCCGCGGTACTTCGAGCCGGCCACGAGCGCGGACACGTCCAGCGTGATAAGGCGCTTGTTGCGCAGGATGTCGGGCACCTGGTTGGCCACGATGAGCTGGGCTAAGCCCTCGGCGATGGCCGTTTTGCCCACGCCGGGCTCGCCCAAAATGAGCGGGTTGTTCTTCTGGCGGCGCGAGAGGATCTGCATGACGCGCTCGATTTCCGACGCGCGGCCGATGACCGGATCCAGCTTGCCCTCGCGGGCCTTCTTGGTGAGATCGGTGCCGAACTCGGTGAGCATGGAATCCGACGAGCTCGCCGGGCCATCGAAGCCCGCGCGCCCGGCGTAGACCGGCGATTGGCCCACGAGATCGTTCAGCGCTCCGCGCACGTCGTCGCCGGAGACGTTCAGGCGGCCCAGCACCTCGAGCGCCGTGCCCTCGCCCTCGCGCACGATGCCGAGCAGCAAGTGCTCCGTGGAGATGTAGGACTGCCCCATCTGCATGGCCTCGCGCAGCGAGTTCTCCAGCACGCGCTTGACGCGCGGCGTGAAGGAGAGATGCCCGGAGACGTCGGTGTCCTCGTCGATGGTGACCACCTGGCGGATGGCCTGAACGACGCCGTCGTAGCTGACGTTCAAGCGGTCGAGCGCCTGGGCGGCAAGACCGTCCTTCTCCTGGATGAGGCCGAGCAGGATATGCTCGGTGCCCACGTAGGGCTGGTGAAGCGAGCGCGCCTCATCCTGAGCCAGGACAAGCACTTTGCGCGCCTTGTCCGTGAATTTCTCGAATGACATGGTTGCCTCGTTCCTTGGGTTGGTGCCCTTCTGCGAATGCTTTCTCTCTGGTAAAACTGACACGTCGGGCACGGTAAATAGTTCCCGTGCAGTTTAGCACTCCCTATCTTGAATTGCTAAACCTGGATCCCGGAAACCCCTCATTTGTGGGCACGTTGTGAGGGAGGAGGCGTGTCATGCTCGGCCTCTTCGTCGGCGGCGCGCTCCTCCTCGTCGCGGTTGTCTTGACGGGCGTCCTCGCGGCGGACGTCGCGCTCGATCTTGCGCAGGTTGGCATTTTGGAACTCGGCCACGAAGCCGGCCGAGAAGATGCCGCCGGGAATGGCCACGAGCGCCACCGAGAGAAACATGATGACCGAGCCCACAATGCGCCCCGCCGGCGTGATGGGCACCAAGTCGCCGTAGCCGGTGCCGGTCACCGTGGTCACGGCCCAATAGATGCCGGACAAAAGGTTGTTGAACTTGTCGGGCTGGGCCGGATGCTCGATCTCGTACATCACGACACTGGCCACTACCACGAGCATGGCGATGACCAGAAACGATGCTACGATCTCGTGATAGTGTTTCGAAATGACGCGGCCGATGGTGCGCAGACCCCGCATGTAGCGAGAGATCTTTATCAGGCGCACCAACCGCACCACGCTGATGATGTTCTGCAGCGCGGGCGTGACAGGCAGGAACCACGCCGCCATATTCGGCCCGAAGGACAAGAAGTCGATGATGCCCCACGGCGAGAAGATATAGCGCAGCCGCGCGCGAGCCGGCGTACAGTTGCCGTAGGCCAAATCGGCAATCCAGATGCGAGCGATATACTCCACGAAGAAGCACACCGTCGAGAACCGGTAGAAGCCCTGGATAATATTGGCCGCCACGGGATCGAGCCCCGGCTGAGCGGAGACGAACACCACCACAGCATTCAGGAGGATGAGCGCGAACAGCGCACCTCCGACGATCTTCGCCGGCCAGTTCGCCCGATTCAGGTTCTCCAGAGCGTAGAAGGTCTCGCGTTTGAACGCGGAGGAGTCGCCCAAGCGCCGACGCAGGCCCTCGCGGCGCGTGCGCTCCTTGCGCCGCCGGCGCTCCTCG
>OGGQ01003061.1_pt1 | contig 16553 bp, 10 predicted proteins | sample 1571191 | NCBI WGS metagenome assembly OGGQ01 (sample SAMEA2582061, study PRJEB24529) | metagenome | biome: Human gut stool | place: China | collected 2011
GAAGGTGACGCGGTTCCAGCGCAACCGGATTTTCTATACCGGCAGCCGGCTGGAGTTGTCGACCTCTCAGCCTTCAACATTGAAGACACGGTTATTTACCTTAAAAAAGGATCCTGAGGTTTCCGGTGATACCGGCGCGGTGTTCCGCAACGGTCAGACGACGATCTGCACGATCAGCGACGGGATGGGCTGCGGCCCCCAGGCAGCCCGCAGTTCCCAATTCGTTACGCAGGTGCTGCAGCGGATGCTGAGCGCCAAGCTGCCGGTGGAAGCGGCGGTTCAGAGCATCAACGCTCTGCTTCACGCCGATCAGCGGGAGTTGTTCGCAACCTTGGATTTCCTGTGTTATGACCAACGCCGCCATCAGGCGTTCCTGAGTAAGTCCGGCGCATGTCCGACGTATCTGATCCGGGAGGATCAGATCATGGAAATCAGCGGCGAATCACTGCCGATCGGGATCATTCAGGAAATTGAAACGGATTGCTTTCAAATTGACTGCCAGGATCAGGACTGCTTCGTGATGAGCAGTGACGGCGTGGAAAAACAAGTGCTCGATCAGTGGATCCGCGGCGGCGATCCGGATCAGATTCTGCAGCGGATTGAAACCGGTCTGCAGGCGATGGAGGAAACCGGCTGCGCCGACGACGTGACCGTGTTAATCGCCCGTGTCAGCAAGCGCTGACGCGGGTTTTTCACATTTTGGATTTCAAAACAGAAAAAAAGCCCGAATTTATACAATAATCCGGGATTGTCGCAGGCGAATCGCTTGGCAACGGAATATTTCTGTGGTTCAATAAATAAACCAGGAATTCAAACGGAAGGAGGCGGTACAATGCGATGGAATCAGCTGGCGGAAAAAAAGTGGATCGTGGGTGTTTCCGGCGGTCCCGATTCGATGGCGCTTCTGGATTTGTGCCGCCGTCATCGTGTGAGCGTTGTGTGCGCCCATGTGAATTATCATCACCGGCCGACTGCGGACCGCGACCAACAGATCGTTGAAGCCTACTGCCGAAATTATGCGATTCCGTTTTATTCGCTGGATCCGGTTAAGGAAACGTCTGGAAACTTTCAAGCCTGGGCGCGCGAGGCACGGTATGCCTTCTTTGCGCGGCTGGCTGTTCAGGAAGCGGCGGCAGGCGTTCTGATCGCGCAGCATCTGGATGATTTTCTGGAAACGGCGCTGCTTCAGCAGGAGTCCGGAAGGCAATGCGAAGTGCTGGGCATCCGGGAAGAAGGCCGGGTGCTGGGCGTGGTCGTCGTCCGGCCGTTGTTAAGCTGGACGAAACGGCAGCTGCAGGAATACTGCAACCGGCACAAAATTGCCTATGGGATCGACGAGTCCAATCTGAGCGACGATTACCGCCGTAATCAGCTGCGGCATCATGAGCTGGCGGAACTCAGCGAAGCAGAGAAGCGGAGTGAAGTCAGAAAACTGAAGGCGCGCAATCATGATCGTCAAAAAAAGAAGGAAGCTGTCGAAGCAAAGCTGAATCCCGCGGATCCGATCATTTCCCAGGAAATATTTCTCACGCTGAGCGAAGCGGAACAACGGATTTTCCTGCGGGCGTGGATGCAGGAACAGGGCGTGGTTCCGCCATCGGAAGCCTTTCTTATCGAGCTAATCAAAGCGCTGAAGCAGAAAAACGGGAATTTCGACGTAAGTTTCAGTAAAGACCGCCGGTTTCAGGCGGCTTACGGATTCTTTTCACTTGACTTCACAGATGAGGTATCTTATTGTTATGTTCTGGATAAAATAGAATTGTTCGCGACGCCGTATTTCAGGATCGCGGAGAACGGAGAATCCACGGAAGCGGTCACTTTATATCAGGAAGACTTTCCGATCACAATCCGCAATCCCCATCCCCAGGATGCGATTCAGCTCCGGTTCGGCACAAAGCGTTTAAACCGGTGGTTTATCGACAGAAAGATCCCGCCGGATCAGCGCCGGCGCTGGCCGGTTGTCGTCAACTGCCGCGGCGAGATCATTCTGGTCCCGAAAATAGGCTGTAATGTCGCACATTACTCTAACAATCCAACTTGTTTTGTGATAAAATAGGGATATTCTGGAGGTTTGACTATGCATCCATGTTTAGAAAAAATTTTACTCAATGAAGACGAAATCGTAGCTCGCTGCAAAGAGTTAGGACAACAAATTACCCAAGAGTACAAGAACAATGAACAACCGCCGCTGTTAGTCGCGTTGTTGAAGGGATCCGTCCCTTTTTTGGCAGAATTGATCAAGCACATCGATCTGGACATTCAGTTTGACTTTATGGACGTTTCCAGCTATGAGGGCACGGAATCGATCGGCGATATCAAGATCCTTAAGGATCTGGACTGCTCTGTCAAAAATCTGGACATTCTGTTGGTCGAAGACATCGTCGATACCGGCAGAACGTTGAAAACCGTCAAGGCGATGCTGAAAAACAAAGGCGCGAAGACGGTGCGCGTCGTCACGCTGCTCGACAAGCCGGATCGCCGGGTCGTCGATATTGAGGCGGATTATACCGGCTTTGAAATTCCGAACGAATTCGTAGTCGGATTTGGACTGGACTTCAATCAGAAGTACCGTAATTTTCCTTTTGTCGGTGTCCTGAAAGAAGAATGCTATAAGTAACGCTAGCGAAGGAGTGATACAATGCGTAATAATCGTTGGATCAATTTTGTTCCGTATCTGATTGTGATCCTGGCGCTGTTCAGTTTGATGAACATGAACACCGGGACTGCGACACAGAATCTGACCTACAACGAGTTTCAAAAGTTAGTTGAAGAACAGAAAGTCACCGAAAGCGCAGTGACGGTCGGCGACAATGTGATTAAAATCAAGGGTGTTTTTGAACAGGACGGCAAGAAGGTCGGCTTTACCGCTTCCGTACCGCGTTCGGAAACCGAAGTCGACGCGCTGATGAGCGCGCTGGAAGCCGCTGACGTCAAGGTCAGCGACATGAACGAATCGAATCTGTTTTTAGATACGATCTTATCGTTAATTCCATTTGTGATTTTCGGCGCGATGGCGTTTTTCCTGATTTCCAAGATGAACGGCGGCGGCAATAACAAGGCTTTTGAATTCTCAAAATCCCGGGCCCGGCTGGAAGGCAACATCAAGGTTCGCTTTGACGACGTTGCCGGGTGCGATGAAGAAAAACAGGAAATGGCGGAAAACTGACTGTACAGAAGAAAGCGAATGAAATAGGTATTTATAATGATCGTATAAATATTGTGTTCAACAAGAAGGCGGGGCTCATTCAAAGCTGGATCGTAGGTGGAAAAGAATTCCTTGAGAAAGGTCCTCAAATCAATTTGTGGCGGGCTCCGACCCATAATGATGGCGGTTACCGTCCCAAAACGGAGAATGAAATCTCCCGTCAATGGGTAGAAGCCGGACTGGATAGTTTGCAACATAAGTTGAAATCGTTTAAATTGGTCGAGGAAAAGAATGGTACAGTCAGTGTGGCAACAACGTTCGTTGCACAAAAAACGGGAAATAAGTCGTACGTGGAATATACCACCAAATATATTGTTGATCCTTCCGGAAAAGTACAGATAGATACTGATCTGAAGCCATTTGGCAATATAATCAGCTTCCCCCGTATAGGTTATACAATGACCGTAAAATCCGGCAACGATACTTTTTCATGGTATGGCTACGGACCGTATGATACATATAACGACAGACATTCAGGAGCTCGTTTGGGCCGATTCTCCGGAACTGTAGATGAACAGTTTACGCATCATGCATATCCTCAAGAGAATGGAAACAAATATCGTTGTTCGTGGGTGTCATTGACCGACAATGAGGGAATTGGACTTGTCGCTGAAGGTATGCCATTTATTGAATCCAGTGCAATGCATTATTCCCTTGAAAACCTGTCTGAAGCAATAGATGAAAGCCAATTAAAACGTACGGACAACGTCACGTGGAATATCGATTATAAAACATATCCGATTGGTAATAGGAGCTGCGGGCCTCCCCCACTCGAACAATATGTGCTTTTTGCAGAACCTGTGTCTTTCAGTTTTTCTGTTTATCCGGTTCTTAATAAAAAGACCGTCCAGTAAGCTTTTGAATATATAAAAGGTCGTCTGAAAAGGCCTTGATCTTATGAATCTCCTTTGCTACAACATATCGTAGTAAAGGGGATTTCTCTTTTTAGGAGCTTTCAATCCTTTCATCAGAAGGAAGCGTAGTATTGGTCATTTAGAATTCAGTGATGAAAATGACAACTGTATACGGTCTTGAAAGAGTATTTGTATAATAAATAGAATATTACATATGTATCATAAATTTATTGTTTATATACATAGTAAATAGATGTTTGTATCTTGCGATATTTATTTAATCAAAATATCTTTATCATTTATGCATAAACAGTTTGATCGTTTCTAATAAACTTTTGAAGAGTTTATTAGAAACGTTATCCAAGTTTATTAAAAACTATATGGAGGCTTTTAGTGGTGTTTGTATTGAATTTATATAACAAAAAAGGCTGCGGAATTCATATAATTTCGCAGCCTTTAGCTATTGACAGGATCTCTGTCTTTTGTATTTTATAGAATTACTTAGTTAATTTGTAGCAATTTATTTGTTCTAAAATTCATTATTTATTCGTCTTTTTAAATTTTAGTTGATGATCAATATTCTTGTTCTACAAATATACAACATAAAAAGAGCGTTTCCAAATTTTTGCGATATACAGAATTAAAAGTATTCTTAGTTACTTGTATTGAATCACTTCACTTCTGAAATATTTCAGGGTATTTCCTGATAAAATAAACAGGTGTACAGCTCCAAGCGTGGCAATAACTGTTGATAGGATAAAAATCGTATGGAGAAATAAAGTCGTTTGTAGGATCGTATGCTTCCCAGAATGTGTCAGCTCCTTTGGCGATCATCCCTCCCCAGTAATTGATTAAAGCCTCTTTTGCTTCGAGGTTCATTCCACAATCTATCAGCGATTGAATATAATAATGATACATATAAGGAGTGCCGGGATAACAAACATTTTGTGTTGTATCCAATGCTGATAAAGCCTTTTTGCCTTCGGCTTTACTGGCAACTCCGCTTAAAATCATCCATATCTGTGAAGCATAGGAAATCTGCTTGTCACCTGTTCCGACGAAAAGGCCGGTTTTCCGGTTGTATAAGTTTTTGCGGGCAGCCTTTATCATTTTGTTAGTTAATGCAGGCAAGTCGGCAACTTCTTTTTCTTTTCCGAGCAGTTGAGCCAGTTTATAGGATTCCTTAAGTGCGAATATGGATACTCCTTGTAAAGGAGCCTCTTTATACAAATCCTCTTTCCAATCGAAAAACACCCACCAGTCTTTCTTTACTTTCTCAAAATCCATCAATCCGTCGGCCTTGACATTGGTACGGACAATATCCAGCTGCTTTTTAGCCACAGGCCACAAGTCTTTGACAGTTTCCATATCGCCCGTTGCTTCCAGGTAGTCTTTCAATGTTACATTATACAGTAGCGCATATTCATAAAGAAACTGTTTGTCCTGGGCTCTCGGTACAGGATTTTCAATTACTGTAGCCAACAGATATCCGTTCAGGTCGCTCAATCCGGCCAACAAATACAAACACCGCTTTGTAAGGTCGTGTTGCTTGTAAGAATAATTGTTGCCAAGGGCTTCCAGATATAAATCGCCGATCCAAAGACGCTGATCTCTTTTCGGACCATCCTCGTAAACGGTTTGCATACATTCTTTCAATGTATTGAGCCCGACACGATCTATTTTCCTTATCATGGGATCAACTGCTTGCGGAAGCTCTTCAGGTATATTTTTGGCAGAAGTTTGAGCCATACATTTCATATCATGTATGTTGAAATCATAATAAGGAGAACTGCCCAACAACTCGATTTTTACGTAGCGGAAAGCCAGCCTGCGTGAAAGAGTGACTGTTTGCGGGACATACATTACAGAAACAACTTCGTCCTGAAGCCATGCCCTGCTTAAGCCTTCTTTATAAGAATCGAAAGGAACAGCTACTTCCGAAGGAACTTCCCCGAAAGTCAATTTAAACCTTAACGGACCGTCGGCTGCAAGCCCGGTGCTTCTTACCGAGAAACTAAAATATCCGGTCAGATGCTCTCCGAAATCAATCGTAATCTCTTTTTTCAGTCTGAAAGGCATAGAGTATAAAGAGTCGATAGGACTGACATCTACTGCTTTGTATTTCTGAAACGATTGTGTGTCGGGTACAATATCCACTACTTTCAGCGGCTTTTTCTCTGTGATTATAAGTTTCGGTTTATATTGTTCTGCTTTTTGTAGCCACTGCTTACGGTTGTTCCCATAATAGTCTTGTGCAAAACAAGCCAATGCGGTGAATACCAGTGTCAGGCTGAATAAGATCGATTTCATCATATTATTAATTCTCTTTGCTATCTATAACGTTCCAATTCCTGAAGTCATACACGCGTGATTCTTTTCCATGTGAAACATTCAGGAAACGTCCGTTCACCGCTTGTTCCATCCATGGGTTTGAATACAAAGGCCAATTTTCATAATCCACCTTTTCTCCGTTGACAAAACGTCCGTAATTATAGATAATTTTTAGTGTATCACCGCTAAGTGAGTGATAAATGGTCTGTCGATATTCTGGATTGGTAACGATGTATTCCAGTTTCGTTGTTTTCAGTATATCTTCTGCAAACAGATCCAGAGCTGTTTTCGTTCCTGTGGGTTGATATTTATCCGGCAAACAGGTTTCTATGACTGCGGCAGTACCACGTTGGTCGCAGCGTAACATCTTATGTTTTACTCCACGAAATACCCGGTCTTCGTCCCATGTGTATGGATGACAGAATTTTACGGCAAACAGAACACTTCCCCCGTCAAAGAATATCCAACCGGATTCGTCCTCTTTCATTTGTTTTATCGCGTCGATAGGCACTACTCCTGTCACATACGGATGAGGTTCTTCCGATTCTATTTTATACATGGCCAGCAACGTACCATTGTGTTGTAACACTTGTTCGCGGCAAGTAGCTCCGAAAAGGCTTTCGGCTGATCTACCATAATGGCTGATGTGAGTCAGGAAGAAAGTACTTGCCGGCGCATCCGATTCCCACACCAGTTTCCACCGGCGCATCTGCGCGCTCCATCCCAAGCTGATTCCATCCCATTGACTAGCCAATCCATACGTTTTGTTGATATATGTATATTTCTTGAATCCCCATGGATAATTGAGTTGTGCAAATGGAGTCATATCATGCGATTCTTTATGCACGTATGCCTTCTTTCTATCCGATGCTATATGCTGTATAATCTCTGGTACACGATAGGAAGAAACGGCTGCCAGTACACAGTAAAAACCTTCATTGTTCACAATCAATTCTCCGTTTTCATACTTTTGCTCTAATATCGGATTGGGACCTCCACCAAAAAACAACCAGCCCAAAAGTGGATAAGGACTCATCATGTGGGGAGAACAAGCAAAATAATATTCCCGTAAAGAGGAAGAAATGAAATAACCATTCAACCATTCGGGTGCCATGTTAAGTAAATGCCATTCAAGTGTCATTTGCACCTGTTTCTTAAATTCAGCATCCTTGCTGTGGTCGTACAAAGAAAGAAGGCAAGTGATATAGAATGTGCCGTACGTAGGAGAATCAAACTCTTTGATACCATAACGTACTGTCTTATCCATTACATCCATCAGTACTGAACGGCAATGTGCCATTACCGTGTCGGCTTTCCCCCAATCGGGGAAAGCCAGTGCGGTAAGATATCCAGCTGTTTTAAACATTAGTCTATGATTTTCTGTACTTCCATCTGCCAGGTAATCCTCGTTCGTCATGCGTTTCCGTACCTTTTCTTTCAGTTCTTTCGGGTACACAGACTGAAAGCGTAGGTACGCATCGATATTCTGATGACAATCGAACATATCGAAGGGTGCATCTTCCTGCATCCGGTTCAGCATATTCAGGGCATACTTGACATCTTTCTTTGTTTCCAGACGAGCCAGAACGAATCCCATTGCTGTCTTGATATCATTATCTCCCCAATATTGGTCATTCGGCCGGGCTTTGGAGTAATAATCAAGAAGATACTTTTTTCGCTCGTCAAAAGAAGACGCAGAGGTGAGAGAGAGGAACAGAAAAGCAAATGCCAGTAAAATCAACAGCTTTTTCATACTTAATATCCTTTACTTTGTTTCATTAATGGATTCGATCTCATTTCACTTTCAGGGATCGGAAGATAATAGTCCTGTGGATCATAATGTACAGTTCCTGCATTTGTTGAAGGGTATTTAGCCAGTTCCTGCTCCAGTATTCCCCAACGACAGATGTCATACCAACGGGTATTCTCAAAGAATAGTTCTTTGTAGCGTTCTTCTTGAAGTATTTCCATAGTGACAGTCGTAAAATCTTCTCCTTTGGTACCGGGTACGTCATAGTTGCTTTCACCCCATGCACGGCGACGGACTTTGTTTACATACTCGGTAGCTACATCTGCAGAGTTCAGTTTGAGCATAACTTCGGCATACATCAGATAAATATCTGCCAAACGAATGATGTCTACATTCTTGGTTGAGAACACAGGTGAAGACACATTATAGAAGTCGATATACTTGCGTTGGTAATATCTGTAAGTGGGGTCACTTGTATTCACTTGTTCAAATTCAGGTTTTGTAGTGGCAGTACTCCATTTTTTTACATTATAACCGTATAGTGTGGCTTCATTCAGTCGAGGATCGTTTCCGAATCGCGCTGCAGTGCGTTGATCGACGAAATAGTTGTTCCAGGCACCCGGAGCTCCTCCGAAAATACGAACCAAGTGATGTTGGGGGGCATCCTCATAAGCACTTCCTGATGAGAGATAATATTGTAGGGAGAAGATACATTCGGGGTTATTATCTGTATGCTGAATATAATCTGTAAAGTTGACAGGTTTGTCCAATTTAAAGCGGTTGTCACCTATCACTTTCTCAAATTCTATTTTGGCATTGGTAAAGTCGCTCATGTACAGATATACTTTTCCAAGTAATGCATGCACAGCCGGTCTTTGAGCCCATCCCTGGTCTTTGGTATAATCAGTGTCTGTGTAACCGGGACCGGGTATTGTAGTATTGACCGGGATCTGATTATCACCAATACAGGTTTCGGCTTTTTTCAGATCTTTGATTATCAATTGGTAACATTCTTCAATAGTCGATCTGGCAGTAATTGCATTACTAGCGTCTGCAACACCTTCTCTTAGAATAATTCCTTTTGCATCTTTATTATTTGGATAAGTTCCTCCGAAAGAAGGTCCTTGTTCTCCGAATAGGCGTAATAAATCGAAATGTATAAATGCTCTCAAAAATAAGCTTTCACCCTGAAAGTTCATTACCATTGTTTTTTTCTCTTCATCCAGTGCTTCCAAATCTATATGATCTATCAAGTCTAGCGTGAGATTGGTAGACGCTAAGGCCTTATAATATTTTATGTATGCCTCTTCTACATTCTTGTTGGTAGAAGTGAGTCCATTGATAGCCCATTGATTTCGTTGTTCTTCACCTAACCAATCGATATCCATTTCGTGTGACATGGTTGCCATATATTCGGTCTGTCTCCCATAAAGATGGATAGAACCGAGAGACCTGTAAGCACTTCCTAAAAACTCGCCTAATTTTGTGGGGTTTCTTTGTATAATTTCTCCAATATTATCGTCCGATACAGACGTTGTTAGAGGATGATCCAGAAAATCGCTGCATGCTGATGTCAGAAGCAGACATCCTGCTATGAACATATATTTAATTTTCATATTTATATTTTTTATCTGATTAAAAACCAACATTAAGACCAAATGAAATAGACCGGGATTGAGGGTATTGAGTTAAATTATAAACTCCCTGTTCAGCATTGTTATTACCTATAAATTCAGGATCAAATCCTTTGAATTTGGTGAATGTCAGTGCATTTTCTACTCCTACATAAATTTTCAGTTTTGATAATTTCATTTTAGATACTATTGATTTTCCGAAACTATATCCTAACTGAATATTTTTTAATCTTAAGTATGAACCGTCCTCAACCATGTATGAGTTGGGTAACTGATAGTTGTGAGTAGCATTACCCAGACGAGGCTGGCTGGTATGGGTATTGTTGGGTGTCCATGCATTCCACACATCCGGAGTTGAGTTCCAGTCGGCATTCATATTTTCCAGGCATTGCTTGGTATTGTTGTATATGTCTCTGTCGGCTACACCTTGCCAGTTCATGTTGAACTCAAAACCCTTGTATTCCAAGTTTACATTGAATCCATATACGTATGTTGGCCAAGGATTACCTATTGAAGTCATATCTTCATCATTGATACGTCCGTCTCCGTTCAAGTCTTTAAATTTAATATCTCCCGGGCCTATGTTTCCTGCATCGTATGCTACTCCCCATTTTTCCATTGATATAGCATTCAAGGCATCTATTTCTGCTTGTGTTTGATATAGTCCGTCTGCTACGTATCCCCAGAATGCTGCTACTGGTCCGTTTACGAGCGTACGATTGAAGTTTCCTCCGGACAAATAGCTGGCATTACCAATGTTTAATACTTTATTCTTGTTGTATGAGATATTTCCACTTACGAGGTAGTTAAAATGATTAATTGAACCTCTGTATGACAAAGCCAACTCAATACCTTTGTTACTAATTTCTCCTTTGTTCAATTTATAAGTATTGCTACCAACACCGATAGTTGAAGGTAATTTTTGTTCGATCAATGCATCGCGGGTTTTCTTGTTATATAAGTCGATAGTAGCTGTGAAAGCATTATTCCATGCACCAAGGTCTATTCCTATATTGGTTATTCTTGTTTTTTCCCATGTTACGTCTTTATTTGGAGTTTTTTGGGCCAGCCAAGTACCGTTGGTTTGCAATTTATATTCTTGTCTCCACCAGTTTTTGTCGATACTGTTGTTTCCTATTTCTCCGATACCAAATCTTAGTTTCAGATCATTTATTTTTTCCACTTTAAAGAACTTTTCATTGGCTATGTTCCAACCGATAGAAACAGACGGGAAGAAAGCACTTCTTTTGCCTGGAGCGAATATGTCACTGGCATCATTTCTGAAGTTTGCTGTTAGCAAATAACGATTATCATAAGCGTAAGTAATACGTCCGAATAGAGAGTAGCTGCTGCCTGTGCTCCAAGCGTTGGTACCATCTCTATGATCGGTAAGAGCAGTACTTCTTAAGTCTTGAGCCGGTATACCCCATTCAGCATATCCTGATGCGTCATCATTGCGTGATTCTCTTACTTCAAAACCGATCATTGCTCCAAGATCGTGTTTACCGATTAATGTATTGTAGTTTACGTACGTGTTTAATAGATAGGAAGTACTTTGATTATGAGCATAATCCAATTGATGTCCTTGAATGTTTTTTCCTTCTACAAAATCAATTGAGTTGGTTGATATACCTCCAAATGTGTTATATAAGAACTGCGAAGTCGCATGATTGCTAAGAGTTCCTGTCAGGTTGGTAGTCCATACCAGTCCTTTTATCGGGGTGATGATTGCTTGTAAGTTTCCCCATGCAGTATTCCATTTTTCCCAATGATCTTTCAGGTCTGCACTTTCTAACGGATTTCCTCCTTGCCAGTCAATGGTTTCTTTAAATTCGTCTGTGAAGTATCCATATCCTGTATTCATCGGGTTAGTGTCGTCATATACATTCATCGCCGGGTTGGCACGTAAGATATGTTGCCAGTCCAATGCATTGTGTTTCCTTTTCGAGTGATTGAAATTTACAGTTTGGCTGAACTTCAACCATTTCAATGGAGTTTGTTCAAATCGGGCCTTGATGGCCCATTTTTTATAGTTTGTATTTACAAAAGTACCTTCATCATTGGAATACATAGCTGAAAGGAAATAAGATGACCTGTCAGAAGCTCCGGAGATGTCAATGCTATGGGAATGTTCTATTCCGGCGTTAAACATTACGTCTACCCAGTCGGTATTAGGCAGTTGAGATACCTCATTGGGAGTCAGGAAATAGAATGATTTAATATCGTTAGTTGTAGGTTCACCCTTATCCGGATTGTTAGACATCCATCTGGCTTTGTACATATCAATGTAGCCTTGGGTTCCCAGCGTTTCAGGTAGCCCGAGTGCATGGTTTACTTTTACATATCCGTTGTAGTTTACAGCTATTTTTCCTTTAGATCCTTTTTTGGTTGTCACTAACACGACTCCATTGGCAGCTTCGATACCGTAGATGGCAGCGGATGCAGCGTCTTTCAATAATTGAATAGATTCTACTTCGTTAAAGTTGTCCAGTGGCATTCCGGGGACTCCGTCAATAATCCAAAGCGGAGTGGCTTTGTTCAGTGTTCCTACACCGCGCATGATGATAGAAGAACTTGCACCGGGCTGCCCGCTTTGCCTTGATATATATACAGGAGCTTTTCCTTGTAAAGCCTGTGAGGCATCATTGGTAGACATCGTGTGTAAGTCGCGTGATCCCAAAGATGTAATGGATCCTGATACATTAGCTTTCTTTTGTACACCATAACCCACTACGATGACTTCGTCCAACTGTTTAGAATCTTCGGCTAATACGATTTTCAGATTTTTACTTTGATTATTTACAGCAATTGTTTGCGTAGCGAATCCTACATAGCTGAAGGTCAGATTTCCTGTAGCATTTTTCAGCTTAATCGAAAACTTACCGTCCATGTCGGTTATTACTCCGTTTGTAGTTCCTGCTTCAGTTACTGTAACACCTACCAGCGGTTCATTCTGATCGGAAACGACAGTTCCATTGACTGCTGTACCTTGTGCGCTTACATATTGTATTCCAGTAAGGAATATCAATATCAAAAGCTTAACCTTTAAGCATTTTTTCATTGTTTTAAATTTTAAAGTTATACAAGAAATGAATTTTGCTGTAAAAGTATTGCTTTAGGGCAATGTAGCCGAATAAAAAAAGGAATAAAGTAAAGACAAAACGTGAACAAAGTGCAAACAAAAAGTGCTTTGGTCGATGGTTTGGTTGATGATCGCTGTTTTGTTTATCTCTCAATTAGGATAAATGTTTTGTGTTCTGGGGTGATTGTATCGGGAGTTTGTTTTTTCTTTGTAGTGGTTATGACTTAAATAGGAATGAACTTGAGACTAACTTTCTGTATATGTGGTTATTATATTGATTTGTTCATGTTTTGTTTGTGTTTTGATTTTCCTTTTTCTCTTTTTTCTTAGCCTTTTGTGGGCGTATGTACGAGGAATTCCGGATAAATTTGCTTCATAAATATTTGAGAAAGATGAGAAAAATAATATGGACCATCATGGCGTTATGTACCCTATCCGGGTGCAAGTGCGAAAATAGCACAATTAGTGCGGATAGTTTGTTAGACTTTGTTGATCCGCTGATAGGAACAGGCGGACATGGACATACGTTTCCGGGGGCAGCATACCCTTTTGGAATGGTACAATTAAGTCCTGATACAGGACTGGAAGGATGGGACTGGTGTTCCGGGTATCATTATTCTGATAGTTCGATCATTGGTTTTTCTCATACGCATCTTTCGGGTACAGGACGTTCCGACCTGATGGACGTAATGTTGATGCCTGTGACGGGAAATTTGAAATTAAGTCCGGGATCGAAAAGTAAACCGGATGAAGGGTATCGTTCCCGTTTTTCACATGATGAGGAGTCTGCATCTCCGGGGTATTATAAAGTAAGATTGAAAGATTATGATATTATGGCCGAACTGACAGTATCGCCTCGTTGCGGTTTCCATCGTTATACATTTCCTGAAAGTGAATCTTCTCATATTATATTGGATTTATCACATCATTTTGCGACTGATTCTGTGCTTTTTACTTCTATAAATAAGATAGACAGTTGTACGATAATAGGTGAGAGGAAAACAAAAGGCTGGGGTGAACCCGTGGAAAAATACTGGAGTGAGCAACAACTGTTTTTTGCTTTAAAAGTATCTAAGGTATTTGACTTGTCCATTGCTGCAGATGAGCAGTTTATTCAGGAAAAGCAAGCTTCCGGTAAAAATATAAAAGCTATTCTTAATTTTGAAACCTCGCTCAATGAGATGGTGTTAGTAAAAGTAGGGATTTCTGCTGTGAGTGCGGAAAATGCACTCCAAAATCTTTCGGAAGAAATACCGCATTGGGATTTTAACAAAACGCTTAGTGAGACACAGTCAGTTTGGGAAAAGGAATTATCAAAGATTAAAGTAGGAGCTCCTGATAAAAATAAAACAATTTTTTACACAGCTTTGTACCATTCTTTATTGGCTCCTTATTTATATAATGATGTGAATAAAGAGTATTTGGGATTTGATAAACAGACACACATGGCCGAAGGGTTTGATAATTATACGGTGTTGTCGCTGTGGGACACATTTCGTGCTGAAAATCCATTATTAACGTTGATTGCTCCAGATAAGGTGAATGATCTGATACAATCCATGCTTGCGCAATATGAACAGTATGGGCTACTGCCAGTGTGGCCATTGTGGTCAAGTGAGACAAATTGTATGATTGGTTATCATGCTGTCCCCGTCATTGTAGACGCTTACTTCAAAGGAATAAGAAATTATGATGTGGAAAAAGCGTATCAAGCTATGAAGACATCAGCCATGCAGGACAACTTTGGCGTGAAAGAGTTGAAGCAATACGGCTATATTCCTTATGATGTTTATAATAAATCTGTTTCTACAGCTTTGGAATATTGTTATGACGATTGGTGCATAGCTCAAATGGCGAAAGACTTGGGTAAAATAGATGATTATAACTATTTTATGAGACGGTCTTCCGGTTATAGAACATACTTTGATAAAGAATATAAATTAATGAACGGTTTTTCAAGTCAAGGTAGCTTCCGTCGTCCTTTTGATCCTTTCTTTTCATCTTATGGGGAATGTGATTGGGTGGAAGGGAACTCGTGGCAATATTCTTTCTTTGTTCCTCATGATGTGCAAGGATTGATAAATTTGTATGGAGGCAGTGAAGAATTTGCTAGTGTCCTTGATACTTTGTTTTCCATGCCTGTAGGTATGTCAGGTCATGATGTTCCAATAGACATAACCGGGCTTATCGGTCAGTATGCGCATGGCAATGAACCTAGCCATCATGTAGCTTATCTTTATAATTATGCGGGTCAACCCCATAAGGCTCAACAGCGATTGCATGAAATCATGTCTACTTTATATACCGATCAGCCGGATGGATTGTGTGGTAATGAAGATTGCGGACAGATGTCGGCTTGGTATGTTTTTAGTGCGATGGGATTTTATCCTGTGAATCCGGCAGAAGGAATATATATATTGGGAAAGCCGATGGTAGAAAAGGCTGAAATTTCGATTGGAGACAAGCCTTTTAAAGTAAAAACAGTAGGTTGGAGTGATGAGAACATATATGTGCAATCGGTGAAACTAAATGGTAGAGCTTATAATAAACTTTTTATTACACATGCCGATATAGTAAATGGAGGAACTTTAGAATTTACGATGAGTTCGGTTCCGGGTAACTTTAAACATGCTATATTACCTCCGTCTATGTCCGAAACTCTGAACGAATGATGAGAACCCTGAAAATTCTATTATTTCTCTTTATATCTTGCTTGTGCTTTGGTTGCCAATCTTCTTTGCGAAGAGAAAGCCGGATAGAAAAACAAGATGATGTGTATGTTTTGTCTTTTGCTAATCTTTCTTTCAGTGTATCGGCGGGAAAGGGTGGTCGGATTGTTTCTTTTAAATGTGAAGATAGGGAGTTGTTGACTTCTGATTCTGTACATAGCAAATATTATGGAGCAACGTTTTGGTTGTCTCCTCAATCTGAATATTGGCCTCAATATCAATGTGTTGATGAGTTACCTTACCAAGCAGAGATAGATAAACAAATTCTTCGGTTCTTCGTCAAATTTGGTGGTAATCTCTTTTTTATTTCAACTGTCTTCTTCTTTCTTAATCCTATTAAAAGTTGTAGATATGTTTGCTTTTTAGTAACTTTAAAGACACCACATCATTAAGAGTTACAATGCAACAAGTCATATCTACAACGTACAAATATACATCAAAAAAAGAAAATGCTCCTACAAATAGGGGATTATTCCATGATTTCAGATTCAGTCTTGGCTACGATAATCTGCAACAAGATGGTATCTCTGAAGCTGTTGGCTCATTGACGGTCTTTCTACATACGGCTGGCAAAGGGGCTTCCTGTCCTTATTGCGGACATTTCAGTCACCGATTGCACAGTTACTACTCCCGTCATATTGAGGATCTTGAAGTTTACGGTCATACTTTGGAGTTAGTCATCAAGGTTGGCAAATATTATTGTGACAATGTTTCTTGTCCACAAAAAATATTCTGCGAACCGTTGTCTTTTCTGGCTCGTCGGTATGGTAGACGGAGCTATCTTGTTGAGGAACGCATCAGATCGATAAGTTTGGAACTTACTTCCCGAAAGGCCTCTTCTCTTTTGCAACTGTTCCATATAACAGCCAGTAGTTCTTCCTGCTTACGCATCCTACAACAGTGCGGACAACACAATCCTATGCATAATAAAAGTATTTATGTAGGTATTGATGATTTTGCCTATAAAA
>OGGQ01003071.1_pt1 | contig 16510 bp, 12 predicted proteins | sample 1571191 | NCBI WGS metagenome assembly OGGQ01 (sample SAMEA2582061, study PRJEB24529) | metagenome | biome: Human gut stool | place: China | collected 2011
CTACGCAGCGAAAGAACCGGCGGGCTTCGAGGGATCCCTATGAGGACCGGACCCTGCCCCGCTATGCGCTGCGTTATCGGCAGCCTGAGCAGTAAGTAACTCTACACATGACATTCAAAAAAAGCCGCCCGGCCCGCCGGTATACAAGTTCTTGCTTCACTCCGGCAGCCGAACGGCTTTTAACTTTTCTATTTTACAGTTTCAAAATCAGCGTATCGTATGGCTCTATGGTTTTTTCCACCCGCTGGCCTTCCACGGTCACCGCCGTCTTCTGCTGTTTATCACTGTTGTTCATCATTACCAGCGTTTTTCCTGCAGGATAGTAAGCGCATTCCGTATACGCATTGTCCGTCAGGCATTCCTGCTTAAGATCCTCTCCGGCTCCGTACAGGATCAGATTCATCAGCATCCTCGTATTTTCCAGCGTATTCTGGTAGGAAGCCAGATAGATGCCGGCGCCCTTTCCGAAACGGTTGGCTGTGATCACCGGCAGGCCTTCCGATTCCATCAAAACCTGCGCTTTGCCATCCGTAAGGTAGATATGATCCTTGCCCTCTACCCCTGCGCCATCCGGCAGCAGACCGTCTACGGTTTCCACATCAAACGCCCATCTGCCATGGTTCACACGGTCTCCCAGATCCTCATCCACGCCCAGCACATGCGCCATGCGGAATGTGGTATCGCAGCCTTCCACCGCAGACGGTTCGCCAACGCCCAGGAACAGGCCGCCGTTATATACCCATTCGGTCAGCAGGTCCACCAGCCCCGTATCCTTCCATACATCGCCGCCGCTCCAGGCACTGCCCATCCTGCCGGCATTGATCACCACGTCAAACTCCGCCAGGCGTCCGTTCTTCACATCCTCAAAGTTGATAAAGGAAACATTCACCGGCAGTCCGGAAAGGCTCTCGTTGATATGGATCAAATCATGCATATAAGTCTCATGGAAATGGCCGGAAAGCGTCCACGGGCGCAGACCGCCCCAATAGTGGAGCACTGCAACCCTGGGCTTAACACTCACGGGATTTCCCTGCTTATGCAGCTCTTTTATCCTGCGGAACTCATCGGACACCTTCTCAATATAATCGCAGAAATCCGGAAAGCCCTCCACCAGATGCAGGTAGCCGCCCAGACCGATCCTGTCGATGGGCGCCCTCAATAATGCGCGGCGCACGCTGTTCCAGTATTTTTTCGCCTCCAGCGTAGGGTCGCCGCCTTCCATGAAGGTGGGACTACCGCCCAGGCCTACCGGGAACAGATACGGATGCAGGCGCAGCTCATGGGTCTTTACCTTCACTCCCGCGCACAGCCTGGCCTCATATCCTGAGAACACGCATTTGATCAGTCCGTCAAATCCAAATTCTGCAAATCTTTCATGATAGGGCTCCACGCCGACCCAGCTGTCATCGTAGAACACATAAGCCTGTTTGCCGTATCTGTGCACGATATCCACCAGCTTGCTGCCAAAGCCCACCACAAATTCATTCACGAACTCCATCCAGTCCCTCTTGTGGCCGTCCGCCGGCATGTGGGTTACGTGGTACTTGCCCTTGTTTACAAAATCTTCCGCCGTTAAGGAATATCCGTACTTATCGGCAAAGTTGTCCAGCGCTCTGGTGCTGACGGTGAAATCATAGGAACCCCAGTCCGTAAACAGGCTGCGGTTTTTCTCGCTGTGTCCCCAGATCCATACGAAATTATAGAACATGGAGGTAAAGCGGACTACCGTGGTCATCGGATGCTCCTTGCACCAGTTTTCCATCCACTCCAGCATGAACTGCTGTGTCTCCTCATAAACCGGGTCGATCTGCATCAGATGTTCTTTCTGCCAGTTGTTGGTGGTATGGTTGTACATGGAAATCTCTTCCCATATGCGGTATGCCAGAAAGCTCACCGTGTACTTATGCCATTTCACAGCGTTTGTCACTGTCACGGTCTGGCTGTCGGCACAGTAGCTCCAGGACGCGCGGTCCGCCTCTTCTCCGGTGGTCCGGTCATAGACCTGCCAGTATTTCATGGCCTCTGCCGTATCGTTTATCCGGAACTGCTCTTCAAAGAAATCGTCGAGCAGACGGAAGGAAACCTCTCCCTCCACGGCAACCTTGGGCTGCGTGATCAGAAAGGTCTGCTGCAGTTTGTCCGGGTTCTGCTTCGCCCATTCGTTGTGGTCACGGATAATGCAGATCGTAGAATAGATGCCGTAGCCCGCATTGAGTATCTCGTCGGACAGCGCAGTGCCGTCACTGTCACGGATCACATCCGCGCCCCATTTATCCGCCAGTTCCAATGTCAGCTTCTCATATCCGGATTCTCCGGGAAGGGTAAAGCTGCCTTTTGTCTTGTTCGTTGTCTCGCTCATATTCTCTCTCCATTCCTGCTATATCTTAAAATTCCTGTTATTCAAACATGCTCTATGCCGCATAAACTAGCTGCCGCACAGGTCAAAGGAGTTCGCTAAGGAAAGCCAGCGCCAGCCCCTGTCCCCATCCCTGTGTCCAGTCTCTGGAAATATCGCGGTATCCGTCGCGGTCTTTCATCACGGCCGTTCCCCCGGAGACATTCAGCACGCGGCCGTCGGGAGAAATATTATCGAGAATACCCTTTAATGACTTCTGTGCATATTTTGTATGCAGTGGGTTGCCGTTTACCAGCATGGCAGCGGCGATGCCGCAGCTTGCGGAAACCTCCTCATAGGATTCCTCATCATCCAGCAGTGTACGCCACAGCCCGTCCTCAGTCTGCAGCTGCTTGAGCGCAGACAGCTGATCCCGAAGCGCGCAGTCAATATCCATAAACTGCGGGTAGAGATATGCCTGGGGCAGGCGTCTCTTCACCTGTGACATGGTATAGGCGGCCCAGGCGTTGGCCCTTCCCCAGTAAAAGCCGGACATATGGTCCTTATTGATGTTGTTGTAGCCGTGATACCACAGGCTGGTCGCAGGGTCCTGCAGATACTTGATATGCCAGTAGTACTGATTTAAAGCGTCATCGATGATCTCCTTATCCTGCAGCTTCACACCGACTCTAAGCAGGAAAAAAGCGGCCATGAACAGGGTATCGGCCCAGGCCTGCTCCGGAAAATCATTCTTTACGGATACCGTATGCTGAAGCACATGATCTCCGAATCTAAGCGCGCTGTTTCTTATGTAATCCACTTTGCTCAAAGCAACATTCCAGTATTTCTCGTCGCCTGTGGCTTCGTACAAAGTGATCAGGCAGTGGCCCATGGCGCATGTATTGACAGTCCAGGCCGGCAGCCCCAGCTCCATGTACTCATCCACACGTTCCTGCAGAAGCTTTATATACTCTTCTTTTTTTGTCTTTTCGTAGGCCTCGCAGATGCCATAGTAAGCGACTCCGCACGGCCAGTCCCAAGTGAGGTCCATCGCCATGGTTTTCTTAACAACACTGTCAATCGCATTTAAAACAGTTTCCTTATCATATTCCACTTTTATCATTTCAGATCTCCTTTCACTGTCACCGGCCACAGGCTGATGACCTGCGCACACTTTAAGCGGCGTTTTATTAAGCTCTCATTGATATCATTTTATATAATACATAGAGCAAAATCTAATCAATATTGCTTCAAAACTGCGCAGTTTCGACCACTTATATTTACCGTTTTTATTTATTTCATGTCTGTCACCCGGGGTTTTTGCTGTTTATGTCAATAATGTGCGGTGCATTCCATACATTTTATACAATTTTGTCTTTCTTTGCCCGCATATTTCGGTTGAAATTCGTCTTAACATCCAGTATAATTCAACATAGCGGCGCCTGGGCGCGGCCGCTTTTCGCCGCCTGTAGTTCAAAGCCGGAAGCTGTGAAGATACTGTTCAGTTACGGCCGTCTATGAAGGATGTAGCTTATGTCAAAGAAAAAAACCGTGATCGAATACCGGCAGTACGATTTGTCGCCGGATTTTCCGGTCCTGCTGCTCACCGGCAGCCGCTGGCGCATCTCCGATAAAGTGAGCGAGCATCTGCACTTTCACAACTGCCTGGAGATAGGGATCTGCCATGCGGACAGCGGGACGATGATATTTGAGGGAGTCTCCATGCCGTTTGGCGCCGGAGACGTTACCTGTGTCCCAAGGCATGTGACCCATACCACTTACAGTTCCCCAGGTATGGGAAGCCTCTGGTCCTATCTGTTCATCGATCCCTGCGAGCTGTTTCAGGATATGTTCCAGGATTCGGCCTCGGAGCTGGATATTCCGTTTTCCTCCCCGCATAACTTCTGTCATATCATGAGCCAGGCGGATTATCCGCAGATTTATTTTCTGGCCACTTCCGTAGAGCGTGAAATGAAGTGCCGCAAGGCCAACTACCAGACCTGCGTGAAGGGACTTTTGATGGCGCTGTGCATCGAACTTAGGAGGATCCAGAAGCAGGAGCAGGACGCGGCCGATCTGGCCCTGACCCCCTCCGGACGGCTGATGATCTCCCCCGCCCTGGACTACATACACCAGAATTATATGCAGCAGTTCTCCATTGAGGAGCTTGCCGACCTGTGCCATATCAGCGTCACCCATTTCCGGCGCATGTTCCACGACATTATGGGCACATCGCCTCTGGACTTCATCAACAGCACCCGGATCGAAAAAGCCTGTACGCTGTTAAAGAGCACTGAAAAATCCATCCTATCCATATCGGAGCAGGTGGGCTATCATTCCATATCCAGCTTTAACCGCTACTTCATCAAGGTGATGGGGGTATCCCCCCGGGCATACCGCAACAGCGGGCCCGCCTCCGCAGACGGCACCACACGGCAGGCCATACTGGAGTACAGCGGCTGGAAGTGATTCAAAAGGAAAAAACACAAAATCAGAAAGGATCTGTCATGTATCAGCAGACTTATTATTTCAACAGGAATTCGGATGCCGAAGGCATCTTTGTAACCGCAGACAGTCTTTATACGAAGGAAGCGGGGTACGGATTTGTCACGGAAAAGAACAGGGATGAGAACAGGGATCTGCAAATCCCCGAGATCAACAGCGGATTTGATATCTGGAGCTGGTATAAGGGACGGCAGCTGTCACAGCTTACGGCAGATGAGTACGGCTGCCGTATAGACAGCGCCGGGAAAGCGGTTCCGCTGATCTTTAAAGCGGATGTCCCTGCCTGCGGCAACTACAGGGTGACCCTACATATTAACGGAGGCGCAGAAGGGATACATGACCTCACCGTTTTTACGCAGCGCAGGCGTCTGACAAAAAAGGAGGCGCAGATCGCTCCCGGAGAGGATTTCACTTTTTCCTGCAATGTCAACGTAACGGATATCATTCCCAGGGGCATGCTGGAAAGAGTCGGCTGCAGGTCTGTTGATATCGCAGTCCTGGCGGATATCTCCCGGCTGACCGGCCTGACCATAGAAGAAGCGGACGTGCCCACGATCTATATCGCGGGGGATTCCACCGTAACCGACCAGACGGGAAGCTATCCCTACAATCCGTTTCACTGCTATAGCGGCTGGGGTCAGTGCTTTCCTGCCTATATTAACTGTAAAGCGGCCGTATCCAACCATGCGCATTCGGGCCTGACGACCGAGAGTTTCCGAAAGGAAGGGCATTATGCCATCGTGCAGGAGGCTTTAAAGCCCGGCGATTATTACTTCATGCAGTTCGCCCACAACGACCAGAAGCTGGCCCATCTGACGGCCGCAGGAGGATACCGCAGCAACCTGATCCGCTATATCGATGAAGTACGCGAAAAAGGCGCCGTTCCGGTAATTGTTACCCCCCTATGCCGCAATACCTGGAAGGGCAGCGAAGGCGCCTACAACGATCTGCTGGCGGAGTACGCCGCCGAATGCAGAAAGGTGGGGCAGGAATACGGCGTCCCTGTCCTAGACCTGCATAAGCGGAGCATGGATCTGATCACAGGGCTGGGCCTGGAATCTGCCAAACGTTATTTTTATCCCGGAGATTATACGCATACCAACGATTACGGCGCATGGTTCATGGCGCGCTGTGTCGCGGAAGAATGCGCGGCTGTACAGGAGCTTTCCGCCTTTTTGTCGCTTTCGGCTCCTGCATGGGAACCGGAAGGGGATGTGCCGCCCATCGCGCCGCCCGCCGATGCGGACCCGCTCGCCGGCGATCCGGGCCCTGCCGTACCGGAAGAGTTTACGCACGCGGCTGATCCCAAGGCTCCTGCTCTGCGCGCGGATATGCTCAATCTGGTGATGAAAGCTTCCGGTTACTTCCCGGCCAATGTCTACAATGACCGGTTTACGGATGTGGTAGGACACGAGTGGTATGCCGGCGTGGTGGAGTGCTGCTGGTCCAACGGTATCGTTGATCCGGCGCTGGTGGATACCTGCTTCTATCCCGGCAGGCAGGTTACCTTTGAGGAGCTTCTCTCCTACTGTGTCAATGCCTATAAAAACCGTAAAACACTGCCGGATGCCAAAGCCGGAAACAGCGTGCCGGAGGATGGACGGCTCTCGGCATGGGCGCGCCCTTATTACGAAGCAGCGTCACGCATTGGTCTTACCGTAAATGGCCTCATGCCCAGCCAGGAGCTGACCTGCGGCGAGGCACAGCCGGTCCTGCTGTCGCTGTATAAAGCGCTTCATATATAAAACGAAGGGATCGCGCGGCAATGTGATGTGCCGCGCCAAAAAGAGCGAGGATGGACAGAACAATCTACTACTGTATAACACAAGCCGAAAACGGCCTTAGGACGGAGCAGTACCTGCGCCGTCTCCGCTATTCGGCAGAAAGCTTGAAACAGCTGAAAAAGAAGCCGGAATGTATTCTGGTCAATCAAGCGCCCTCCCGGATGAACCGGCGGCTCAAAGAAGGGGATGTTCTCACCGTCCGTGTCATGGACTCCGCTGTTTCCGGTCATGTTGCGGCCGTACAGCTGCCTTTGGATATTGTATATGAAGACGAAGATATCCTTGTGATTCATAAACCCGCGGGCATGCCGGTCCATCCGTCGAAAACCAACACCGACAACACGCTGGCCAACGCCCTGGCATGGTACTACAGGGCGCAGGAAAAGACCTTCTGTTTTCGCTGTGCAGGCAGGCTGGACCGCGATACATCCGGTTTAATCCTCATTGCCAAACACTTTGTCAGCTCCGGCATCCTTTCTTCCATGGCGGCCCGCCGCGAAATCCGAAGGGATTACCTCGCCATTTCCCGGGGACATGTGAGCCCCCGGGAGGGTACCATCTGCGCGCCGCTATCGCGCAGACCGGGGCCTGACATCCTGCGCACCGTGGATTTTGAACGCGGGGAATCCGCTATCACCCATTACCGGGTCCTCTCTGAAAAGAACGGGCACAGTCTGATCCTGGTCACATTGGAAACAGGCCGCACCCATCAGATACGCATCCATATGAAATATCTCGGATTCCCGCTGTCCGGCGACTACCTCTACAATCCCGATATGGAATACATCTCCCGCCAGGCTCTGCACTCGTACCGGCTCGCCTTCACCCACCCTGTTACCGGCGCCAATATGGTCTTTACCGCCCCGCTGCCTGAAGATATGCTCCGGATACTGTCTCCCGACATATTGCGCTTTTCAATTCCGTAAAATCCCGCTATAATAGGAAACATAACTTTATTGAAACATTCTCACAGAAAAGAGGAATACATTTGAAAATACGAGATTTAATGAAACAGAAAGAGATCACTTTATCCTTTGAGGTGTTTCCTCCCAAGACCGCAGATAAATACGCCTCCGTGGAAAAAGCCGTCACCGAGATCGCCAGGCTGTCCCCGGATTTTATGAGCGTTACATACGGCGCGGGCGGTGGCACCAGCCGCCATACCGTCGATATCGCCTCTGCAATCCGCAGAGACTGCGGTGTGCCCACGCTGGCCCATCTCACCTGTGTGTCTTCCACACGCGAAAACATCCGCCAGATGCTGGATACTTTAAAGGCAAACGGCATCGATAACATTCTGGCGCTGCGTGGGGACATCCCGAAGGATTCCGACTTTCCCATGCCCCATCATTATCACTATGCGTCCGAACTGATAAAAGAAATCCAGTCATATGGGGATTTCTGCATCGGTGCCGCCTGTTATCCGGAAGGACATGTGGAATCCGCCAACAAAAAAGAAGACCTGCTGCATCTGAAGGAAAAGGTGGATCAGGGCTGCGATTTTCTGACCACGCAGATGTTCTTTGACAACAACATACTGTATAATTTTCTGTACCGCATCCGTGAGATCGGCATTACCGTGCCGGTATGCGCAGGCATCATGCCCGTAACAAACGGCAGGCAGATCGCCAGGATCTGTCAGCTGTCCGGCACCTATCTGCCGGCGCGCTTTAAAGCGGTCGTGGACCGGTTCGGAGATAATCCCGCGGCCATGAAGCAGGCCGGCATCGCCTATGCGACCGATCAGATCATCGATCTGATTGCCAACGGTGTGAACAACATCCATGTATATTCTATGAACAAACCTGAGGTTGCCGCTAAAATCATGGAAAATCTGGGAGCTATCTATGAATCTCAATTATAAAGAAACCATACGTTATCTCGGATACGGAAAGCAGGAGCCGGACGCCGCCATACGCGCGCTCATCGAGGACTGCTGGCTGGAACTGGACGCCTCGTTAAGCCCGAAATGTACCTGGGACGTCTACAGGCTGCAGCACAAAGAGGAGAACCGGCTGTGCTTTGCAGGCATGGAGGTCACCAGCAAAAGCCTGAATAAAAACCTGGCCGGATGCGGCTTCATTCTCCTGTTTGCGGCCACGCTGGGCCCAAGGGTGGATCTGCTGATCGGGAAATACACCCGCCTTCAGATGAGCAGGGCGGTCGTCCTGCAGGCTGCCGCCGCGGCCGCCATCGAGGATTACTGCAACGGGATCAATACAAAGCTTAAAAGCGTCATGGCGGAAAAAGGGCTTTATTTAAGGCCCCGGTTCAGCCCCGGATACGGTGATTTCGACCTGGCCCATCAGAGACAGCTGATCACCGTGCTGGATACTCCTAAGAAAATCGGATTAACCCTGACCGACAGCCTGATCATGGCCCCGGCAAAATCCGTCACAGCCGTCATCGGACTAAGCGAATACGATACCCGCTGCCATCTGTCCGGCTGTGAGGCATGCGGTAAAACAGATTGTGAATTCAGGAGGTTTTCATGAATATACTGGAAGAAATGAAGAAACGGCTGCTGTTTTTTGACGGCGGCATGGGCACGCTGCTGCAGGAGGCAGGACTGGCTCCCGGAGAACTGCCCGAACTCTGGAACCTGTCCCATCCCGAAACAGTCACACAGCTGCACCTGGATTATCTGAATGCGGGATGCGATATCATCACCGCCAATACCTTCGGCGCCAACGCCCTGAAATTTACCGGGGACAACACCCCGACGGTTGAAGAGGTCGTATCCGCGGCTATCACCAACGCCAAGAACGCAGTGACGCAGTGCGGCTGCCCGTCCAAGTATGTCGCGTTGGACATGGGCCCCACCGGAAAGCTCTTAAAGCCCCTGGGGGACCTGGATTTTGAGGATGCGGTGAGCCTCTACAGGCAGACGGTTCTGGCGGGCGCGGCCGCAGGCGCCGATCTGATCCTGATCGAAACCATGGGGGATACTTATGAGATAAAGGCCGCCGTCCTTGCGGCGAAGGAGGCATCGGATCTGCCGGTGTTTGTCACCGCTGCTTTTGACGAACAGGGCACGCTGCTGACCGGCGGCAGCATCCCCGCAGTCGTAGCCCTGCTGGAAGGGCTGGGCGTGGACGCCCTGGGCTTAAACTGCGGGCTGGGCCCCGTCCAGATGAAGCCTTTGACCGGAGAGTTTCTCAAGTACGCTTCCATCCCCGTCATTGTAAATCCCAACGCCGGGCTTCCCAGAGCAGAAGCCGGTAAAACCGTATTTGACGTGGGGCCCGAGGAATTTTCTTCCATCATGAAGGAAATTGCCGAAGACGGCGCCAGGATGCTGGGCGGATGCTGCGGCACAACTCCGGAGCATATCCGTCTCATGATCGATAAATGCCGTACGGTCTCCCCTGTACCCGTAAAAGAGAAAAATATAACCGTGGTATCCTCATACACCAAAGCCGTGGAAATCGGTCCGGATCCTGTAATTATCGGCGAACGGATCAATCCTACCGGCAAGAAAAAGCTGAAAGAAGCTCTAAAAAGCGGGGATCTGGAATATATATTAAAGGAGGGCCTTGCTCAGGCGTCCGGAGGGGCTCATGTCCTGGATGTAAATGTGGGGCTCCCGGATATCGATGAAACAGGAATGATGTGCAGGGTAATCTCCGAACTGCAGAGCGTTGTGGATCTGCCCCTGCAGATCGACACCTCCAGCCCCGCAGCCATGGAGGCAGCGCTGCGCCTTTACAACGGAAAGGCGTTGATCAATTCCGTAAACGGCAAAGCCGAAAGCATGGAGCAGATATTTCCCCTGGTCAAAAAATACGGCGGGGTGGTGGTGGCTCTGACTCTGGATGAAAGCGGTATACCTGAAACCTGGGAGGGGCGCATCGCCATCGCTGAAAAAATATACGCGGCAGCCGCCTCCTACGGCATCGCCAAAAAGGATATCCTGGTGGACTGTCTGGCCATGACCATCAGCTCCGATCAGTCTTCCGCTCTCACCACGCTGGAAACTCTGCGGCGGGTACGGGATGACCTGCACGGCCATACCATACTTGGCGTTTCCAATATATCCTTCGGTCTTCCCGCCAGACCGGTTATCAACAGCTTTTTCTTTGCAATGGCCTTGCAGAACGGACTTAACGCAGCCATCGTCAATCCCGGCTCCGAGGATATGATGAAGGCTTATCACAGTTTCCGCGCATTAACCGGCAGAGATTTGCAGTGCGCGGCCTTTATTGAACAGTACGGCGGCCAGGCATCTCCTGCCGCGTCCGCGCAAACCGGCCCCGGCGCAGCTGATCTTTCATTAAAAGAAGCCATTATCCGCGGGCTTAAAGAGGCATCCAAACACGCCACCGAAACGATGATAAAGGATCTGCCTCCGTTGGAGATCATAAACAGCCATCTGATTCCCGCACTGGATGTGGTCGGCAAAGGCTTTGAAACAAAGACTATGTTCCTTCCTCAGCTCCTCATGAGCGCGGAGGCTGCCAAGGCCGCCTTTGAGGTGATCAGGACCACTCTGGCCGCTTCCGGTATTTCCGAGGAAAAGAAGGGCACGGTTGTAATCGCCACCGTGAAAGGGGATATACATGATATCGGCAAAAATATTGTGAAAATTCTGCTGGAAAATTACAGCTATCAGGTGATCGATCTGGGCAGGGATGTGGAGCCTGAGCTGATCGCAGATACAGTCTGCAGCACTCACGCGCCGCTTGCCGGTTTAAGCGCTCTGATGACCACCACCGTCCCCAGCATGGAAGCTACGATCCGTCTGCTTAGGCAGCGCGCTCCCTGGTGCCGGATCATGGTCGGAGGGGCAGTGCTCACCCAGGAATACGCGGATATGATCGGCGCCGATTATTACGCGAAGGATGCCATGGCATCGGTGCATTATGCCGAAACCGTGTTCTCCGGGAATAACTAACGCATTCACAAACTATTAAGCAGGAGGTTTTTCTTATGCAGAAAAAATACCGCAGTCTGCTGGCCCTGGTGTTGGCAGCTGTCATGCTGTTCTCATCGGCCTGTACGAAAGAGCCGGCCCCTGTGGAGACTACCGCCCAGACTGCTGCGGAATCCACCACAAGCTACGAACAGTACCAGCAGACAGAACTCAAAAGTCAGGCAGAGTTTGATGCATTTACTGAAAAGATTTTCAGGGAGAGCATTTCAGCCAATACCATTGATCTGCACTACACGCTGGCCGATCCGTCCGCCTATGGCATTACGGATTATGAAGTCACTTTAGGTTCCTATGACACCGCAGAGCAGAACGAATCCTTAGAAACACTCAAGAATTACCAGAAGGAGCTTCTCGCCTTTCCATATGAGAAGCTTAATGAGGAGCAGCAGCTGACCTATGATATATTCAATACCTATCTGACCACGGCAATTAACGGTGCCAAATATTACCTGTATGACAATCCGGTGATGCCCACCATAGGGATACAGTCACAGCTGCCTGTGCTTCTGGCCGAATATACATTTTACAGTGAAAAAGACATCCAGGAGTATCTGGTGCTGCTGTCACAGCTGGACGATTATTTTACCGATCTGGTGAAATTTGAAAACGACAAGGCCGATGCAGGCCTGTTCATGAGCGATGAAATCGCGAATGAGGTCATAGACGGCTGCAGAAGTTTTATTGAAAATCCGGAAGAGAACTTCCTGATCGAAGTATTTGAAGAGAAGGTGGATGCTTTTGAAGGCCTGTCCGACGAAGTGCGGGCCTCCTATAAACAGACAAACCGGGATACGGTACTAAGCGATGTGATTAACGCCTATCAGATCCTGATCGACGGGCTCACCGCCCTGCTGGGGCGCGGCACCAACAGCGGCGGACTCTGCAATTTTCCCGAGGGCAAGGAGTACTATGAGTATCTGATCGCCTCCAATATAGGCTCACCCCATTCCGTGGAAGAGCTGCTGGCCCTGACCACCAACCAGCTGGGTGTGGATTCCCTGGCCATGAATCAGCTGCTCACAAATGACGAGAATCTGATGGCTGAAGTTTCTTCCTTTACCTTCAGTCTGTCCGATCCTACCGAGATACTGGAAGACCTAAAATCCAAAATCGGAAAGGATTTCCCTGCCCTGCAGGATACAAACTATACCGTTAAGTATGTACATAAATCCATGGAGGATTCCCTAAGCCCGGCCTTTTATCTGACTCCTCCCATCGACCGGCTGCAGGATAATGTGATCTATATCAACAACGGCAGCCCGCAGAATGAAAATTCGCTCTATTCCACACTGGCTCACGAGGGATATCCGGGACATCTGTATCAGACCGTATATTCCAGCGCCGCTTCCTCCTGCAACTTAAGGAGAGCCCTAAGCTATACAGGATTTTCGGAAGGATGGGCCACCTATGTGGAGTTTTATTCCTATTCCCTGGACAGCGGGCAGAAGCCCGAACTAGCCAGCCTGATGTCACACAATGCATCCGCGTCCCTTGCTCTGTATGCGCTGATGGATATGAACATCAACTATAACGGCTGGGACCTGGCAAAAACCGGCGAGTTTCTCAATCAGTTCTATGAGATTGAGGATCAGGAAGTGATTCAGACGGTGTATAACGCCATGATCTCGCAGCCGGCCAACTATCTGAATTATTATGTCGGATATCTGGAAATCCTGCAGCTGCGCCAAAAGGCAGAAAAAGCTCTTGGAGATAAATTCTCCCTGCTGGATTTCCATACATTCCTGTTAGATATCGGAGATGCGCCGTTTACGGTGCTGAACGATTATCTGGATCAGTGGATCGGAGAGCAGTAGCGTCCCTGGACGCACCCGCGTTCTTCCATCCTTTGTTTAATGGCATTGAGCACCTTCTTTTTATCGGCGCTCCACATCGGAGCGATCAGCAGCCGCTTAGGACCGTCACCGGTCAGGCGGTGAATGACCACATCCTGGGGGAGGTGCTCTATGCAGTCTATCAGCAGTTCTATATACTCTTCCATGGTCAGCGTCCGGAACAGTCTGAGGTTATAATCCTCCGCCAGATCCGTGCCTTTAAGCACATGCAGCAGCTGGAGCTTGACTCCCTGCACATGCAGGCGGCCCACATATTCCACGGTTTTTAGCATGTCGTCCTTTGTTTCCCCCGGCAGCCCCAATATGATGTGGACGATCACGCTGATGCCTCTCTCCTTCAGGGCCGCGACCGCCCGTTCAAAACATTCCAAATCATATCCCCTGCGGATATACGCTGCGCTCTCCGCTTTCACGGTCTGAAGCCCGAGCTCCACCCAGACCGGCTTTACCTGATTCAAGCGGCCTAAAAGCTCCAGAACGTCCTCCGGCAGACAGTCAGGCCGCGTCGCCACAGAAAGCGCAACAATCTCCTTATGGTACACAGCTTCCGTAAATATCTTCTCCAGATATTCCACCGGTGCATATGTGTTGGTATAGGCCTGAAAATAAGCGATATACCTGCCATCCTTTATCTTATCCGCCACTTTCGCCTTGGCCTGTTCGATCTGTTCGGTAATGCTGTCTCTGGCCGGTGCTGCAAAATCGCCGGATCCGCCGGCGCTGCAGAATATACAGCCCCGGCTGCCCAGCGTGCCGTCCCGGCTGGGACAGGTCATGCCCCCGTTTAATGCCAGTTTATAGACCTTGGTTCCAAAGGTCTCTTTCAGATACCGATTTAAACTGTAATATCCCATACTCTAAATGCTTCACCCCACCTGCTATACTGACAAAATTCACTGTCAGTGATGGAACAACCGGATTCCTGTAAATACCATCGTCATGCCGTAGCGGTTGCATGCCTCGATTACAGCATCGTCACGCACGGAGCCGCCGGGCTGAACGATATACTTAACGCCGCTCTTCTTTGCGCGGTCAATGTTATCTGAAAAGGGGAAGAATGCATCGCTGCCAAGCGTTACATTTTCCATCCGATCCAGCCATGCCCTGCGTTCTTCTCTCGTAAATACCGGAGGTTTCACCTTAAAGGTTTTCTCCCAGATTCCGTCCGCCAGCACATCCATATAATCGTCGCTCATATATACATCAATGGCATTGTCGCGGTCCGCGCGGCCCAGCTTATCCACAAACTGCAGCCCCAGCACCTGCGGGGACTGGCGCAGAAACCAGTTGTCCGCCTTGCTTCCGGCCAGGCGGGTGCAGTGAATCCTGGACTGCTGCCCTGCGCCGATGCCGATAGCCTGTCCGTCCTTTACGTAGCATACGGAATTGGACTGCGTGTACTTAAGGGTGATCAGCGCGATCTTCATATCGATCAGAGCCTGCTCCGGGATATCCTTATGATCCGTAACGATATTGGAAAGAAGCTCCTCATTGATATTGAGCTCATTTCTTCCCTGTTCAAAAGTGATGCCATAGACCTGCTTTCTCTCCAGAGGATCGGGCTGATAAGAAGGATCAATCTGAATCACATTATAATTTCCTTTTTTCTTCTGCTTCAAAAGTTCCAGCGCTTCCGGGGTATATCCTGGAGCAATCACGCCGTCGGACACCTCTCTCTTAATCAGTCTGGCCGTATCGGCATCGCAGACATCGGACAGAGATATGAAATCCCCGAAAGAGGACATTCTGTCGGCGCCTCTGGCTCTGGCATAAGCGCATGCCAGCGGGGAGAGGCTGCCCAGATCATCCACCCAGTAGATCTTTGCCAGCGTATCGTCAAGGGGCAGCCCTACGGCCGCGCCCGCGGGGGATACATGCTTGAAAGAGGTTGCCGCAGGCAGGCCGGTAGCTTCCTTCAGCTCCTTTACCATCTGCCATCCGTTCAGCGCATCGAGAAAATTGATATATCCCGGCTTGCCGTTTAACACGGTTACCGGCAGCTCGCTGCCATTTTCCATATAGATGCGTGAAGGCTTCTGATTGGGGTTACATCCGTATTTCAGCTGAATCTCATTCATGATGATACATTCTCCTTTATTTGTTTTTATTTATAATCCTTGTTTCATAGCTTCCGTCTTCGATATTGATGTATCTGACGAACAGAGAAACCTTATTGTCCTCATTCAGGCTGTCCCAGACCATAGCTGTGAATCGGTCAATATCCCCCTCAATCACAACCGGTTTGGGTTCCCCCTCAAAGCTGGGCAGGGGATTGCCGTCGTGCATATAGGTATGGATAAAGCGCCCCTTGCCGGCCGCCGGATTCTCATAAGCAAAGGTGAAGCGGCTGCAGGAATCCGGACATCCGTCATCGCTCTTTAATATGGACATGGCAAAGTTATAGCCGCCGTTTTCAATGTGCATGATGCCGGAAATGCGCGGAGTATAGTTGGGGCCGTCCGGCTCAAACTCGCGGCATCTAAGGGACTGCTCAAAGGTCATCTGCTTGTCCATTCCCTCGTAGATCGTATCGGTCTGATCCCCGTTTGTGACAATCGTCTTGTTGCCCAGCACCCGCACCGGCGCATAGATGATCAGGCTAGGATCCTCCAGTTTGGTCTCGTCAAAAGCCTGGGTGCGAATTCCCTCTCCGTCCTCCACAAACACGCGGTTACGGCTGTTTGCGCTTCTTCCCATAATGAAGTAAGCGGCAACCGCCTTTTTCCCGTCGGGCGTCCTGCCCAGCACGATTCCTCTGCCCGGATAGGCATTGTTCTTCAGTTCTTCTTCCAATGATAATACTTTCATCGTCTCCTCCATTCCGCCGAAATCAAAAAGCCGCCTGGTTACTCACAGATGGGTACCCAGGCGGTCGGCTTTCTCTCCTACATACTCCCTGTGGTACTCCACTTATCCGCCAGTTGTATGCATTCGCTTAATTGTCGGGCGTTTGCCCTATAAAGACAGTATAGACTATATGAAAAGAGTTGACAAGAGGTTAGTTATATTTCGCGGGGAAATAAGGTTACTGTCCACAGTTACCGAAAAAGTTCCCGCGTATGAGAGGGCAGGGTATGGTCCTCATTGGGACCCGCTCTCG
>OGGQ01003072.1_pt1 | contig 16510 bp, 20 predicted proteins | sample 1571191 | NCBI WGS metagenome assembly OGGQ01 (sample SAMEA2582061, study PRJEB24529) | metagenome | biome: Human gut stool | place: China | collected 2011
TCTCCGTCAAGCCCATGAGCCCGGAGGAGGCCATTTTGCAGATGAACCTGCTGGACCATGATTTCTTTGTGTTCCGCAGCAGTGAGGACGACAGCCTCTGCATTGTCTACCAGCGGAAGAACGGAGGCTACGGCCTGATTGTCACCGATGAGGAGAGCTGAGGCAGCATAACGGGGACCGCGTAAGCGGCCCCCGTTTTTTTACAGGTTTCAGCCAAAAACCCGGCGGATCTCCGCCAGCTCCTCCGGGGATTCCACCCAGTTCTCCACGTATCCGCAGCCGCAGCACACGTAGCGGATCACCGGAATTTTCCCCAGCAGGGTCCAGGTTGTGGTATCAATGTTGTTGCCGCTGGCGTGGCGGCCGGGATGGTCCGGTACCCGGACGATCTCCCGGGAGCCGCATTTGGGGCAGCAAAGGGTTTGCTTCATCGTGTACGTCCCCTTAAATGGTTTTCTTTTGATACATCCTGACGGAGAGGGGAATGGAGATGGCCGTGAGTACCAGAGCGGCTGCGGGCAGGATCAGCATGAAGAAGGCGAAGGGGCCGTTGATGCCGCTGGCGGTATGGTCCACCGCCAGAGTGATGGTGCCCAGTGCCCCAGCGCCGCCGCACACCAGGAAGATCAGCAGAAACAACGCCAGCCGGCCTCGCTCCACGCCGAAGCGGAACATCATCGGCAGGGTAACGGCCAACACACACATGCTGCCACAAAGTCCGATCAGATTGGCGACGGGGTCCAGGGCGGCTGTGGGGACGTCCAACACGGTCAGCACAAACTGGAGCGCCATGGAACATAGCCCTGCCGCGACAGAGCACACCCAGCCCAGCAGGTACTTGCTCAGCACGATATCCCGGATCGAATAAGGCATCATGGCGGCCATCTGGTCCCACTTGCTCCGCTCGTCATAGGCCATGGCGGTATAGGGCAGCATCGCGGCCCAGATGACAATGAACACATTACCGAACGCGCCGTTAAACACGGTGAAAATCAGCATCAGGACAACATACAGCCGAAGCTGCTTCCACAAAACAAAACAATCCTTCATCAAAAGCGCTCTCATGCTTCCTTCGCTCCTTTCACCAGAAAGAGAATGATGTCCTCTACCGTGGGCCGTTCCAACTGGAAACCGGTGGGGGCCAGGTCCCGGCGGACCAGGCATCGGACGCCGCCATATCCATTGGGCTCCTTGGCGACAACGGCCTCCGGCTGCAAAGCTTCAATCTGCTCGGCCGTGTCAGAGAGCAGGCCATAGCGGTCCAACAGGAAGTCTTTCTCCTCGCAAAACAGCAGCCGTCCCTGGTGGAGAAAGGCGATATAATCACAAAGCTTTTCTAGGTCGCTGAGAATGTGGGAGGAGATCAGGATCGAGTGGTCCTCCTCCCGGGTGAACTCGTTGAAAATCTCCAACACCTCATCCCGAACAATGGGGTCCAGACCGGCAGTTGCCTCATCCAGCACCAAGAGCTTCGGGCTGTGGCTCAGGGCCACAGCGATGGACAGCTTCATCCGCATGCCCCGGGAGAAGTCCTTGAACGCCTTTTTCAGGGGCAGGTCGAAGCGGCGGAGATAGGCGGCATAAACCTTTGCGTCCCAGCGCTGGTAGGTCCGGGTCATGACGCGGCCCACCTGGTCGGCATTCAGAACCTCGGGGAAATAGGCCTCGTCCAGCACCACGCCCACATCCTCCTTGATTGCCAGGAATTCCGGCGAGGAGGTGTCCACGCCTAGAGCGGAGCAAGTTCCGCTGTCAGGGCGCAAAGCGCCCATCAGCAGCCGAATGGTGGTGGATTTGCCGGCACCGTTCTCTCCCACCAGACCGCAGATGGTGCCGCTGGGCACCGCAAAGGTCAGGTCCTGGATGGAAAAGCCGGGAAAATGCTTGCAGACATGGGATAATTCAATCGCGTTCATGGGTTCCTTCCTCCCTCAACAGGATGCGGAGCATTTCCTGCAGCTGTGCAGACGAGATGCCGCACTGGGCAGCCAGCTCCACGGCGGCGTCCAGGTGGTCCTCCAGCTCCTTGAGTTTCTGTTCCCGAATCAAGTCCAGATTTTTCTCCGCGACAAAGCAGCCTTTGCCAGCCACCGTGAAGAGGAAACCGTCGGCCTCCAGCTCATCATAGGCCCGCTTGGTGGTGATGACGGAGATCCGCAGGTCTTTTGCCAGCGCCCGGATGGAGGGCAGCGCCTCTCCCGGGGAGAGCTTTCCCGCGATGATCTGAGCCTTGATCTGGGAGTAAATTTGGTCATAGATCGGTTGGTTCGTTGTGTTGCGAATGACAAGTTCCATGGAAGTCACTCCTGTTCGTACTGTACATGTACAGTATATACAATATGAACGGATTGTCAAGAGGAAATTTTAAACTTTCTTTTTCGGGACAAGCGGTACCCTTGCAGGCGGAGGGAGGCCATGATAAGATATACCAAAAGAGAGCAACATTCGCGAAAGGCAGGAGGACGGGATGAGACGCAGGACCTGGGTCGCGGCGCCGGGTGCGCTGATTCTGCTGGCGGCCTGTCTGCTGGTATACCACGCGGCGAGCCGGAACGATGCCGTCACCGTGGAGGAGCGGGAACGCCGTTTGCAAGAGGCGATGCCGGACGGCAGCTGGACCATCGTCCATGAGACGGAGGTGGAGGGCTACCTTCTCAGCGGAGCTCGCGGAGGGAGAGGACAGTCCGCCTTGGCGGTCTTTGAGCCCATCGGAGGTGGGCGTTACCAGCTCCGGGAGGCAGTCAGCCATGGTGCCGGAGTCATCACCAACAACGTCAGAATCCAAGATACCTGGTATGACGTCATCTGGTTCGGCGGCGCTGTCACCGAATATGCGGAGGTGTCATATGTGGTAGGCCGGGAGCCCCAGGGGCCCTACCGCTACGACACGTCAGAGATGGAAGTGATCTGCCGCCCGGCGCCGGCGAATGAGTACTCCATTTCTGCGGCCTACTATGACGGCGAGGGTACTCAGTACCAGTAGTGGCTTCAAGTACGGCTACGTCCCAGGAACGACCGTGCTCAAGGGAAGTCGTTCCTGATATGCAAATACCGCCCCTAATGGGGGCGGTATTTGCATCTATATATATCCTATTTCATCAGCTCACACACCAGGTCCGTGTAGCCAGAGGGGTCCTCCAGAGGAAGTCCTGCGATCAGCAGCGCCTGGTTGTAGAGGAGGGAGGCGTACTTTCTGGCCTTCTCCGGATCAGCGGTCACGGCGGCCTCCAGAGCAGCGAAAGCGGGGTGCTCCACGTTCAGCTCCAAAATTCGGTCAGCGTGAAGGGGCATGTCCGGCTGGACCGCCTGAAAGTACTTCTCCATCTCAAAGGAGAGACCCTCCCCGGCGGTGAGGCAGACAGGGTGGGATTTTAAGCGGGTGGAGGCCCGGACCTCTTTCACGGCGTCGCCCAGAGCCTCCTTCACAAAGTCAAAGGCGGCCTTGTGGGCGTCCGCGGCCTCCTGGGCCTTCTTCTGGGCTCCTTCCTCCAGCTCCTGGTCCAGCACAGAGCGGAATTCCTTATCCTGATAGGTCCGCAGGGTCTGGGCACAGAATTCATCCACATCCTCCGTGAAGTAGAGAATCTCCGTGCCGGCGTCCTTCAAAAGCTCCGTCTGGGGCAGCTTGTCAATCTTGTCCAGGCTCTCGCCGGCCGCATAGTAGAGATACTTCTGGTCCTCCTTCATACGGGATACGTACTCCGCCAGGGTGACGGGCTTTTTCTCTGTGGAGGAATAGAACAGCAGCAGGTCGGAGAGCAGGTCCTTGTGGGCGCCGTATTCGCTGACGGTGCCGTATTTGAGCTGGCGGCCGAAGTTCTTCCAGAACTTCTCATAGCCCTCCCGGTCGTCCTTGAGGAGCTTTCCAAGCTCCGCCTTGATCTTCTTTTCCAGATTCGCGGCGATCACCTTGAGCTGCCGGTCGTGCTGCAGCAGCTCCCGGGAGATGTTCAGGCTCAGATCAGGGGAGTCCACCACGCCCCAGACGAACCGGAAGTGCTCCGGCAGCAGGTCCGCGCACTTGTCCATGATCAAAACGCCGTTGGCATAGAGCTGCAGGCCCCGCTCGTACTCTTTGGTGTAGTAGTCATAGGGCGTGGCACCGGGGATGAACAGCAGCGCCTTGTAGGTGACGGCGCCCTCGGCGGAGACGGCAATGACCCGCTGGGGGTCCGTGTAGTCATGGAATTTGTCCCGGTAAAACTTGTTGTACTCCTCCGGCTTGACGCTGGATTTGCGCCGCTGCCAGATAGGGACCATAGAGTTGAGAGTCTCTACCTCCTGGTAGGTCTCATATTCGGGCTTGTCGTCGGGGCTGCCCTCCTTCCGGCGGGTTTTGGAGACCTCCATCCGGATGGGGAAGCGGATATAGTCGGAGTATTTGCGCACCAGCTCCTGAAGCCGCCAGGATTCCAGGAATTCGCCGTACTTCTCGTCCTCGGTGTCTGGCTTGATGTGCATGATAATGTCGGTACCCACGCCTGCCCGCTCGCACTCGGTGATGGTGTAGCCGTCGGCCCCGGAGGACTGCCACTGATAGGCGGTGTCAGAGCCGTATTTTTTTGTCACAACGGTGATGTGATCCGCCACCATGAAGGCGGAGTAAAAGCCCACGCCGAACTGGCCGATCACGTCGGTGTCCTTGGCGTCGTCTCCTACCTCCTGCTTGAACTTGTAGGAACCGGAGGAGGCGATGACGCCTAAGTGATTCTCCAGGTCCGCCCTGTCCATGCCGATGCCGTTGTCGCTGACGGTCAGGATACGGGGGTCCTTGTCCACCTTCAACTCAATTTTAAAGTCCTTGCGGTTCATCCCAACGGCGCTGTCGGTCAAGGCCAGGTAGCACAGCTTGTCACAGGCATCGCTGGCGTTGGAGATGATCTCCCGGAGAAAAATCTCCTTGTGAGTGTAAATGGAGTTGATCATCAGGTCCAGCAGCCGCTTGGACTCCGCCTTGAACTGTTTCTTTGCCATGGATAACACTTCCTTCATGATCATGATTTTCTAACTTTTAAATATAGCACAGAGGGGGTTGTAAATAAATGACTTTTTTGTAAATTCCCACGGGAAATGGTTGTCTGCCAGGCAGTTTACGAGTACAATAGAACCAATCAGAACAACGGATGCGGCAGAAAAGGAGTCGTGAAGTATGGGCGTTTTTCAGCGGATTGGGAATGCGATGGTACGCTTCATGTATGGCCGGAACGGGATGGACCAGCTCAATCGGGCACTGATATTCCTGTACCTGGGACTGTGCGTGTTGAGGACGATCCTGCTTTTGGCCCTGGAGAGCATCGTGCCGGCGCGGATTGCAGACGTGCTGCTGTGGGGAGTGCTGGTGGGGCTTTTTTTCCGCATGTTTTCCAAGAACCTGCCCCGGCGCCGGGCGGAGAACCAGAAATGGGTGAACTGGTGGTGGAGAGTCAGGAGCAGCAGCAGTGGAGCGCGGGCCCGCCATGCGGATAAGGAGCATAAGTATTTCACCTGTAAGCAGTGTAAAACCATCTGCCGGGTGCCGGTAGGCAAGGGGAAAATTATCATTACCTGCCCGAAGTGCGGCGCCCAGATTCACGCGAAAAGCTGATGGATGCGGAGGTGACATTGCATGTGCGGCCAGATCCGGACCAACTCCTCAACTTCAGCTGTGAGCTGGGACGGCAGCTGCTGCAAAACGGCGCGGAGATCTACCGGGTGGAGGACTCTATCCAGCGCCTGCTGACGGCTTATGGTTATGCCAGGGCGGAGATTTTCGCCATTCCCTTTTGTATCATTTTGACGATTCAGGAGGGAGAGCGAAACTACACCAAGTCTGTACGGACTCAAACAGTCGCCAACAATCTGCGCAGGCTCAATGAGCTCAATGCCCTGTGCCGGCGCCTGTGCCGGGAGGTGCCGGCGATGGAGGAATGCTGGCAGCAGATGGAGTCCATCCTGCGGGAGCCAGTGTATCCGACCTGGGTGGGATATTGCGCCCATGGCGTTGTGGCGGCATTTTTCACCCTCTTCTGGGGAGGCGTGTGGGTGGACGCCCTGCTGGCCTTTCCCTGCGGACTGTTGGTGAAGCTGGCGGTTTCCGTCACACGGAGGGTCAAAATCAATGCGTTCTTCACCAATTTTTTGGCGTGTATGCTGCTGGCCTTAGGGCCGGAGATTTTGATCTGCCTGGGAGTGCCGATCCATGCAGACAAAATGATCATTGGTACCATCATGTTGTTGGTACCGGGGATTGCCATCACCAATGGGATGCGGGATGTGCTGGTCGGGGATTTCCTGACGGCGCTGACCCGCTTTGCCGAGGTTGTGATCGTGGCCATGGGCATTACCACCGGCGTGGCGGCGGCGATCACAGTCACCCGATTCTTTCTGGGCGGTCTGATGTGAGGGGGTCAGTATGGAAGATTGGATGACCTGTCTGTACGCGTTTGTGGGGTGCGGAGCATTCTGCTTTATTTTTGAGATGCGCCGGTGGAAATTCATCCTCTGTGCCGCCGGGATCGGCATGGTGGCAAGAGCAGTGTGCCTGCTGCTCTCCGATATGGGAGGGATTTCCCAGCTGGTGCTGGCTACCATTGTTACGGCGACCCTGGCGGAAATCTTTGCGCGGGTACTGAAAACGCCGGCCACAGTACTCCTGATTATCGGCATCATTCCACTGGTGCCGGGCGGCGGCATCTATTACACCATGGAGGCACTGGTGAACGGCGACATGGCGATGTTCGCCCGATTCGGGCTGGAAACCGTGGCTTCTGCCGGCGCTATTGCAGTGGGGAGCTCATTGGTCTCCGCTGTCACACGGATTTTGATGGCGCAAAAGAGCGCCCGGCATTGAGTTGGAAACAAGGGCCGGCCCCATCTGGGGCCAGCCCTTGTTCGTTGTTTGATCTCAGCCCTGGCACACGGGAAGAATCCAGCCCTTAGTATCAGGGAGCTTGCCCCACTGCATGCCGGTCATAGTATCATAGAGCTTCTGGGTCAGGGGACCGATCTCACCGTTGTTGATGAAGGCGGATTGATCCTCATAATCCAACTGCTTGACAGGAGAGACCACCGCGGCCGTGCCGGAGCCGAAAACCTCCTCCAGCTTTCCCTCCTTGGCGGCGGCCATCACGGTGTCGATGGCCAGCTTTCCCTCCACGACCTCATAGCCCCAGTCCCGCAGCAGCTCGATGATGGAGCGACGGGTGACGCCGGGCAAAACGGTGCCGTCCTGCTCCTCTGCATTGGCGGTGTAAACCTTGCCGTCAATTTTGAAGAAGATGTTCATGGCGCCCACTTCTTCCACGTATTTGCGCTCCTGGCTGTCCAACCACAGCACCTGACTGTAGCCCTTCTTCTCGGCCTTCTCGCCGGCTAAGAGGCTTACTGCATAGTTGCCGCCGCATTTTGTAAAGCCAGTTCCGCCAGGGCAGGCGCGGACATAGGTGTCCTCCACATAAATTTTGACAGGCGCCAGCCCTTCCTTGTAATAGGCGCCGGAGGGGGAGCAGATGACCATAAATTTATATTGGGTAGAGGCATGCACACCCAGCTGTGCCATGGTTGCGATGGTAAAGGGACGGATGTAGAGGGAGGAACCCTCGGAATGAGGGACCCAGTCTTTCTCCACTTCCACCAGGGTTTTAATGGCCTGGATAAAGTCCTCCACCGGAATTTCGGGGATGCAGAGGCGGGCGTGGGTGTTGTTCATACGGCGGGCATTGCAGTCAGGGCGGAACAGCTGAATCTTATTTTCCGCAGTGCGGTAGGCCTTCAGGCCTTCAAAACACTCCTGCGCGTAGTGAAACACCACAGAGGAGGGGTCCAGAGAGATAGGGCCATAAGGGACAATGCGGGCGTCGTGCCAGCCCTGGCCCGCGTCATAGTCCATGATGAACATATGGTCGGTAAAAATACGGCCGAAGCCCAGCTGATCGTCAGGGGTTTTGGCTTTGAGGTTGGTGGCTTTTTCAATCTTGATATCCAACATGTTTGATGCGCTCCTTATCGTTTGATTTTAGAGGCCCTCCCGGGAATATGAAAAGGGACCTTCGCGCACTCCCGCAACGGCAAGAGAGACGAAAGCCCAGCTTGTACGGCGTGTCCAGCATGCAGAACAATCCGCCTATCTTAATGTATTGTTATACGCCTTTAATGTGGTAAAGTCAAGCGGCAAAATGCACAGAATCACTCGAAAAGGAGAGAGGGCGGGCCGGAAAAATCCCGACCCGCCCATGCTTTGGTAAGACTGGGTTCTATGCATTGTGATCAGACGCAGGCCATGCCGCGCTTGAAAGCCTCAATGTTGAGAGGAACGAATTTTGCCTTGGAGCCCGTGAACATTTCGTGGATCATGGTTTCGATGGTCTCGGGCTTGAGAATCTTGGTAGCGGCCACATAAGCGCCCAACATGACCATGTTGCTGACTTTGCTGTTGCCGACCTCGTCAGCGATCTGGCCGCAGGGAATATAGTAGGCGGTCAGATCTGTGCGATGTACCTTATCTGTAACCACGTCGCTGTTGACAAACACGCAGCCGCCGGGGAGCACGCCGGACTCGAACTTCTCCAAGGAGGGCTCGTTGAGCGCGATCAGCTCGCTGGAGGTGTTGAATACCGGAGAGCCAACAGGTTTGTCGGAGAGGACCACAGAGCAGTTGGCAGTGCCGCCGCGCATTTCAGGACCATAGGAGGGAGCCCAAGTGACGAAGAGACCTTCAGCCATGCCGGCCTCTGCCAGATTCTTGCCAATGGCCAGGCCGCCCTGGCCGCCGAAGCCGGAAATGATGATTTCTTTTTTCATCTTACTGCACCTCCGCGCTGCTGTCCTTAATGACACCCAGGGGATAGTAGGGAATCATGTTGTCCTTCAGCCACTCGTTGGCCTTCAGCGGCGTCATACCCCAGTTGGTGGGGCAGGTGGAGAGCACCTCGACGAAGGTGAAGCCCTCGCCCGCCATCTGCTTTTCGAAGGCCTTCTTAATAGCCCGCTTGGCCTTGTTGATGTTGGCAATGTCCGTGACGCAGACCCGCTCGGCATATACACAGCCATCCAGCGTGGAGAGCATTTCAGAGACACGGATCGGCATACCAGCCTGCTCCTTGGTGCGTCCGCTCTGGCAGGTGGTGGCCTTCTGCCCGATCAGGGTGGTGGGGGCCATCTGGCCGCCGGTCATGCCGTAAATGGCATTGTTGACAAAGATGGTGGTGAACTTCTCACCGCGCATGGCAGCATGGACAATTTCACCTGCGCCGATAGAGGCCAGGTCTCCGTCACCCTGATAGGTAAAGACAGCCTGCGTGGGATGGGTGCGCTTGATGCCGGTGGCCACGGCAGGGGCGCGGCCGTGGGCGGCCTCCTGCATGTCACAGGCGAAATACTTGAAGGCAAAGACAGAGCAGCCCACCGGGCACACGCCGATGGCCTCGTCCAGCAGTCCCAGCTCCACCAGGCTCTCGGCTACCAGTTTGTGAATGATGCCATGGTGGCAGCCCGGGCAGTAATGGGTTTCAACGTCTGTCAAACCCTTAGACTTCTCGTATACGATTGCCATGTTACTTGACCTCCTTCAAGGCCTTCTTGGCCGCTTCAATGATCTCTTCCACAGTGGGAATCACGCCGCCGGCGCGACCGGTATAGGAGATGGGCTTGTGGCCCTCCACAGCCAGACGAACATCGTCGATCATTTGACCGGTGGAACTCATCTCCACATCCAGAACAGCCTTTACGTGATCCGCCCAGGTCAGCTCGCGCAGCGCCTTTTCGGGGAAGGGCCACAGGGTGATGGGGCGGAACAATCCCACCTTGATTCCCTCGGCACGCAGCATATCAATGGCGGTCAGGGCAATCCGGGCAGGGGTTCCATAAGCGGTGATGACCAGCTCGGCATCATCACACTGAACCTCCTCCCAGCGGACCTCATTCTTTTCCATCTCAGCAAATTTGGCGGCCAGGTGCTCGTTATGTTTGTCGCAGGACTCGGGGTCGATGTACAGAGAGTTCAGTGTATTGTGCTCCGTCCGGCCCTTGAGGCCGGTGGTAGCCCAGCTGTCCTTAGAGGGCAGATTGCGCTTAGGGATATCACGCCACTCAATGGGCTCCATCATCTGGCCGATCAGACCGTCCATCACCACCATGCAGGGGTTGCGGTACTGGTCTGCAATATCAAAGGCCTCCTGGACAAAGTCCACCGCCTCCTGAATATTGGAGGGGGAGAGCACCACGGTGCGGTAGTCGCCGTTGCCGCCGCCGCGGGTGGCCTGGTAGTAATCGCTCTGACCGGGCTGGATGGTACCAAGGCCCGGGCCACCGCGCATGCAGTTGACAATCACGGCCGGAATCTCAGAGCCGATCAGATAGGAGATGCCCTCCTGCTTGAGGCTGATGCCCGGAGAAGAGGAGGAGGTCATCGCACGCATGCCGGAACCGCCGGCGCCGTATACCATGTTGATAGCGGCCAGCTCAGACTCAGCCTGTACAAACACGCGGCCGGCTTTGGGCATATGAGAGGACATGTACTCGGGGACTTCGCTCTGCGGGGTGATGGGATAACCGAAATAGCAGTCGCAGCCAGCGCGGATCGCGGCCTCAGCGATTGCCTCATTGCCTTTCCATAATTCTTTAGACATGACAGATAACCTCCTTTTTCAGAATTTTTCTACAGTGATGACGGAATCAGGGCAGATTCTCGCGCAGCTGGCGCAGCCGATGCAAAGCTCCATTTCCTTGACCGTGGCAGGGTGATAGCCCTTGTGGTTGACAACATTGGCGTCCATGACGACGATGTGCTTGGGACACACCGTGGTGCACAGCTCACAGCCCTTGCAGCGATCCGTGTTGAAGGTTACTTTTGCAGACATGATAAGTGGTCCTCCTTTCCCCTCTGCCGTGATTACTCCCACGGCTTTTTCATTTTGACAGTAATCGGAAATACAGGTTCCGACAGGTCAGTTAGCTGGCTGGCAAACCGCTCCTCCGCCACGTGGCAGAGAACAGGAATGGCAGTTTCCCTGGAAACAGCGGCCGCCAATGCCGCACCCTTGCGGATTTCTTCCGCTGTAGTCTCTCCGCAGAGGTGGGTATTGTTTACAATGCCGGTGCAGGTGAGGCCAATCGTGGCTTCAATCCCCCGGAGATAGGTTATGGCGCTCTCCACGTCCCGCACTTCCGGCCGGTTGGCATTGAGCACATAGATGAGCTGGTGATCCTCTTGCAGCAGCTTGGGACGGAACCGGGCCAGGACCCGGGCCCCCACAGGATCACCGCCGATGTCCAAAATGCCGCGGATGTCCCGGTTCTCAAAAATAGCCAGCAGTTCTGCCGGCAAAGAGGGAACATCCGCATCTGAACAGGCCTGTGAAGAAGAAATGAGCTGCACTCCAGCCTGTTCCAGCATGGTCCGGCGCTCACGGGAGCGAAAATAAGGATTTACAATATCCAGGTCCGCCATCATCACTGGCTGGCCCTCCGCCGCCATCGCCATTGCAAGATTCACGGCAAATTCGGTTTTCCCTGTGCCGTAGTGTCCGGTGATGATGGAAATGCGGTGCGGGCAGAAAGATGTGGCAATCAATATTTGACCTCCTCAAAGAAATATTGTATTATTTCTATGTGTATTGTATGATGTCATTGTACACGAAAGTTCATATGCTGTCAATAGGACCATTGCTTTTTTCCGACAAATTGGTTATATTGTTAAATGATTGTAAGGAACTGGGGGAGTAGGGCATGGCAGAGAGAAAACGAGCAAAGCTGTCGGAGCAGACATCCGACCGCATGTATGAGATGATTGTAGAAGAGGCGCGGTATGCGCCGGGCAGCAAGCTACCCAATGAAAATGAATTGAGCAAGGCTTTGGAGGTCAGCCGCACTACCCTGCGGGAGGCGATTTCCTTCCTGGTTGCCCAAGGTGTGCTGGAGATCCGGCGGGGCAAGGGCACCTTTGTCGCAGAAGAGCTGCCGGCCGCAGGCATGGATTTGAGCAGCCTAACCGGTCTGCGTGCCAGAGAGCGGGCCAGGGACCTTTTTGAGATGCGTCTGATTTTTGAGCCGGCTACGGTGGCGCTGGCGTGCCAGCGCGCCAGCATGGAGGAGTTGCAGCAGATTCAGAAAAAGGCGGAGCGGATGGAGCAGATCGCCGCGGCCGGCGGGGACTGGCCGTTGGCGGATCAGGAATTTCACTGGGCAATCATCCGGGCATCCCACAACGAGTATATGCGGAGGCTGTATCCGATCATCAATAATGCCGTCAATGACCTGATGCAGCTGGCTCAAAACCGCCAGCGCATGGAGGAGACGGCGATCAGAGACAACAAGCTGATCCTGGAGTTCCTGTTGCGGCGGGATGAAGAGGGCGCCCGCCATGCGATGACCATTCATATGAAGCATCTGATCAATGCTTTACAGGAGTAATAGGGTGCGTTCAGACAGAATCTGTTACACCGAATTGGAGTTGAGGTGCGTTTGCGCCGCACTGAAATGAGGTAAGGAGTCCCCCGCTGACAACTGTCAGCGGGGAGATCGGAAGAGCGTCGTGTAGGGAAAGCGGGGGACTCCTTACCTGTGGTCATGGGCGGGCGGCTCCCCTCTATTTGTCACACAGCAGCCGCAGAGCCTCTAAATAACCAGCAAAGCCATGGCCGCGGATGGTCCCCACACAGGCGTCGCGGAGATAGGAGGTATGCCGGAACTCCTCTCGGCTGTCCGGGTCGGACACGTGGACCTCCACCGTGGGAATGCCCACGGCTTTTACCGCGTCCAGCAGAGCCACACTGGTATGGGTGTAAGCCGCAGGATTGATGATGATGCCATCCATCTGGTCAAAATAGGCCTGCTGGATAGCGTCCACCAGGGCGCCTTCATGATTGGACTGGAAGAAGGAGACCTGGACGCCTAGAGCATCCGCCTCCCGCTGGATCATGGACTTAAGGTCCTCATAGGTCTCATGACCGTAAATCTCCGGCTGCCGGATGCCCAGCATGTTCATGTTGGGGCCATTAATCACCAGAATGTTCACAAAAATCCCTCCATATCCAAGCGGCGGTCTCCGCGATGGTGCCGCTGTTGTCTGCCACCGCATCCCGGCACCGGGCATACAGAGGCTCTCGTTCCCTCCACATAGCGGCCAGATCCGCGCCCTGGGACAGGGGGCGGCCGTTCGTTGCCAGCAGCGACAGGTCCCGCACCAAATGATAGACTCGTCCGTTTTGCCGCAAGGAGGCGTCATTGCGGGCATCCTTCACAACACCGCCGCCGGTGAGGATGATGCTGCCGGAGAGCTTTCCGGCCTCAGCAGTGGCCTCTCGCTCCAAGGCGCGGAATGCGGCCTCGCCGCCCCGGGCAAAGAGTTCGGGAATGGAGCAGCCGGCGCGAGATTCCACTTGGGCGTCAATGTCAATGGCCTTTCGGCCGGTCAGCTCTGCCAGAGCCATGCCCACCGCGGTTTTGCCGCAGCCCGGCATCCCGATCAGAACCAGATTGGTTGTCTCACGGCGAAGCTGGGACAAAATCCGCTCATGTTCGCTTAGAGGGATGGGGCGGTCAAAAAAGTGCTCCTCCGCCTTGACAGCTTGGGCCACCAGCATGGGAAGCCCATCGGAACAGGGAATCCCCAGCGCCTGTGCCTGCAGCAGCAGAGCGGTGCGGCGGGGGTTATAGATGACATCCAGTACGCCGGAGCAGCGGGGAAAGGCCGTCAGGTCTGCCGGGGCCGCGCCGTTGCCGGGATACATCCCGACGGGTGTGGTGTTGATGACAAGGTCAGCGTCAGCGTGACGGCTGAGAGTTTCGTAGTTGTCCGGACCGGAGCGGGAGATCACCGCGATCTCCCGGGCGCCCTCCTGCCGGAGTGCGGCCTGCGCTGTCAAAGACGCGCCTCCGCTGCCTAGGATGACAGCCTTTTTCCCGGCAAAGCGGGTGCCGGCCCTCCTGGCCATGTACAAAAAGCCGTCGATGTCCGTGTTATAGCCGTACAGCCGGCCGTCCGGCCGCCTGACAATGGTGTTGACGCTGCCGATGGACGCTGCCGCCTCGTCCACCACGTCGCAAAGGGGAATCACATCCCGCTTGTAGGGGATGGTGACGTTCAGGGCGCCGATGTCCTCCCGGCGGAGGAAGGGGGCCAGCGACTCCGGTTCCAGCTCAATCAGCCGGTAGCCGCCGCAGCCCAGAGCGGTGTGAATAGGAACGGACCAGCTGTGGCCCAGCCTCCGGCCTAAGAGGCCATATATCCGCTCTGCCATGGCTCAGACTTCCGCGTAGTTGCCCAGGAACTGAAACTTGGCGCAGCTGCGCTCCATCTCCTCCAGCATGGCCAAAACGCTGGGGTCCTGGACAGAGGCGTCCAGCTCCAGGAAGAAAACGAAATCAAAGTCGCTGCCCACCACGGGACAGGATTCCAGCTTGGTCATGTTGATGTCCAGCGCCGCCAGCTTGGAGAGAATCTCGTACAGGGCGCCGGGCTTGTTTTCAAAGGCGATGACCAGGGAAATCCGGTTGGCGCCGGGGTAAATGACCGGCTCCTTGGAGATGCAGATGAAGCGGGTATAGTTGTTGTCACTGTCCTGGATGGCGTCATGGATGCACTCCAGACCGTACAGCGCGGCGCAGGCGTGGGAGGAGATGGCGGCGGCGTGGCGGCTGCCGCTCTCGGCCACCATTTGGGCGGCGACGGCGGTATTGGCGCAGGGGATGACCCGCACCCCGTTCAGCTCGCTCAGGAATTTGCTGCACTGGCCAATGGCCTGCTCATGGGAATAGATCTCGGTGATATCCGTGAGCTTTACGCCGGGCTGTACCAGCAGCTCGTGATGGATACACAGGCGGGTGGAGCGGACGATGGAGAAGTTCTTGCGCTGTACCAGATCGTAGACCGCGCGGACGGAGCCGTTGGAGCTGTTTTCAATGGGCACCACGCCGAATTTGCAAAGACCGGATTCCACAGCGGAGAACACCGCCTCAAAGCTCTTGACATAGACAATTTTGCCCCGGGGCAGCAGGCGGTCGCAGGCTACCTGGGAATAGGCGCCCTCCACGCCCTGGCAGGCAACAAGTCCCGTCTGGGGAAAGACCTCTCCGCCGGCAGCGAGAGACTGTCGCACCTGGGCGGCGACCTGAGTGGGGGCATTGATCAGCTCCGCCTGACGGGATCGGGCCAATTCAAAAAGCGTGGAGAAGAGGTGGTAGGCATAGCGTTCCTTGTCCCCGGCCTGTTCCGTGACCTTGGCCAAAATCTCCCGTTCCCGCTGCTTGTTGAGAATGGGCAGGTGATGCTCGTTTTTATAAGCGGCGACCTCTTCAGAAAGGCGCATCCGCTCTAAAAACAGGTTCAAAAGCTGGTCGTCCACCGTGTCAATTTTCGCGCGAATGTCAGAAAGTTCCATGATGTCCCTCCAATAGTAAATCTAAGAGAACGGCAGCTGTCACCGCCTCCACCACCGGAACCGCCCGGTGGGCAATACAAGGGTCGTGGCGGCCCCGGACAACCAGCTCTGCGTCCTCACGGGCGCGGAGACTTACGGTCTGCTGGGGCTGCGAAATGGACGGCGTGGGTTTGATGGCTGTCCGCAGGATGATGGGCATCCCGGTGGAGATACCGCCCAAAATGCCGCCGGCATGGTTGGTGCAGGTGACAATCTCGCCATCCTCCACCGCAAAGGCGTCGTTATTTTGAGAACCGCGGGATCTGGCGGCGGCAAAGCCAGCGCCGAACTCCACGCCCTTCACGGCGGGAATGCCGAAAAGCGCCGCAGCCAGACGGTTTTCAAGCCCCTCAAACATGGGCTCTCCCAGCCCGGCGGGCACCCCCACAGCGGCGCACTCAATCACGCCGCCCACGGAGTCCAGATGCTGGCGAGCCTCCAGAATGAGTGCCTGCATCCGCTCTCCCACAGCGTCGTCCAGAACGGGAAAGGGCTTCGCGGCCACGGCGTCGAAGAGCGACCGGTTAGGGCGCAGGGGAAAGGGGAGGTCCTCCACATCTCCCACGGAGGCCAGGTGAGCCCCCACATGGACGCCGTGTCTTGAGAGAATCTGTTTGGCAATGCCGCCTGCGATACAAAGAGGCGCCGTGAGCCTTCCGGAGAAATGTCCACCGCCGCGCATGTCCGCGTGGCCGTCCCATTTGATGTAGGCGGTGTAATCCGCATGGCCGGGCCGAGGCTTATCCTGAAGCTCTTGGTAATCTGAGGAGTGCTGGTCGCTGTTTTCGATGATGGCGCACAGCGGCGCACCGCAGGTGACGCCATGCTCAAGCCCTGAGAGAAAGATGGGCGCGTCCGATTCCTTCCGGGTGGTGGAGAGAGGACTCTTTCCCGGCTTCCGCCGGTCCAAAAAGGCGTCCAGTTCCTGCAGGTCGATGGACTCCCCGGCGGGCAGGCCGTCGATATTCACGCCGATGGCCCTGCCGTGGGACTGACCGAAGACAGAAATGCGCAGCAGTTTTCCGAATTCAGAGGACATGAAACGCACCTCCCAGAGCTTGATAGACGGTAAAGAAATCAGGATAGGATTTATGGACGGCCTCCGCGCCCAGGAC
>OGGQ01003073.1_pt1 | contig 16509 bp, 9 predicted proteins | sample 1571191 | NCBI WGS metagenome assembly OGGQ01 (sample SAMEA2582061, study PRJEB24529) | metagenome | biome: Human gut stool | place: China | collected 2011
TACACGACGCTCTTCCGATCTAACACGGTCTGCCAGATATACACTTGTTCCACGCTTCAGCGCTTCCCGATCCAGCGCACTATTCTCTTGTACATAGTTCGTAACATCAGCAATATGCACACCAAGAATATAATTTTCACCATTTTTCACAACAGACACGGCATCATCAAGATCCTTCGCATCCTCGCCATCAATGGTGACCATCTGCCAGTCACGGATGTCTTTTCTTCCCTGCATGTCTGCCTCACTGACCGGCTTTGATACACGCTCTGCCTGATTCAGCACCTTCTCTGGGAATTCTACCGGAAGATCATATCCTTTTACAATAGACATAATATCTGTTCCCGGATCATTGACATGGCCCAGAATCTCAGTCACTACACCCTCCGGCTTATGGTTCGCGTCTCCAAACTCCTTAATCCGCGCCACCACCTTATGCCCGGTGACAGCACCCATATCGCAGCCCTGGGGAATGAAAATATCCTTGGAAATCTTCTGGTTATCCGGAATCACAAAACCGAATCCCTTGCTCTTTTCATAGATACCGACCAGATTATCATTGGCATGTTCCAGAACACGGACAACACATCCTTCCGCCCGTTTCCCGTTATCTTCCTCCTCGATGACAATCTGCACCTTATCGCCATGCATGGCGCCGCCCGTCCTGTCACCGGGAATGAAGACATCCTTTTCTCTTCCTTCTACCGTCACAAAGCCAAATCCCTTGGAGTGGCCGGTAAAAATGCCCGTCAGGGCAAATGTTTCCGGCCTGCCGAGTTTTCCTTTCGCGGACAGGCTGATCTGGCCTTCCTTTAACAGCGCATCCAGCACAGACTTAAGTTCCCTTCTCTGTTCCTTCGGTATATCGAGAAGTATTGCCAGTTCCTTCATCTTCATGGGGACGTAGGCTTTGTCATTCATCAGTGCCAGAATCATCTGCTTTCTTCTCAGAAATTCCGCATCCTTTTCAGGCTCAAAATACTCCCTGCCCCCGGACTTTTCTCGGTTCTTCGTATCTGCTGGCACACTTCCCGTACTCTCCCGCCCTCTGTCTTTCTCAGTGCGGGAACTGATACGCTCTGTGTGTTTCCCCGGCTTTTTTCCGGGTTTTAATTTCTTTTTAATTTTATCCTTGATTTTCAATTTAATTCTCCATTAGTTTTCTTTTTCTTATTATGCAGGAAATTCTCCGGTTACATGCAATAAAATACAAAATTTCCTTTCCTGTAAAGAAAAAACACCCCTGCTGCCAGGAGTGTCCGGATTACAATACTTTCAGGTTCAATATAAATGCAAGCACCAGCCAGAGAAATGCACCATATTTTGTCATCTTCTCCAACTTGCCTTCCATGGAACGGCTCTTATTCTTTCCCCAGTAGCTGTCTGCCATACCGCTGATGGAACCGGACAGGCCTGCGGATTTACCTTCCTGAAGTAAGATTACTACTGATAAAAATAAGCAAATCGCAACGAATAAAAAGGTGAGAATACCTCTTATCATTTTAGCACCTCCTATAGTCAAACAACTGTATCATACCATATTTTTTCCTGAAAGACAACCATTTGTTTGAAATATATATTTTGTCGTGAAGGCAGGTACCGGCGTCATCCCCAACTGCTTATCACAGTTCTCTAAAAGGCGCTCATATTACGGTAAACAGGTTCTCCCTCTAAAATTGTCATTACAGGAATAATCAGCTCGTTTCCTCTGACCTCTTTTCCCTTGACATCCACAAACACAATGTCCTTCTGTCTTCTCTCTAAAACTGCAATATTGGCAAAGGCGCCTGTTTTAAGGCAGCCGATTTTTCCTTCCATGCCCATCTGTTTTGCAGGTTCCGTTGTACAGCACGAAAGCACTTTTTCAAAAGACAGTCCGAGTCCCAGAAATCGTGACATCAGGTAAGGCAGGGAAACTGCCGGTTCAAAATGATGGGTGTTTTTTGTAAAATCTCCGGAAATTATATTTGGCTCAATCCCTGCCTGAATAGCTTTTCCTGCGCATTCGTGTCCAAAATGTCCTTTTCCGCATGCAGATTCCAGGATAATGCCTTTTTGAACCGCCCGTTTCATTTCCTCTGAAACACTTCCATCCTCCAATATCCCTTTTTGAGGTGTATAGACATGGCAAAAAATATCCCCTGGCCGCAAGATATCAATCAGCCCGCTTAATTCCCCTTGAAAATTCGGCATATGAACCGATAACGGAAGTCCGCAGCGCTGTGCGATTTCAATCCCCCGCCGCAGCGCATCAAAGCTGGTGGTTTGACTGTCCGTTGCAATCTCTGCGCTGATTCTAAGCTTAAGGCCGGCAATCAGATCGGAATATCGTTTACATATCCTAAGTATTTTTTGCTCATTAAAATACTTTGGATTTATATTTTCATTGTGATCTCCGAGACAGCTGAGTCCCTCTGAGGCCAGGTTTAAATAGAGCTTCACATTTCTGCGCTCACGCTCGCTCAATAAGTGGATAAAGCTCTCTATATTGGAGTCACCTGCGCTGCCCGCATCGACTGCGTTTGTGACGCCATCTGAGAGGTACCGGTAAAACTCCAGCGCCGTATTCGTCCCGCCATGGTAAAAATGCGCATGGAAATCAATCAATCCCGGAGTGACGGCAAGTCCGGTTACATCCACTGTCTGGGACGCTTCTTCCTCTGTCTTCCCGACACCTGTGATTCGTCCATCCTGTATCGCCACATCTCCTCTTTGTCCTGTATATCCGTTCGGAGGATCAAAGAGATATCCATTTTTTAAAATCAGCTCCTGCATATTTCTCCTCTCTCACCCTGTTTTATTTCAGTGCGTCCTGATTCTGTACCGGACGGGAACTTTTCCCGGATAAAATATCACTTAATTTCCGCTCCGGATGCCAGAAGCAGACCCGCGCGATAATCAAAAACACTACTAAAAGAGCCACACTGATACCTAAAATGGTCCATTTTGAAGCCGCAAAAGCAAATGCCGGCATAAACATAATATATGGAAGCGACCATGGATAACAAAGCGCTGCTGATGCTGCTGCCGATTCCTGTCCACTTGTCTTAAATTCCGGGTCAACTACCCTTAAAAGCATCAGTCCGGTTGCCAGGACACCGCTCTCCAGGCCATAGCTTCCAAGCGCACGCTCGAACCAGTCCTCATCGAAGACTTTCCATGAAAAATAAAAGTTTACGAATAAATTTACCAGAACAACGACCGCAATCGTCACTACCATCGGAACCAGATAAAGTGCAAACACCTTTATCGAAAGCGTTGCAATCGCCGAGCATACAAGGAAATCAAGCGCCACTCCTGAAATACGGCTGATTGTCGCTCTGTCAATATAATCTCCAATCCCCATTTTTTTCATCACAAACGAGAGGAACGCGCCGCTGACCATTGCACAGGCAAATTCAGGTACATTGCTGAGAATCGGATGAATCGCAACTAATCCGACAGACAGCCCGTGGGCCATCAGCAGAATGATTCCGACAAAAGCAAGCTGCAGGGCCAGCGGATCCAGCGCATCATTGTAGGTTACTCCTGAACCGATAGAGCGTCTTTCTTCTTTCGGTACGATTCCCTCTTTAATTGAACGGGAAATATCCTGCGGTTTGGAAACGAGCTTCGCATACCCTCTTCGAACCCCGATGTTAATGATAAGCATACCTATAATAATACCGGACAGCAGACCGGCCGTTGCCATTGTATTCGATACCGATACACCATCAGCCCACCCGGCTGCTTCCAGCGCCGCTCCGGCTGCATTGGCCGTTCCGTGGCCCCCATGAAAGCCAAATACCGGAGTCAGGCCAAATGCCAGCGGAAGGTCCGTATAGAACGTCATCATTATGATGGTTACGATAAGTCCGGCCACAACCTGCGCCTGATGGGCAATACCGCCCACCGTAACGGCAGATAATGCTGTCTTTCCAAAATTTTTATTCTGTGCCGAGCCAAAAAATGATACGCCCAGTACAATATTTACCAGCATTCCCGGCCATTTTGATATCGTGCCTCCGATAGGAAGGCTGAAAGGTGCAAATGAACCGAGGATCTGCGGCCCCAGCATCAAGCCGCAGAATCCTCCCAACAGCGAAGCCGGTATGTAAAGATTCTGCAGAAAGCGTACCTTCTTCCTGAGGAAAACACCTAACAGCAGCAAAATACTCAAAATCCCCAAATCATATAAAACCCTTGCAATCTCACTCATTCCCATTCTCCCTTCGTACTTTCATCATCTGAAATATTTCTTGTTTACAATATGTTCCGGTTCCTCTCCCTCTGATAATCTCAGGATATCATTTACCAGCATTGGAATTATAATATCTCCCAAATCAGCCGTTCCGCCTCCGATATGGGGAGTCACAATAATGTTCGGATTGTGAAGCAGTTCGTCCTGTGCGGACAGCGGTTCCCGCTCTACGACATCCAGACCGGCGCCGGATAACATTCCGGTACGCACCGCTTTTTCCAGAGCCACATCATCTACAAGGCCTCCCCGGGCCGTATTAATTAAAATTGCCCCCTCTTTCATTTTTTTAATTTGTTCTTCCCCAATCATATGACGCGTCTCATCAACAAGCGGCACATGAAGAGTTACGATATCAGACGTTTGCAGCAGCTCGTCCAATGGCAGATATGTCATCTTCCACTGTTCTTCCATCTCCCGCGGAAGCCGGACCGCATCATAATACTGAACCGAAGCGCCAAAGGCCTGCACCTTCGCCGCAACCTGACGGCCAATGTTTCCGCCGCCGATAATGCCGACCCGTTTCTGATTCAGACAGTATGACTGGTTCAAAAATGTGTTCTTGCTCCAGATTCCGTTCTTCAAAGACTCCATATGGCACTGCAGTTTACGCCCCAGCGCCAGCATCAGCATCACTGTCAGTTCCGATACCGCATTTGCATTTGCCCCCGGGGTATTGGTTACCGGAATGCCTCTTTTTCCCGCTTCCTCTATATCAACAGAATCAAATCCGGCTCCCCAGCGCAGGATCATTTTTAACTTCGGATTCCTTTCAAACACCTCTTTCGGCGCCTTAAAAATCCGGAGGATGATAATTTCGGCATCCGTAACCGCATCAAATTGACTTTGTTCATTTACCTCCTCCAGCTCAAACTTCTGTTCCGGCAGGAGTTTTCTTAACTTTTCGTATGTCTGTTCCGGATAATTTCCCGCTAAAATAACTTTTATCATATCAGGCTCCTCCTTTTATCTGAGCGGCAATCGTCCGAATCATTTCTTCCGACGGCGCTTTCTGATCCTGCTTTGATACTTCAACAATCAAACGGAACAGATTGACATCCATTTCTTCTGAAATCTCCCGGAACCGTTTCACGAAACTGGAGTGGCAGCCGGAAAGACCCAGTGTCAAATCAAGAGGCGTCACAGGGTTATGATAATCATATCCCGCCATGGCCGGCTGCAGACGCTGTTCGATAAAATCAAGCATCTGATACAGGTCTGTCTCCATCATCTGATCATAACGGTTCATGATTGCCACGCAAATCTCCGTCGCCAGATTTCCTGCGCTCCTTGCCATTCCCATCAGGCCGCAGTCCAGAATGTCAATACCGTTTTGATAGGCAGCAACCGCGTTGGCAGCCGATAAGCCCAGGTTGTTATGACAGTGAAAAGCAACCGGAATCGCTACTGCCTCCTTTAACTTTTTCGTATATTCCGCCACCTGATTTGGCAGCATGGTACCAGCCGAATCCATAATCGTTATCTGATCAAGGCCTGCGTCTTCCAGCTTTTTTCCTTCCTCCGCCAGTTCTTCCGGCGTCAAAAGATATGCTTTCATTTGAGAATAGAAAGCCTTTAATCCGGCGTTTTTTATGTCTTTGACTGCCTGAACGGCTATATCGGCATCCCCGGCGTCAGCTCCGACCCTCAGGAAGGATAAACCGCTCTCCTTTGCAAGCGTCACATTTTTTTCACGGTATCTCTTTGCATTTAAAAACATTCCGAGCTCGGAGCCTCTGTCCAGATATTTTTTTGCAATCTCCAGATAAGTTTCATCCGTCTCCGCCGCCGTGAATCCGGCTACCTCATATGCGCCGATGCCTCCTGCATTTCCAAATTCTATGATTGGCACACGGCATGCTGTCAGGCCATCTAACACCATATCCGTGATTTCCGCTGAAAACCCTTTTCCGACCACATTGGCGCCATCCCGCAGCGTGCAGTCCATTAATACGACTTTTTTCATGCTTCCCTCCTGTAATCACAGAATATTATATGTTTTTTCATTCTTTTTTCTCTATTTTTGTGATCATAATATCACCAAATTATGTCAATGTCTAACAGTATTATTTTCATATTTTCACAATATAAATATTGTGGTATCAGATACAAAAACCTGCCGCCACACAGCCCTTTTCCACCAGGCTGCCTGACGGCAGGTTTTATGCATTATCTTCTTATCCGTGTTCAGAGAGAAATGACAGCGGTACGGCCGGCACTCTTATCGGAGCTGCTCTTCAATCCTCAAAAGCTGGTTATATTTCGCCACACGATCGGAACGGCACGGTGCTCCGGTTTTAATCTGTCCGGAATTTACCGCTACTGCAATATCGGCTATGAAGGAATCCTCCGTCTCGCCCGAACGGTGGGAAATCACTGTGGTATATCCCGCTTTTTTCGCCATCTCTATGGCATCAAAGCTCTCTGTCAGCGTACCTATCTGGTTTACTTTGACAAGGATAGAGTTGGCCACACCCTCTTTGATTCCTCTGCTGAGCCTCTTGGTATTTGTAACGAAGAGATCGTCTCCCACCAGCTGAATCTTCTTACCGAGTTCATCCGTCAGCCGTTTCCAGCCCTCCCAGTCATCTTCCTGGAGGCCGTCCTCGATGGAACAGATGGGGAATTTGCCTATCAGTCTCTTATAATAGTCCACCATCTCCCCGGCCGTGCGCCGTATCTCCCGGCCGTTCATCGCAGTCTCACCCGGGAACAGGTACAGTCCGCTGGCCTCATCGTAAAGCTCGCTGGATGCGGCGTCGATGGCGATTTTAATGTCGTAGCCGGGATGATAACCGCTTTTCTCGACCGCCTTTACGATCGTCTCCAGCACTTCCTCGGCATTTTTAAGATTTGGGGCAAATCCTCCCTCGTCGCCGACAGCCGTACTGTATCCGCCCTCATTTAATACCTTTTTCAGTGTGTGGTAAATTTCCGAACACATTCTCAAACCTTCGGAAAAGCCGGATGCCCCGACAGGCATAATCATGAATTCCTGCAAATCCACCGTATTGTCTGCATGTCGGCCGCCGTTCAGGATATTCATCATCGGAACAGGCAGCGTCGATGCCCCGATTCCTCCGAGATACCGGTACAGCGGGATATGAAGGCCTTCGGCCGCAGCTCTTGCAACGGCCATCGATACACCGAGAATCGCGTTGGCTCCCAGTTTTTCCTTGTTTTCCGTTCCGTCGGCATCTCTCATAAGCCGGTCTATTTTTCTCTGCTCCAGCGCATTTTCAAACAGAACCGTCTCGCCGATTACATTGACGATATTGCCTGCGGCGGTGCTTACTCCAAGTCCATGATACCGTGTATCACGGTCCCTCAGTTCCACCGCTTCGAATTTACCGGTGGATGCCCCTGAGGGTACCGCCGCCCTGCCTACCGCTCCATTTTCCAGTGTTACTTCTGCTTCTATCGTAGGGTTCCCGCGGGAATCCAGAATCTCCCGCCCCTTGACACTGACTATCTCAAATTCATTATTCATTTCTAACCGCCTCCTGATTTACTTTCTTTCTGTAAGAATAGCCTTTTTTTCCCCATTTTATGCCTCCTGTAATTTCCAGAAAAAGGAACCGGTCTGCCGGCGAACTCTGCCTGGAATATTTCGTTGGAAAAAAACGGCGGGCATTAATTTCTGCCCGCCAATTCATATCTCGTTTTTTTCATCGATACTTCATATTTCCTGAAGGTTCCTCTTCCCCCTGTCTTTGCCGCGAACAGCGCTATATCGGCTTTCTCATATAATTCATCGAAACCGGTTCCCTGCTCCGGAGCCATGGCATAACCGGCTGAAACGGAAAATATCATTTTCCTTCCGTCATTCTCACAGCTCATAACCATGTCCTCTATCATCTGTGTAATCTTCCTGTTCAAATCTTTCTCACAGATATTTTTACAGAGAACAAGGAATTCATCGCCTCCAATCCGGCAGATTATATCGTCTGCCCGGAAAAAGCTTTTCAGCTTTTTTGCATTGCCTGCGATAACCGAATCCCCGAACACATGGCCGAATACGTCGTTTACCAGCTTGAAATTATCTAAATCAAGCATAATCAGGGCCGCTGTCTGCCCATCCATACTGCTCAGGAAACTTTTGATTCTGGGTATCGCCGTCTGCCTGTTATAAAGGCCCGTCAGCGCATCCGTCTCCGCCATTCTGGTCAGACGTTCCTCCTGTTCGCGAAGCAGCTCCAGCGCTTTTCTATTGGCTCTGCTCTCAATCGCCGCATTCTTTTCCCTCGTAATATCGATATAGTAACCGACCGCCTTGACAGGTTTTCCTGAGCTGCTGCATATCGTCTCGCATACCACCCGGTACCACTTCCGGTTCTCCCCCTCCCGCTGTATCTCAAATTCACAGCTGAGTCCCGTATTGTCCCTGTTTTGATATACGCGGGAAATATAGCGAAGGAAATCTTCCCTGTGCTCCCCAGATACCACATTCCAGTTTTTTGCGGTTTCAGAAAAATGTTCGATCACCTGGATACTGACATTTTTTCCCAGTTCGGCGGCGCCGGCTGGTTTCGGCAGGCCGGATACCTGGCTCAGATACAGAATATTGTTTTCTATATCCCAGTCCAGACTGTTAATCCCTGCCTGACGCAGAATACTTTCCATCTTTTTTCTCACAAGCCACAATTCCTGTTCTTTTTCCTTGATATAAGTGACATCGGCGCAGATACAAAGATAGACAATTCCGTCCGCTCCTTCACTGATATATCTTGCATCCAGGCTTATCCAGGCAGGCGGTTCACCGGGCACCGTGATACAGGTGACATCCTGAAAGCTTTTTCTGCGGAGAACTGCCTGTTTCAGCCGCTCCTCCAGGCTTTCCGTTCCGTTTCCCGCCGCGTTTTCACTGACCCCGGCTGCAAACATGGCTCTGTATGCGGACTCTGTATAGGGCCAGCGGCTGAATAAACCTTTGGCGAGAACCTGGGAATATAGACAATCATTCCTGTATGTAAGCAGATAAACGGACTCCGGCATATGTTTCATAAGCAGTTTCATCTTATTGCGCAGTTCCACCGTCTCCGTGACGTCGAGTACCACTCCCTGAAGAAAAGTCTTGCCGCCGTACTCCATGTAGCGGCTCTGGTCGATTACCCATATATATCCATTCTTACCTAGCATTCTGTACTCCAGATCGTGGACTTCCTCACACTCCTTCAGATATTCAACCCCCTGGATTACGTTGCTCCGGTCATCCGGATGAACCATATTGATAAATTTGTCGTTAAATTTATCTTTAATTTCCTGTCTGGTATATCCGAAAATCCCCAGAAAACGGTTGCTGATATAAATAAAAGGAAAACCAGGTGATTTGGCACACCTGTGATATCCGCCCGGCATATCATTGTACATAAAATGCAGTTCCTGATTCTGGCGCAGAAGCGCCGCGTTTCTCTCCGAAAGCTGCTGCTGTACAAACATGGTTTCCGAAATATCGGTGCAGGCACTGACAATCGCCAAACGACCGTCCTCGGCGCGCACCACCTTTCCTTTGTCGAGCGTCCAGAACCAGGTTCCGTCCTTTTTCGGCATCCGATAGGTTGTCGTATATTCCAGTCCTGCGTAATATTCAGAGCCGATATCCTTTGCCACCTGTTCCCGGTCATCCGGGTGGATTGTGTTTAACACCAGCCCGCCGATCGCTTTGGATAATTCATCATAGGAATCATACCCCAGCAGTTTCACCATCTCATAGTTGGCAAAATAAAGCGGAAAACCTTCTTCACAGTATCCTCCAATCATTCCTCCCGGCGTCATCTGGGCAAAAATCGCTGCCGCCGCCCTCCTGTTTTCTTCCGCCAGCTTCATAAACGCCGTATTTCTGTCGGAGATATTAACGACGGCTGCCAAAGCCCTCTGGGAAGATTCAAGCTGCTGCTCCTTCCGCTTCTGCTGTGAGATATCGCTGACCGAACCGTAGAACAGCCTGTGTCCGTCCTGCTCTCTCAGGAAAAAGGCCCGAAGATGCATCCACATGATGCTGCCGTCGCCTTTCAGGTACCGCAGTTCCCCCTCCCCTCCCCTCCCCGGAATCTGTCTTTGCAGGCAGCTCCAAAGATTTTAAAAAGCTCCTCCCTGTCTTCCTGGTAAACATCATTCACAACATTTTTATGCCGCTCTTCCAGCTCCACCGCGCTTGTCCCTGTGATTTTGCAGTACTGCTCATTTACCCTCAAAAGCTCCACCTGGTTTCCGGACATGTCATACAGGCCGAAGCCGCCAAGGATATTATTGAGCATAGTCTCACTGAAGATATCATCATGCACCAGCTCCCTGGCCTGTATCCGGTTAATGGCTTTTGCCGTTATTCCCCGGAAATCAATATTATCTTCATCCGCCAGGATGACCTCGCACTGCGGCGCAGGCATCGGACGGTAAAAATAATACCCCTGCCCGTAGATACAGCCCATATCCAGCAGAAGCTCTGCCTGTTCCCTGGTTTCCACTCCCTCCGCGATCATCCGAAGCTCCATAAATCTGGCCATATTGATGATTGTCTCCAGGATTCCCGTCCCCCTGCCCGGGCTTTGTTCATACATTTTAAGGAACTTCATGTCGATTTTGAGCACATCCACCTTGACGTCGTTCAGCATATTCAGGGAGGAGTATCCGCTTCCGAAATCATCCATGAATACCAGGAACCCGGCAGACCGCAGATTCTCTATTACGCCTGTAAAAATATCATACTGCTCCGCATAGGCGCTCTCCGTGATCTCTATTTCCAGCAGACTCGGATCCAGATTATATTTTGTCACCAGATTGCAAAAGCATTCCACAACATCAATCGTGTAAATGTCCACCCTTGAGACATTGACGGATACGGGAACCGGCTTTTTTCCGCTGTCTATCCAGCTTCGCAGCCTGATACAGACATTCTCCCAGATATGAAGGTCCAGGCTGGCAATTAAGCCGTTGCTTTCCAGAAGCGGAATAAACTCTCCCGGTGAGATCACCCCCCTCTCCGGATGGTTCCATCTGACCAGTGTCTCGAGCCCGACAATCTTTCCGTTCGTCATATTGCACTGCGGCTGAAGGTAAAAGGTAAATTCATCATTATTGAGCGCACGCTGCACTTCTGAAAGCAGGAGGTGATCCTCCTCCATCTTTTCAAGCATTCTGCTGTCATACCGGCAGACACGGTGGGCATAATTGCCCTTTACCGAGGCCAGCGCGACCGTAGCTCTGTCGTACATCGTGCTGACCGGAATATTCTTATTTTCAATGGCGTACAGTCCAAATGCAGGAAGAAAACCGGCATTTTTACCGTACAGCTTCACAAACCCCATGATCTTATTCTGAAGACGCTCAAGCATCTTTCCGTCATCCGGCAATATGATCACAAAATCGTCGCCCCCCATATAACCGGCGATTCCCCGGTTCTCATCCTGGGCTTTTTTCAGATGCTGGGCAATGTTAATTAAAAACCGGTCGCCCTCTGCTTCCCCGTACCACTGGTTAAATAATTTAAAATGTTCAATGTCAATAACCATCAGGCAGTAGCTCTTATCCTCAATCTCCCTGAGAAAACTCTCTGCCGTACGGAAGAACTCCGAACGGCGGTAAAGACCCGTCAGCGGATCCTTCCCGTCTGCATTTTTATCCTTTCCTGACAGCTCCTCTTCTTTCCGCATCTGTTCGTCTATGTCCTGGATAAAGCACATCAGGATCTTGTCGTCATGCTCTCCCTGGATAAGCGGCACTACGATCTGGATAACCCAGCAGTAGCTTCCGTCTGTTTTTAATTTACGCAGCCGTTTTTTAAGGATATGGTCCTCCCCCTCTTCCTGCAGACATGCCGCCATCCTGTCCAGGGACCAGAATTCCAGAAATTCCTCCCTGTCGTCAGGGTGGATCATCTGCGTGACTACCTCGTCCAGCATCGCCCCCAGAGAGCCCTCCTCTGCCGGTATCACATATTTCCCTGCCAGATGATAGAGAATTTTATACGTATCCCGGGTCAGGTTCAATTCAAACAATTCATCGTAAGCCGATATACTGGTAAGATTATAAAATAAATTCTTATTAACCTCGCGAATCCCGGTCGTGATAACCATGGTGTTACAACGATAACCTGCCCGCTCCACACAGGCCGCTGCCTTCAAAAAGAGGCACCCGGCCATGGCTGACGAATCAGCTGTGGCCGGGTGCCTCTTACCTGCTTGATTTAACTTCTAAGTTCGATTCCAAGACCTTGCAGGCCGTTCAGAATCTTATTCATAACCGTATTTACTTCTTTATCCTCCAGCGTGTGATCGTTAGCCCTGAAGGTGATTGAGTAAGCGATAGATTTATAACCGGCAGTGATCTGGCTACCCTCATAGATATCAAAAAGCTTGTAGCTCTCCAGGATCTTTCCGCCTCTCTGTTCAATGATATCTTCCACCTGACCGGCCAGGATCTCTTTTTTCATCACCATGCTGATATCCCTTGTCACAGCCGGATATTTGGCGATTCCGGTGTACTTATGGTCAAAGGTGGCATTGGGCAGGATGGACGGCATATCGAGAACCGCCACATACGTCTTCTCACCCAGTTTGTAATTATCGGCAACATCGGGATGGATTTCCCCCAGATATCCGACACTTGTTCCGTCGTAAATGATCTCCGCCTGCCGGCCCGGATGCAGGAATGCTTTGCCCGCCTCCGGATTATAATGCGGCTTTTTCTTCATTCCGATTTTGTCGAAAAATTCTTCAACTACACCCTTCATCGTATAGAAGTCGCCGCTGCCGTACATGCCCAGCGTAAACTGCTGGCGCTCGTCGGGAAGCTCGGCCAGCGGAAGCTCTTTAGGAATATAGATCGTAGCCAGCTCATAGAGACGCACATCTTTATTTCTCCTGTTGTAATTGGTGGACAGGGAGGTGAGCATGCCGTTTAACGGCAGTGTACGCATAATACTGAAATCCTCTCCCAGCGGATTGGAGATTGTGATTGCATTTCTGAACCCGCTGTCTGCCGGAAGCATCAGCTTATCAAATACCTTTGGGCTTTCAAAGGAATAAGTCATGCTCTGGCTGAATCCTGAAAACTCCGCAATCTTCCTGGCCACTTCTTCCACCCTCAGCTTAAAGGACAGTTTTCCTGTTGTAGCCTCACCGGTCGGGAGAGAGGTCGGAATCACATCGTATCCGTAGAACCGCGCCACTTCCTCCGCCAGATCCGCCATGCAGTGTATATCCTGTCTCCAGCTAGGCACAATCACTTCACCCGTTTCTTTATCATAGTCCAGTTCCACCCGTCCCAGGTATTCAAGCATTGTGTCTGCCGTGATGTCCGTTCCCAGAAGCCGGTTGATTTTCTCCGGTTCGAATTTCACTCTGTTGCCTTCTCTTTTTACCGGATAGACATCAATGATTCCGCCTACCACTTCACCAGCTCCCAGCTCCTCAATCAACTGGCAGGCGCGGTCGATTGCGGCTTTTGCCGTATTCGGATCGAGCCCCTTTTCGAATTTGCCCGACGCATCGGTCCGAAGTCCCACACGTTTTGAGGAAAGACGGATATTCGTACCATCAAAGCAGGCTGCCTCAAAAACCATGGTCTTTACATTATCTGTGATTTTTGAGTTTTCACCACCCATAATTCCGGCAATTCCCACTTCCTTCTCCGCATCATTGATCATCAGGACACGGCTGTCCAGCTTTCGCTCCTGTCCGTCCAGAGTCTGGAACACATCTCCGTCTTTTGCACATTTTACAATGATTTTATGACCGCCGATTTGATCGTAATCAAATGCATGCATCGGCTGTCCGTATTCTTCCATCACGTAATTCGTAATATCAACAATATTGTTGATTGGACGGATTCCGCTTGCAGCGAGACGTCTCTGCATCCAGACCGGCGATGGCGCTATTTTTATATTTTTCACCATTCTTGCACAGTATCTCGGACAAAGCCCGGTATCCTCCACGGATACTTCCAGATAATCATGGATATCTTCGCTGTTTCCCGTCTCCGTCACAACCGGAGGCATGAATTTCTTATTAAATGTGGCAGCCGCCTCCCTGGCAACACCGATAACGCTGTAGCAGTCCACGCGGTTGGATGTGATTTCATACTCAAATACCACGTCGCGCAGTCCCAGAATCTCCACCGCATCCGCACCCACTTCACAATCGTCAGGGAGGATATAGATGCCTGATTCAGGAGCATCCGGATACATTTCACGACTGGATCCCAGTTCCTCGATGGAACACATCATTCCGTATGATTCAATTCCTCTGAGTTTTCCTTTTTTAATCTTGATTCCGTCTTCCGGAAGCGGGCCGCCGTCATGGCCTCCTGCAACCCGGCCGCCGTCCCGTACAACCGGAACTTTATCCCCCTCTTTCACGTTCGGCGCTCCGGTTACGATCTGGATGGATTCTTCTCCGACATTGACCTGACAGATAATCAGTTTATCTGCATCCGGATGGCGTTCTATCTTTGTAATCTGGCCAACCACAATCTTTTCCAGATTTTTATCAAGGCACTCATAGCCCTCTACTTTTGTTCCGCTTAAGGTCATGGCGTCGGTATACTCCTGAGCCGTTACGTCTAAGTCCGGAACATATGCTTTAATCCAGGATAATGCTGTGTTCATTTCTATCTCCTCTGCTCTTTCATCATCTAATCCGTAACATTTCAAACAACATGAACTGTTACTCTTATCCGCTCATTAAAACTGCTTCAGGAAACGGATATCATTTTCATATAAAAGTCTCATGTCGTCTATCTCGTATTTCAACAGCGCAATTCGCTCCAGTCCCACACCGAAGGCAAACCCTGAATACTCCTCGGGATCAATGCCGCTCATCTCCAGAACATGGGGATGTACCATACCGCAGCCCAGGATCTCAATCCAGCCGGAGCCTTTGCAGAAACGGCAGCCCTTTCCGCCGCATTTAAAGCACGTTACGTCCACCTCGGCACTCGGCTCCGTGAATGGGAAATGATGGGGGCGGAACTTAACCTTTGTCTCCGGTCCGAATAATTCCCTCGCAAATTCAGCCAGCGTCCCTTTTAAATCGGCAAATGTGATGTTTTTATCAATTACAAGTCCCTCAATCTGATGGAAGGACGGAGAATGAGTTGCATCCACCTCATCGGAACGGAATACGCGTCCCGGTGCGATCATACGGATCGGGAGTTTTCCCTGCTCCATTGTCCGTACCTGAACCGGCGATGTCTGGGTCCTTAATACGATTTCCTTATTAATATAGAAAGTATCCTGTTCATCCTTTGCCGGATGGTTTGCCGGAATATTCAGTTTTTCAAAGTTATACAGATCATGTTCCACTTCCGGGCCTTCCACAACCTCATATCCCATGCCCACAAAAATGCGCTCCACTTCCTCCAGCGCAATGGTATTCGGATGGCTGTGTCCCACATTGCCTTTTTCAGCAGGAAGCGTAACATCGATTACTTCCCGTTTCATCTGCTCTTCTCTGGCTTTTCTGGCCAGAACGTTTTTTGTCTCCTCCAGCTTCGCCTCAATCAGCGCTCTGGCCTCGTTGACCATCTGTCCTACCTTGGGCCGCTCCTCCGGCGAGACGTCTTTCATACTCTTTAATACACTTGTCAGCTCGCCTTTCTTCCCCAGGTAAGCAACACGGATATCATTTAATCTCTCCAGCGCATCGGAAGCTTCAATCTGTTTTAACGCTTCTTCTTTAATCTTTTCTAATTGCTCTCTCATATTGACTCCTTTTTGAAGTGTGAATTTGAAACGGCCCACAGATAAATTACGCCGTCTGCAACATAAAAAGCCCCGTCTCTTCGCAATTGCGAAGGGACGAGGCATCAAGCTCGCGGTACCACCCTGTTTCCTGCCATGCAGGCTCTTATCTTATACGTAACGTGTATGATCCGTCACAGCCTACTGAATGTATCACGGTTCGGCCATGCAGCTCCGGTGGGAAATTCGAACACTTATCTGAACCTGAAGGAACTTACAGCCGGTGATTCCTTCTCTCTGATGGGAAATAAGATTCTACTGACACTTTCGCAGCCTTTTTCTATAGGGATTTCTGTTAAACTTAGGTAATATTTTAGCACATCTCTTTTATTTGTCAAGTAGGAATTTCTTTTGTGTCTGCAAAGTGAAATTTAATTGAAAATGGAGGACGCGTCCGGAACGGATCATGTCCGGTGTGGTGAGGGGGCTGGCTGAGTCTTCCGTCCCCGGTTGGAGGATGTCGTGAGGGGGAATCCGGCTGGAATGAATTGCTGCGGGGACCGTTTGCACTCTTTGGAGTGCGCAGCAGTGCTAA
>OGGQ01003074.1_pt1 | contig 16505 bp, 11 predicted proteins | sample 1571191 | NCBI WGS metagenome assembly OGGQ01 (sample SAMEA2582061, study PRJEB24529) | metagenome | biome: Human gut stool | place: China | collected 2011
TCTGTGGGTTCTTTCAGCATTTCTTCCAGCTTTGCCAGATCCATGTGAGGATATACTTTTACATTTGCACGAGACAGACGGCAACCGTCGATGATGCTGCCGTGGTTCAGTTCGTCACTGTAGATGGTATCACCTTTGCCAACCAGAACGGGAATAACCCCTGTGTTAGCCGCTACGCCGCTGTTGAATACCAGAACAGCTTCCACGCCTTTGAATTTTGCCAATGCTTCTTCCAGCTCGTCGTGAACTGCGAAGTTACCGACAATGTTTCTGCTGGCACTGGGACCAACACCATATTTGTCAATGGCTTCCTTTGCTGCTGCTACCAGATCGGGGTCGTTAGCCAGACCCAGATAGTTGTTGGAGGCCATATTGATGATATCTCTGCCGTCCAGATTGATGTGAGCACCCTGAGGGCTGTAAAGGGTTCTGTACATGTTGCATCCTTCTTTCTGTGAATAATCCCTGATTTGCTTTCAAATGAAATTTTAATAAAAAACCCTAAAAGCATTATAACACCATTGTGAAAGATAAGTCAATGAAAGGCAGTACTGGTAAAAGAAAAGTGGAACATTTCACAAGAAAAAGGATTTCTTGCACTGAAAGAAATCCTTTTTTTGTAACAATTTATAATTCTATCTGTCCGGGAACATCATTGGAAGTTTTGTCTTTTTCCTGAATGAAGTGCCCAGTGGTAGGAATTTTCCGTGTCCGGTAGTATTCAGGATTGTCTGTCTGGAACTCTGCCGCAGGACAGACTTTTGTAATGCTGCTGTTTTTCTTGAGAGTATAAAGCTGTACACCAGATGCGCTTTTGGATGCGTTTGCTGGAATCAGCTCCGTGTTGAGCAGTGTAGCTTTGTCATGGTTGCGCATGAGCAGGAAATCCGCGTCTGCATCCAGTTTTTCCATGTATACCAGCGGAGAACGGGCAGAGTAGGCATTGACCAGCTTCCGTCTGTTGGCTTTGGTAGCGTAGGCAGAAAGCTGTACTTTTGCGCCTTTCCCGTTTTCAAAGAAAAATACCATGAAACCGTTGTAATCCTGTGTAACAGTCATGTAAAGGATTTTTTCTTCCGCATCCATGCCTAACAGATTCTGGAGATATTCCCCCATGGCACTTGCTTTGCTGTCTGGAATATCGCTGAGCTTCATTTTGTACACGTTGAATTGATTGGAGAAGAACAGCATTTCTCCGCGGTTGGTGCTTTCCATTTCCTGCATGATATAGTCATCCTCTTTGACTTTCTGTTCACCAGCTGAACGCAGGGAGATCAGAGGGATTTTCTTGAAATAGTTCTGTTCTGTCAGGAACAGTCGAACCCCGTAATCTTCAATGAAATCATCTTTGGTGGGAGTTACAATTTCTTCTTCCTGAATGATTTCTGTCAAACGAGGTTTGCCGTATTTCTTCGCAACAGCTTTCAGCTGACGGCAGATCAGATTTTTGATTTTGGTGTTGCTTTCCAAAGTTGCTTTCAGATCTTCGATTTCTTTTTCCAGAGATTCCATTTCCTGTGTGCGTTTGAGGATATACTCTTTATTGATGTTTCGCAGCTTCATTTCCGCAATATAATCTGCCTGTACTTCGTCAATGGAGAAGCCTTCCATCAAATTTGGCACAACCATGGATTCCAGTTCTGTATGACGGATAATAGAAATTGCTTTGTCAATATCCAGCAGAATTTCTGCCAGACCTTGCAGGAGGTGGTATTTTTCCTGTTTTTTCTGGATGTCAAAAGCCAGCTGTTTGCGGATAGAATCCATGCGGAATTCTGTCCAGTGCTGCAAAATACCGCCGACACCCAATGTCATGGGCTTTCCTTGAATCAGTACGTTGAAGTTGCAGCTGAAACTATCGGAAAGAGGTGTCATAGCATAGAGTTTGTGCATGAGCAGATCTGGATTGGTGCCTTTTTTAATGTCGATGGTGATTTTCAGACCATTTAAGTCAGTTTCGTCACGAATGTCAGAAATGTCACGGATTTTTCCACCCTTTACCAATGCGATGATTTTGTCAATGATAACTTCCAGATTGGTGGTGTAGGGGATTTCGTAAATCTCAATGCAGTTGGCATCTTTGTCGTAACGGTATTTTGCCCGAATTTTGAAACTGCCGCGACCTGTCCGGTAAATCTGCTCCAAAGCAGAGCGGTTGTAAACCAGTTGTCCGCCTGTGGAGAAATCAGGAGCAGGGAGCACATCGCAAAGGTCGATGGAATTGTCTTTGATGTAAGCGGCAGTAGCTTCGCAAAGCTCTGCTAAGTTAAAACTGCAAATGGAGCTTGCCATCCCAACGGCAATACCGATGTTTGGATTTGCCAGAATGTTTGGAAATGTAGTAGGCAGCAAAACGGGTTCCTGCATGGAGCCGTCGTAGTTATCTACAAATTCTACAGTGTTTTTGTCGATGTCCGCAAAAACTTCCTGACAAATGGGTGCCAGTTTGACTTCTGTATAACGGGAAGCAGCGTATGCCATGTCACGGGAATACTGTTTCCCGAAGTTCCCTTTGGAATCCACAAAAGGGGTCAGAAGCGCGCCGTTGCCTTCTGTGAGACGTACCAATGTTTCGTAAATGGCAGCATCCCCATGGGGATTCAGTTTCATGGTCTGACCAACCACATTAGTGGATTTTGTGCGGTCGCCCCGTAAAAGTCCCATGTGATACATGGTGTAAAGGAGCTTCCGGTGGGAGGGCTTAAATCCATCAATTTCCGGAATGGCACGGGAAACGATAACACTCATGGCATAGGGCATGTAGTTCTGTTCCAGTGTCTGGGTGATGGCCTGCTCCTGTATGAAATTATCTTTTCGTTCAATGACTGTTTTTTTCTTTCTTGCCATAACAATCGTACCTTTCTTAGCTGATATCTGTTAAATCCAGATATTTGTAGCCTTCTTCGGCAATAAATTCTTTTCGTCCTGCCAGATTTTCACCCAGCAGAAGTTCAAACATTTCCTGTGTATGTTGTACATCGTCAGGTGTTACCAAAATCAAACGTCTGGTTTCGGGATTCATGGTGGTTTCCCACATCATTTCCGGCTGGTTTTCACCTAACCCTTTGGAACGGTTGATCTTAACTTTGCCTTTCAGCTTGCTGACAATGTTTGCTTTTTCTGCATCAGAGTATGCAAAGTAAGTATCTTTGCCGTTGACGATCTCATAAAGAGGGGATTCAGCAATGTATACCTTCTTTTCCTCAATGAGTGTGGGTACCAGACGGTACAGCATAGTCAAAAGTAGGGTGCGGATCTGGAATCCGTCCACGTCCGCATCGGTGCAGAGAATGATCTTGCTCCAGCGCAGCTGATTAATATCAAAAGAATTCAGACCAGTGTTGTGCTTGGATTTGATTTCCACGCCGCAGCCCAGTACTTTCAGCAGGTCAGTAATGATATCGTTGTTGAAAATCTTGTTGTAGTCTGCTTTCAAACAGTTCAAAATCTTGCCGCGGATGGGGATAATTGCCTGAAATTCCGCATCACGTCCCTGTTTACAGGAACCCAAAGCGGAGTCACCTTCCACAATGTAGATTTCTCGACGGCTTACATCTTTGGTACGGCAATTAACGAATTTTTCCACACGATTGTTCATGTCCAAAGAGCCAGTGAGCTTTTTGCGGATGGAAACACGGGTTTTTTCTGCAGTTTCTCGACTGCGTTTGTTTGCCAGCACCTGATTGGCAATTTTGTCCGCATCCATTTTATTTTCGATAAAATAGATTTCCAGCTGTTCCCGGAAGAAATCCGTCATGGCATCTTGGATGAATTTGTTTGTGATGGATTTTTTGGTCTGATTTTCATAACTTGTGATAGTAGAAAAAGAGTTGATGACCAAAATCAAACTGTCTTCAATGTCAGAGAATGTGATCTTTTTCTCGTCTTTTTTATACAGATTGTTTGTTTTCAGATATTTGTCAATGGCGGAAACAAAAGCACTTTTCACTGCTTTGTCAGGTGCGCCGCCGTATTCCAGAAAACTGGAGTTGTGGTAGTACTCCAGTAGATTGATCTGATTGTTGAAACAGAAAGCCGCTTCAAATTTCAGTTTATATTCTGGTTTGTCCTCACGGTCGCGACCTCTGGTTTCTGTTTGAAGATAATGAACGTCTGTCAAAGAGGTGTTTCCGGCAAGTTCCGCCAAATAGTCCCGAATACCGTTTTCGTAGTAATAGGTAAAGGTTTCGCCGCTTTCTTCATCGAAAAGCTCAAAAGTCAGACCGGCATTAACAATGGCCTGACGGCGCAGAATGTCCTGAAAATAGGAAAGGGGAATGGCAATGTCTGTGAATACATCACGGTCAGGCATCCAGCGGATTTGTGTGCCTGTGACACGTTTGTGTGTGGGTTCTTTTACCAAACCACCGATGTTTTCGCCTTTTTCGAAATGCAAATCATAACGCATGCCATCACGGTAGATGGTAGCGTCCATGTAAGCGGAGGCATACTGTGTAGCACAAGTACCCAGACCATTCAGCCCCAAACTGAATTCGTAGTTTTCACCGGAATTGTTCTGATATTTGCCGCCTGCGTAAAGTTCGCAGAAAACCAGTTCCCAGTTATACCGTTCTTCTTTGGGATTGTAATCAACGGGAATGCCGCGTCCATAGTCCTTTACAAGAATAGACTGGTCCTTATAACGTACTACTTCGATTTTGCTGCCGAAGCCTTCTCTTGCTTCGTCGATGGAGTTTGAGAGGATTTCAAAGACTGCGTGCTCGCAGCCTTCCAGTCCATCAGATCCAAAAATAACACCGGGACGTAGACGGACACGGTCAGCACCTTTCAATGAGGTAATGCTTTCATTGTTATAGTTAGAATTTTGATTCGATTGCATCGTTTCACCTGTTTCTATATTATAATAGGAAAGAATCCTATTTTTATATGCTTATCTTCTCTACTTTACAGAAATTCCATGGGAGTGTCAAGGGGCGAAGGGGAAAGAATGTTCGATTTGGAGCGAAAAGAATGTAGATTTATGGAAAAAAGATTGCAATTTTGATTGCCGGCTGGTATACTATATAGGCGATTCTGTAAAATGGTTATTTTGGAGACGTACCGAAGTGGTCATAACGAGGCTGACTCGAAATCATATTGAAAATGCTAAATAATTGAATATTTATAAATGGAAGCGTATCGAAGTGGTCGTAACGAGCTTGACTCGAAATCAAGTTGTCCGCAAGGGCACGTGGGTTCGAATCCCACCGCTTCCGCTAAAAACCCCACTGAAAACAAGTGTTTCAGCGGGGTTTTTATGTTTGAAATAACAATGGAATGATTACTTTTTTCTAAATTTTAGAAAAGTATGAAAAAATTGTTATAGGATGATATTCAAAAAAATGAATGATGTGGTGCCCAAATGGTGCCGAAGGGCTGTAATGGGGTATGGAATTTAGTGTGGTGATATGCAGAGGAAAATAATTAAATTACAGAATTAATTAGGCAGACGATGTATTATGAAAATATGAATTGTTTTCATTTTCACACAATGATATAGTAAAATTATAAACAAAAAAGACTTGCAAAGCAAGCCTTTTGCACCACACACTGTGATGTTGTGTTTCCACAACGATTTGGATAAATCTTTATTTGAACTCGTAGTGTAATCTCATAAGGTACTGAGATTGATAACATCATAGCAGATACTGTTATATTTGTCAATGTGAAGAGGGGGACTTTTATGAAGCCATATTATATAGGGCTGGACATTGGTACGAACTCTGTTGGTTGGGCTGTAACCAACATGGATTATACGATTCCAAAATATAGAGGAAATGCTATGTGGGGGATTCGTTTGTTTGAAGAAAGCGATACAGCTGAGGAACGAAGGACATTTCGTGCTGGTCGTAGACGCACAGAACGCAGAAAAGAGCGCTTGAAGTTATTAGAAATCCTTTTTGATAAGGAAATCTCAAGTATAGATCCGGCTTTCTTTCGGCGTTTAAGAGAAAGCAATTTGTACATGCAGGATAAAACAGAAGAAGCTCCATATGCATTATTTGCAGATCGCTTATATACAGATAAGGAATTTCATAAGGAGTTTCCATCTATTTATCATTTGCGAAAATCTATATTGGAGAATCAAAAGAAATATGATGTCAGAATTGTTTTTCTGGCATTACATCATATTATAAAAAATCGAGGTCATTTTTTATTTGAAAACCTGACGATTGGTGAGATATCCTCTTTCGAAAAAGTATTTTATGAATTGGTAGGGTATTTGGCAGATAATTACGATTTGGAATTACACTGCACGGATGAAAAAGAACTATCTGATGTTTTGTTGAATAAATTGTTAGGGAAAAAGAAAAAGACAGATGCAATTTTACAATTATGTGAAATCAAAAAGAAAACCAATCCACAAATGGCAGCAATATTGTCTTTAATGGCTGGTTCTTCTGTAAAATTAGCTGATATTTTCCAGGAAGATACCTGGAATGATACAGAATATAAATCTATTTCTTTTAGTGATAAGTTTGAAGAAAAAGCTGTAGAGTTACAAAATCTTCTTGGTGAAAAATTTGAATTATTGGAAAAGCTGAAAGCAATTTATGACTGGGCTGTTTTGGCTGATATTCTGCAAGGAGAGCAATACATTTCTTATGCAAAAGTAAAAACCTATGAAACACATCAAGCCGATTTAAGATGGCTGAAAAAATTTGTGGCTTTACGCTGTCCGGAAAAGAAATCTGAAATTTTTAGAAAAAGTAAAAGCGGATTAAATAACTATGTTGCATATGCTGGCAAAATTAAGAAGAATGGAAAAACCGGAGTTTTGGAAAATCGTTGCACACAAGAGGATTTCTGTGGATATTTGAAAAAAATATTGCCAGTTTCTGATGATCCGGAAGGTCAGAAAATGCGTGAAAGGATAGAAAATGGCACATTTATGCCAAAGCAAATCACAAAGGATAATGGTGTGATTCCTATGCAGATTCATCGTGCAGAACTGGTTGCAATATTAAAGAATGCAGAAGCTTATTTGCCGTTTTTACAAGAAAAAGACGAAGAAGGAATGACTGTTTCTGAAAAAATAATAGCTATATTTGATTATCGAATTCCTTACTATGTAGGACCTTTGAATCAACATAGCAACAAAGCATGGATTGTTCGCCAGACAGGTAAAATTTATCCATGGAACTTCCATCAGAAGGTTGATATTGAAGCATCCGCAGAAGCCTTTATTCAAAACTTAACCAGTAAATGTACTTATTTACCACAGGAAGATGTGCTGCCAAAACAATCTATCTTGTATAGCCGTTATATGGTATTAAATGAACTCAATAATCTCAAAATCAATGGGGAGAAAATTTCAGTTGCGTGCAAACAGGATATTTTCAATACATTATTTCTGACACACAAAAAAGTGACCCGCAAAATGCTTGCAGATTATTTTAAGGCAAAGGGAATACAGGCTGAAACCATTACGGGATTTGATGGAGATTTCAAAGCAAATATGAAGTCATATTTGGATCTGGAACCTTTTGAACTTACATTGGAAGAAAAAGAAGATGTGATTGCTGCCATTACTATTTTTGGTGATGATAGACGTTTACTGCAAAAAAGATTGACTGCAAAATATGGAGAAAAACTGGATACAGACGAGATACGAAGCATAAGCAGATTGAAGTATACAGGATGGGGTGCTTTATCAAAAGCATTTTTGGCCAATGTAGAAAGCGTAGATCCTGAAAGTGGAGAAATCTTTAATATCATCACTGCCCTTTGGGAAACTAACGATAATCTGATGATGCTTTTAGGATCTAAATATGGTTTTGGTAAGCGTTTAAAAGAAATGACTGTTTCCGAGGAAAGTCAATCTATGCGTGAAATGGTGGAAAACCTTTATGTATCACCAAAAATAAAACGTCCCATTTATCAGGCTATGCAAATTGTGCAAGAACTGGTAAAAATCCAAGGGGATGCACCCAAAAAGATTTTTGTAGAAGTCACCAGAGGACCTCAGGAGAAAAAACGTACTGATTCCAGAAGAAATAAACTTTTGGCACTATACGAATCTTGTAAAAAGGAAGCGCCAGAACTTTATGAAGCTTTGCAGAAAACATATACTTCTGATGAAGATTTCCGTAGAGATGCCCTGTATCTGTATTTCACACAGATGGGGAAATGTATGTATACAGGAGATAACATTCCATTAGAACAGCTTTTCGATCGCAATGTTTACGATATCGATCATATTTTCCCGCAATCTAAAGTAAAAGATGACAGTTTGGATAATCGTGTATTAGTAAAAAAAGAAGTAAATGCCAAAAAAGATAATATCTATCCCCTTCCCGAAGATGTACGTACCAAACAAATGGGATTCTGGCATATTTTACTGGAAAAAGGACTGATCAGTAAGAAAAAATTTGAACGCTTGACACGTCCATATCCACTGACAGATGAAGAATTATCTGATTTTATCCAACGTCAGGTGGTAGAAACTGGACAATCCGTAAAGGCTGTTGCAACCTTGCTGCGTCAGATCTATGAAAGATTCGGGACAGAAATTGTATACGTCAAAGCAGGACAGGTTTCAGACTTCCGTCATGAATATGACATGCTCAAATGCAGGGAAGTCAATGATTTCCACCATGCGAAGGATGCCTATCTGAATATTGTGGTTGGGAACGTCTATAATGAAAAATTTACCCATAACCGGGCAAATTTCATCAAAGGGCTGCAAACAAGTAAGTACAGCTTGAATCGGATGTTCCAGTATAATATCAATAATGCTTGGGTAGCAGACAAGGATACGTCCATAGGCATCGTAAAGAAAACCATGGCAAAAAACAATATCCGCTACACACGGTATGCTTTTTGTCAAAAGGGTGGGCTTTTTGATCAAAATCCACTGAAAAAAGGAAAAGGGCAGGTTTCTTTGAAAAAAGGTGTTCGTGGGGATACAGAAAAGTATGGTGCTTATAACCGTCCGAGTTCTACGTTCTTTGCTTTGGTAGAATACGAAGAAAAGAAAGGAAAAGCAGGAAGAAAATTAGTCCCTGTGGATTTGTATCTTTTGCGGGAATACGAAGAAGATCCTGTTGCGTACATGGAAAAGTATGCAGAACTGAAAAATCCCAGAATTGTGATTCCCTGCATCAAGTATGGTGCCTGTCTGTCCTTTGACGGATTCCGAGCGCATATTTCTAAAAAGGGAAATGGTGGACAAATTCTTGGCTACAAACCAGGCTTACAGTTAATACTCTCTTATCCCCAGGAAAAATATATACGTATGGTAGCAAAATGTGTAGCAGAGCATAAAGAAAATGATATTAATATCAAGCAAGAAAATAACCTTGCGTTATACGATGTCCTTTGTAATAAAATGGTAGATACTAAGTTTAATATTAAATTCGCAGCTTTAGGCGAAAAGATGATTTCTAAAAGAGAAATGTTTTACCAGTTAAGTTCAATGAAACAGTGTTATGTATTATTGGAGGTATTGAAAATTTTACATGCGAATGTATTATTGGGCGATTTAACGGATATTGGTGAGGCGAAGAATACGGGTGCAGTAACATTTGGAGCAAATCTCTTTGGAATCAAAGGAATTTCATCCATCCATTTGATTCATCAATCTGTCACAGGTCTTTATGAAAAAGAGATAGATCTGCTCCATTGAGTGAAGGAGGTACGCAGTATGAGCTGGAGAACGGTTGTCATTACGAAACCATCAAAATTGGATTTCAGTATGGGATATCTGGTGGTGCGCGATGTGACGGCTACCATCAAAGTACATATCAGTGAAATTTCTGTTTTAATGATAGAAAATACAGCTACCAGCTTAACTGCGGCACTCCTGAGTGCACTGATGCAACAGAAGGTGAAAGTCATTTTTTGTGATAACAAACGGAATCCTGAAGCGGAATTGATTCCCTATTATGGTAGCCATGACTGTAGTCTGAAATGGAAAAAACAGATACAATGGGACCCTTTCTACAAAGAAGCTGTTTGGACGGAAATCGTAACGGAAAAAATAAGAAATCAACGGAATTTACTTGTCCGTTACGATTTTCCGCAGGCAGCTATATTGGATAGCTATCTTTCAGATATCTCTTGGAAGGATGCAACCAATCGGGAAGGTCATGCGGCAAAAGTATATTTTAATGCACTTTTTGGAAAATCTTTTTCCAGAGCACAGGAAAATCCGGTGAATGCTGCTTTGAATTATGGATACAGTCTGCTGTTGTCCTGCTTCAATCGAGAAGTGGTAGCCTGTGGTTATCATACGGAATTGGGCTTGTTTCATGATAACATGTTTAATTCATTCAATCTCAGTTGTGACCTTATGGAACCATTTCGTCCTTTGGTAGACGCAATGGTATTTCAAATGGAACCAAAAGATTTTGGAAAAGACGAGAAGCGGCAAATGCTGGAAGTGCTGTATCAGGATGTGATGATTGATGAACGAAAGCAAAGTTGCATGAATGCGATTAAGGTATATTGTCAAAGTATTTTTCGGGCATTGGAAGAAAAGGATATTGCCCAGATTCGGTTTATGAAAGATGAGTTATAGATTTATGAGAGTGATGGTATTATTTGATCTTCCCGTACTATCAGATTCAGAACGGCGGGAGTATACACGTTTTCGAAAGTTTTTAATCAAAAGTGGTTTTTTGATGATGCAGGAATCTGTTTATGTAAAACTGGCGTTGAATCAGACTGCTGCCCAGAGTATCTGTGAACAGGTTCGCCGTCATAAACCGGCAGCGGGATTGGTGCAGATGTTGACTATTACGGAAAAACAATTCCAAAAAATGGAAATGATCACAGGGGAATGGACCAGTCAGGTAGTTTGTTCTGATGAAAGGATTTTGATACTATGAGAGCAGCGTTTTCTTTTTTATCTGAACCGATTTATTTTGGAGAAAATCCCATACAGCTTTTGGTTTTAGAAAACAAGAAGTTGTTTCGTCAGGTTTGTGATGCGTTTCAACATGAAACAGAAGAAGCTTATTTTGTTTTTTCAAAAGAGTATAAGCCTTTTTCCTTTGCAAAAAAAGGAATGTTTTTGCCTGATCCGCTGCGGTTGCCTTTACAGGATAAAAAATTACTGACAAAGACAAATGCGGAGTTAGAGAGCATTGCCAATGAAAAGATGTATCAGGAATTGCTGGAGCTGCAGACACATTTGATGGCTTTTGCAGAAAGGCTGTCTGAGGAAACGGAATTTACTTTTTCCTTTTCTGATGAGATTTCCGCTGCTTCCTGGCTGAAATTACTGGCTTTCACACCAAGATACGAAGAACAGGAAGGAGAGTTGGAGAATCTGCTGCTCTTTTTGCAGTTATGTCAGAAATATTTGGGCATACAGTGTTTTGTACTGACAAATCTGTATGTATATTTTGCACCAGAAGAACTGGCTCCGTTTTTGGAATCAGCAGCTTTACATCAGATACCACTGCTAATGTTGGAAAGTTCTGTCTCTGCTTCTGTTTCAGTTGAACAGATTTCCATCATAGATAAGGATTTGTGCGAAATCGTTGACAAATCGGTGTTTTTGCGGTAGATTCAAAGTGAGCTTTATGGAGTTGCCCCATACTGTGTAGTGGGTATGGCTTACTTGATGAAAACCTGGATTTGAAATTTGAGCTTTGAGAGTAGTGTAATTTCATAAGGTACTAAAACCTATTTCTGGTGATTCTACTATGGATGATACTTTGAGAGTAGTGTAATTTCATAAGGTACTAAAACAAATGGCTGGACATGGAAAAAGGCAGATACGTTTGAGAGTAGTGTAATTTCATAAGGTACTAAAACTTTATCAGCAGATTGAAACGGCTGCGGAAGGTTTGAGAGTAGTGTAATTTCATAAGGTACTAAAACAAGATGCCCAACCTTCATCCTCAGCATTAACAGTTTGAGAGTAGTGTAATTTCATAAGGTACTAAAACTTGTCAACGGGCTTACCGCCTTTTGCTTTTGTTTGAGAGTAGTGTAATTTCATAAGGTACTAAAACCCACGCCCAAGTCTGTGCACTTTTTTCCGTGTTTGAGAGTAGTGTAATTTCATAAGGTGTTGAAACGTCGATAAAAGGCAGACACATGTAGTCCTGGTTTGAGAGTAGTGTAATTTCATAAGCAACGCAAAAAAATATTTTGTTCCGCAAATTTTGAACCCCCTGTTTGGACGCTATATCCAAACAGGGGGTTTCTCTTATCCTCCCAGCACAGCCTTATGATAATTTTCCAGCAGAAGCAGTTTTCGATCCATTCTCACATCGATGTACTGTTCTGTAACAGATTCCAGATTGTTGGAAATACCTAACTGAATCCCAACACCTTTCAAACTGCTATGCCCAAGAATTTGCCCAACAGTGTAGAAATCACCGCTTTGCTGATGCATGTTGGTTGCTGCAGAATGTCTCAAATCGTGGAAGCGGATATGCCGCATTTCCTGGTGCCGGAGAAACTGCCCAAAGCTTGCAGAAACCCGATCCCTCCGTTCTGGCAGACCATTGGGTTTTGCCAGTACCAGATCGTTATTATAATACAGTTCTCCGGATGCAGCGAGAAGTTGTTCTTGTTTTTCCTGCTGCATTTTATGACACCGGAAATAGGGAAGAATGGTGTCTGTCAGTGGCAGTGTGCGTTCTCCAGCTTTTACAGGTGCCATTTCCTGAATTTCCGTAATAGAAGCTGGTAATTGAAAAGGAAGCTGTTCAATTACGGAAAAGGTTTTCTTATCCAGATCTACATTTCTCCAGCGCAGCCCCAGAGCTTCCCTAAGCCTGAGTCCATATAATCCGCCTAAAATCAGAATCATTTCCCAATGAGTGCCACTGGCATAGGAAAATAGTTTCTGCATTTCTTCAATGGTATATGGATCAGGTGTTTTGCCCTGTTTGCCAAATTTTGTGATGGTATCTCTGGCTGGATTGCTTTCGATATAATGATATTTTCTGGCATGCTCCAGGGCAACACCCATGATGCGATGGGCATATCTAACGGAACTTGCAGATAGTCCTTTTCCTGCCAGTGTTGCATACATATCATCCAGCATAGCAGGCGTTAATTGCCCAAGATATACATCACCAATGCAGGGGAAGATATGGTTTTTCATGTGGCTGTAATAGCTGGCTTTGGTACTGGGACGTAGATTTGAAGCACCATGTCTCTCCAGCCATTCCAACATATATTCCCGCACGGTTTGTTTTCGTTGTGCAGCAGTGGGTGGAACATAAGTTGGATTAGCCAACTTTGTTTTCATTGCCGCTTCATACTGCTGCGCCTCCCGCTTTGTTGGAAAGCCTTTCTTTACGTGTGTTTTCGGCTGCCCATTTGATTTATATTTGATATTGACATCATAGACAGTGCCGGGTTTTCCGGTTAATTCACCGGCACTGTTTCTTTTGTTTTGGACAGTTCGTTCAGAAATAGCCATGATATTCGCCTCCTTTCATCAATCATTGAAATCTGCCAGAGGCAGGATGGTAACTTCTACAGGCGTTTTATAACGCTGATAATAATCATAAATGGCTTCCATACAAAGCAGACGACGATTGCCAACCTGCAGATATTCAATCTCTCTTCGATCCATTAATTTCCTCAAAGTGTTTTCGCCAATACCTGAAATTTTACTCATAAGTTTTGCAGGCATGAGTACGGGAATGATGGTTTCGTTGGTTTTATTATTTCTAGACATAATTTTTCCTCCTTGAATAATCATTTTTGAAATAAGTGACATTTTAACTATCTATTTATATAAACAATACATGATTTCAAATTCTACTTTTTCCACTATTTTGGAACACAGAAAAACGTTGATTTTTCAATGATTTTCGTCTGTTTGTTCCATTGTTCCAGAAATAATGGAATCTTTTAATGCGATACCGATGTGACCCATAGCGTTCCGATTTCCGATGCGGAACTTTTTATAATAAACACCAGGATAACCGGATAGCATTTCATATAATTTCTTTTTAGAAAATACATCTAAGCCATTTTGTGTACAATAGTTGGTGTAGGCTCTCATGAGATCCGTGTTATGTATACGATATTTTTCGCCAAAAATGCAGCAGTCCTGTAAAAACATCTGCAAGGAATTATTGCGGTTTACGAAGCTCTTGATAAATTCAGAACTTTCTGCCGGAACAGTAAACCGATAATTTCTCTCATGGAGGTCTTTAAGTGCTTGCATTGCCAACGTAAAGATACTGTCACGCTCGTTCCAAAGCTTTTTCAGAAGATCCTTATCCTGCTTTTCTTTGGGAATGCTGTGGTTAAATAGCAAAACAATTAAGCGATTAACGAATGCCTTTGTTGCATCAGATTCAGAGGTACCAGGTAAGGCATTTCCTGCAAAAAGCAGTTTACAGCGAGGGGTAAAGGAAAATGGATCTTTGCCTTTGTATTCTCCTGTGATCGCATCGCCGCCAGTTATGGATTTAAAAGTTGCAATTTCAGTCAACTGCTTCCCTTGAATTTCCCCTGCAACATTTAATTTCTTGCCAAATAGTTCTGCTTTAAAAAACCGTTCAGAAAGTTTATGAAGCGGAACATTAGAAATTAATTCCGGCTGAAAGAGTTGTGTGATAAAATTCGCAACAACACTTTTACCGCTGTCAGGTTCACCTTTCAAGAAAAAAGCACATTTTCCCGCATGATTGTCACAGCAAATATAGCCGATGATTTCCAGAAGCAACTGGCGCTTTTCTGCAATGATTTTTTGCTTTGTGTCCTCATCTTCATAAGTCAAAGGTGCCAGAGAGGTCTGGCAGAAATGATCAAAAGATGGACAATGAATCAAATCAGGATTAGATAAATAATTAGCGCACACTACATAAGTAAACAGATATTTTTCATCATGAGGAAAAACTTCGTCTGTTACATAATCCAGAACACCATTTCCCATGTTGATAAACTGAGGATTGTTGTTGAAAGCATCGTGTTCCACTGTGCAAAAGGGGTTCCAATAGATTTCGGTACAGATATCTTTCAAATTTTTCGTAGTAAGATATGGATAATGACCGGTGATACTCAAGTGCTTTGCAATAAAGCTTTCTGGTTTTGCAATGTTTAGATAGCACCCGGACTCCTGTTGATATGCGAATATCTTGTCTCCGTTTAAAGAAATAATTTTTTTACTTTCAATTAACCAATCAATCAGATTATGCAAGATAACATTTCTTTTCCCACCTAATTGATAAGGTAGAATATCCAATGTGATTGTGGTGTTTTCGTCTTCTTCACAGTCGTTGTTAGGAGTGTTTTCGATATTTAATTCAGAAGAATGAAAAGGCAGATAATGTGAGAAAATAACTTCATTTTTATATTCTTCATAATCGTAAGAATCATCATCGGAAAAGCATTCCTCAAAATCATCATTTTCATATTCTTCGATTTGTATGGGATGGTACATATTCTTTTTTAATTTTTTTCTGTTCTTTTTGAGAATTTTTAGTGCCTTTTTTTGTTTATACATAGCAATAGCCTCCGTTTCCTGATTAAATTTTCCATCGGCCGATTTCACGGTTAGTATAGCAAGGCAAATTGAATCTGTATGTGAAAAAAATTGAGAAAAAATTTTCACACATCCAGTTTTACCTGAATTATCAAGGAAAACGCCAAAAAAATTTATGGAACATAATCTCAAATAAGCTTATAATGGAAAAAAATGCTTGAAGAAAATACAATTCCTATAAAACAAGAAAAGAATTTTGGAGGTGTACAACATGGAATATGAACAGAAAAAAGAAAAAAAGATTAAGAGCATGGAAGAATACAGCAGAGAGAAATATTTAGAGCAAATGAGTATCGAGGAAGATTCAGAGGAGGCAAAAGCAATTGATCGAAATGCCTACAGAGGTATTACGACACAGATCAAAAAAGCATTGCAGTCTATAGGTTTAGAAATGGAATCTTTCAAAGTGGGGAAAACTTATGAAATTACAGAAGAGTTTGAAAGAATGTATGACTATTTAGAAAAATATTTCTGCGACCGTTATAAAAAAGCATTAAAAAATCAAGAATTCGAAATAATTCCTGAAGAAGATAAAATTATTTTGCGTCGAGCGTTGATTGAGGCTTACAGCAGCATAGGGTTCGGAACGGACAAGATCAAAGAGGAAATCATAAAGTATGAAGTATATATTGAATGTCCGCCATCTAATGAACATATTCCATTTACGGAAATTACTTATGATATGCTGACATATTGCAAAGATATATATATCCATACATATCAGGAAAATATACCTGAAGAAATATGGTATAAATATGAACTGGAATTAAGATATCGCTTCCGAACGGAATGGAGACCACAATTGCTGGATATAGCGTTACGGGAATTTAAAAAATTTATTGAAAACTATGGGAAGCCATATGAGGAAGAATGTCTGAGTGAAGAAGAAATGGAGGAAATGTATCAGGAGTATAGAAAACAGCAAGAGAAGGAATAAACAAAAAATATGCTCCAATACTTTTAAAATGTGTCCTTTTAGGGGGCAGTGTGAAACTTTTTCTGTAAATATGTAATTGAAGAGGTTCTTCTATGGTAA
>OGGQ01003089.1_pt1 | contig 16421 bp, 11 predicted proteins | sample 1571191 | NCBI WGS metagenome assembly OGGQ01 (sample SAMEA2582061, study PRJEB24529) | metagenome | biome: Human gut stool | place: China | collected 2011
TACTTTCTGTCGTGGAGCCGGTCATCCCGACACTTCATGCCCTGGGGCGTGGTGTAGGTAATATTCTTCCGGCTGTCTGCCCACCGCACCTGATAGCCCTCGCTCTCCATCAGGGAGATGAAGTCCTCGCGGGTTTCAGCGTACCGCATACACTGGTCAATGGTGTTCATCAGCCGAAACTTCCAGCTCTCGCCCTTGGCCGCGGAGCGGTACTCCCGGCTGCTCATGCGTTTTTGTTTTACCTGATTTTCAGGCGGCGGCAGGATATCCAGACCGTGAGCGATGCAGATCTCATCATTGGCCAGCCGGTGGGACTGCAGGTCGGCGGCACTCTGGTGGAGTTTTCTGCCGTCACGGAAGCTGACGCTGTTGACGATCAGGTGGCTGTGTAGGTGGTCGGTGTCGATGTGTGTGGCCACCAGCACCTCGAAATCTGGGAACTCCCGCTGGGCCAGCTCCAGGCCTATGGCGTGGGCCTCCTGGGGTGTTAGGTTATCCGCCTCCGAAAAAGACTGGACGAAGTGGTAATACTGCCGCCTGTCCGTTTTCCGATACCGCTCCTTGGTGAGCTGCATTTCAGAGAGAGCAGACTGGGCGGTGCAGTTCCAGCCGCTCACCAGCCGCTGTCCTTCCCACAGCGTCTTTTCCTCCTGTTGGGTGTATCGCAGCACACCGCCAAGAGCGCCCTTGCCGCCGCCCCGGTTCTTGATGGCGGTGAAGGTAGCCATCTCAGGTCACCTCCCGCAGGAGTTGCAGGAGTTGCTCACAGATCGCTCCATACTTGTCTGCTAAGACATCGCCGCGCAGGATCGTGACCTTGCCCATGTTGGCCAGGGTGGTGAGCTGGTTGAGATTCCGCCCTTGTGCTTTCAGCTCGGACAGCACCTGATCCAAACCATCCACCCGGACGATCTTCTTGCCCAGACCGCACAGGCACAGGTAGTCGGTGACGGTCTTATTTACGCTTTTCGCACGCGTCTGGATGACCGCCTTTGTCCGAGGCGTCACCCGGAGCGTGATGATCTCTGTTTTCTTTTCTCTCGGCATTCGTACTCCTTTCTCCCCTTCAGGGGCTGGGGGGCGGGGCAGCGCCCCGAAACTGCGGCCGGCGTATAGCCGGACGCGATGCTTGCCCTCCCGAATGGGAGGAATCTCCGTTATCGGGGCCCTTCCGCATCACCCTCGGCTGACTGGCCAACAGGGTCGATAGTGCCGATTTCTCTGGGGGCCGAGGTATCGTCACTATCGGCACTGCTGAGCTGGATGATCCGTTTTCCGTTGCTGCGGCGGATGGCGGCTGTGATGTGAGTTTTTCTTAGAGTATCAACGCTTTGCAGAATCAGACGGGCCACCTTTTTCGGCGTGATGCCCTCCTGCCCATCAGGGTCGATCTTCTGAGACAGCTCCGTGGGAGTGCCGATAAATTCTCTCTGATCTTTCAAAAGGACAGAGAGAAGAACCACGATGCGGTCTTCCAACAGCTCCGGTTGCGATTTGCTGTCAGAGATCAGCTCCCACACGTTGTCTCCGTTCCGCTCCAGCTCCAGCTCCCGGAACTCGATATCCCGGCCCACACAGCTCAGCTTTGCACGATTGCTGCCGCGCCGTTCTTCCACAAGGGTGAAGCTGGAATCCACAGCACCGCTGATGGCGGTGGTGCCGGAGATTCGGTGGAATACATCCTCCGCTTTCTCTTTCCGCAGGTGGTGGATGAGCAGAATGGCGAGGCCCAGACGATCCGCCAGCCGTTTCAGCACGGACAGGTCCCGGTAGTCGTTGGCGTAGGTGGTATCGTGGACGGGCCGAATCATCTGCAGGGTATCGATGATGACCAGCACGGTGTCTGGGTGTTCCGCCGAGAAGGTTTCAATCTGCTCCTCCAGTCCCTGCCCGATGGGAGCGCACTCTGTGCAAAAGTGGACGCTGGGCGGAGCCTCCTCCGTGATTTCGAACAGGCGGTTCTGGATGCGGAGGACAGAGTCCTCCAGGCAGAGATAGAGGGTGGTGCCCTGCCGTGTGTGCATTCCCCAGACCGGTTCTCCCTTGGCTACGGTCACTGCCAGCCAGAGGGCCAGCCACGATTTCCCCACCTTTGGGGAGCCTGCCAGGATGTGCAGACCTTTGGAGAGCAGCCCGCTTACCACAAAGTCCGGCGGGCGCAACGGTTGGCTCATCAGGGTCTCGCCATCCACGGTGCGTAGTTGTGAGAAATTCTGTTTCATGTTACGTACCTCCATTTCAAAAGATTGAATACAGGCTCTCACCTCAAAAGTGGGAGTAGTATTCTATTTGCCTTTAAAATGGCTTGTGGTACAATATAGCCAACGGAGGTGACGGCTGTGGCAACCTATCAGATTTACGAGCTCTCCGCACGAGCGGTGATGAGCTACGCCTCGGAGAAAAACGGCGTCTACACCTTTACTCTGAACCGGAGTGCCACGGAACACAGCAAGGTGCCGGGAGCTAAGCATGAGCAGGACAGCTGCGCCATGTTCCACCAGCTGATGTATGAACTGCAAGGGAACCGATGGCATGAGCGCGACGAGGAAAGGATCACTGCACTTTCAGACGTGCTCTTCTATATGGACTTTGCTGGGATCTTTGACCGGCGGGGGACCGGCAAGACCCAGAGGACACGCCGTGAGAAGGCCAGAGATATGTTCCGCCCGCAGGGCGTCACACTGGATTTTGGCAGTGGTCCACAACGCTATGTGAGCTTCGAACGCTCGGCCAGTATGAGCCGCCAGTCTCGTCTCTCCTTTATCCGGGTGGATTTATACGAGCCCATGCGTCGGAGGATCATGATGAATATGGAACTGGGCCACTGCCAACTGAGTAAGCTCTACGCCTATAATGGCCTGATGTTTTCCAGTGGAACGCGGGTTGATGGCATCCGGATCAACCGGAAGCACCGCGTCATCGTGATCGACAACCCGCACAAAAAAGTGGAGCGGATGCCTGTCATCACTCTGCAGAAGGGGGAAGAACCCGGGACCTTTCATCGAGTGGAGACCCTGGAGGACCTGGAGATCACCTGCTTCGACGGCGTGGGCCTGATTTCCAAAGAGTACGCAGAGATGGTGGACAAGGCCCTCTGCGGCGACCACACCCACACGTCTTTTCAGATCCGAATGCCTTACATCAAGGGGATGCTCCATCAGGTGGATTTCAAGGACTTCCTGAGACGCAGCGGCACGCAGACCATCGTGGACATCTGGGGCAAGACCCACCCTGTGAACAGTGTGGACATCATCCTTACCCGCAGCCAGTTCAAAGCATACGGCTGGCTGCAGGAGAACCACATGACCTGGGAGGACTATTGGGACGCCTTCCGGGAATATAACCACGCTCTTTACATCACGAATCTGAGTAAGACGGAGCCGGAGGAACTGGTGGAGCTGAATTACCAGTTCCTCTCCACGCTTTCCATCCATCCGGAGGAATTCCGCCCTGCTGATTTACCAGCGGGCTGGAACCACAGTCCGGTGGAAGATCCCAGGCAGTGGCTGACCAAGGCCACAGAGACGGCCTATTACAACTTCTGTGCCAACGATGATTACCGGCGGATGTATTTCCGGCAGGGGCTGCGCCAACCTCGAGGAAGCCGGGCCTATATCATGGCCCGAGTGCTGGAGAAGAATCCAAGTTTTATCCGTGAGCCTATCTATGCGGAACAGCTGGATGCACAGGCGAAGAAGATCCTCAAGGGCTACGCCGTAGGGCGACTGCTGGTGCCGGGAGACAACCGCTTTCTGTCCGGCGACCTGTTGGAGTTGCTGCGGCAGCTGATCTCGCCCCGTATTTTGCAGATGCCCGGAGAGCGGGCCTTCTGTGAACAGGTGCAGAGAGACTTCTTCGCGGAGGATAGCTTTTTCGCACCAGGTGCGGCATACAAACACAGGGATAGCTGTACCCTGCTCCGCAATCCCCACATCGCCCGGAATGAGGAACTGCAGCTGTCTGTGCATTCGGAAGGGGATGGACTGCGACAGCAGTATCTGGGGTATCTCACAGATGTGGTCATGGTGTCCGCAGACAGCCTGGCGGCAGAGCGGCTGGGCGGCGCGGACTACGACGGAGACCTCATCAAGACCATTGCAGATCCCATCGTAAATCGCTGCGTCAAACGAAATTATGACTACGATACCTACCAGCAGCTCTCCAACAATACCAATTTGCCGCTGCTGAAGATCCCCACGCTGTCCGCTCCAAAGGCAGATGCCAACGACTGGCAGGCGCGATTTCAGACAGTGGAGAATACCTTTGCGGCCCGCATCGGGCAGATCTGCAACGCGGCTTTGGATCGCAGCGTCATTGCTTACAGCGAAAACACTGCCCCGGAGGAGTGGAAGCTGTATCGCCGGGAGCTGGAGACACTGGCCATCCTCAGCGGGTTGGAGATCGATGCGGCAAAAACCGGTGTGCGGCCCAATCTGGACGCCTACATCGGCGGACGGCAGGTGAGGCGTACGCCTTTCCTCCAATACAAATATCTGGTGGAGCGGGCGGAAGAGCAGCGCCGTGCCTGGTATGCGCCGACCTATCGGGAGAAACTGGAATCGTTCTTTGCTGGGATCGACTGGGACAAGGTGGAGTCTCCGGTGGAGCGGCTGCCCTGGCTGTCCCACCAAATGGAGCGTAATACGCCCAAGCTCCAGGAGAAACCGGCGAAGGACAGTGAGCTGTTCGCCTTTGCGCGGGAGCGGGGATGGAAGAAGCAGCTGGATGAGAAAACGCTTTCTGCTGTTTCCAACTTACTTTCGGACTATGAGTATTGTCTTTCCCGTATCCGGGCCTGCCGTGCCCCGGCCAGGGGACAGCAGCGGAAAACGGATATTGACCGTATCCTCTACGCCAGAGGGCAGGAGGAATTTTATGACAGTGATGAACTGTACGCCTTTTTCCAGCAGATTTCCCTGGAGAGGATCACTGCCCTGCGGCAGGCGATCATAGATCAGCAATGGCACTTGATGGAAGAAGCACAGAGAGAAACTTTTCTGCGGGAATGGCTGCCGGAGGCGGCGGATTACTACGATCTGCTGACAGACTTCCGGCATGGCGGCTTCCGCTTGCTGGGGGATCTGATCTGCGACATCGACGATCTGGAGTCCGCACGGGAGCGCAAGCAGCTCCGCCGCCCGTCAGATTCTCCGGCCTTCCGGAAGATGATGGAGGCCTATCTGGCAGCCCCATTCAGCGGCAACGAGCGGGCCGTGGTGTCCCGGATCTGCCGCAAGCTACTGAATCGGATCGCCCGGCCCAGTCTGGCGGTGCGCTATGTAGTGGCTCTGGGCAAGCGGAATCTGTTGTGGGACCTGTTGCCGGACCACATTGAGGAATCTGTACTGGAGGTGGGCCATGCTGAATGAGTGGAGAGAATTTCAGGACTATACCAGTCAGGTGAACTACACTGCCACGAGTAAACGAGATACCACTTGGCTGGGGCGGTTCACCTTCGATACGATCCTGGACTTTGAGGGAATGAGCCGGATACTGACCATTCTGGCACGTGGATTCCTGTTCCATCATGAGGATGGCAGAATAGCCGACACACCTCGGGAGCGGGTGGATCACGCCCGGCGGGGCCTGTGTGCCTGGTGCAGTGTGCCGGACGATGAAAAAGCCACGCCCCGGGAGGCGTGGCAGTTTGGCAGTGATTTTAGGGAGCTTCATCCCGAATTTCCCCATCTTATAGAGGAAACCGGCAGCGGTTGGTTTCACCGCCATGTGCATCGAGCGGCGGATTTTGCAAGGAGGAATCCGGAAAAGGTATCCAGCGGTGCTTTGAAAAAGTGTGCTGCGCTTGAGAAGGGATTTGACCAGGCCTGGCGGGACAAGGTGGTCCAGATGCAGATCCCTCTCTTCGCCCCCACCACCAAGGGGCAGTGGGGCCTGCGATTTGATACGTTTCTGGCCCAAGCCATGGGGCTGGGGCCGCTCCGGGATGAGGAACCGGACCTGCCGCCCGAACTGATGGAGCGGCTTCGCAGCCTCACGCCCAAGGGGGTCCCTCTGAAGATGATCACGACGCTGGTGGCCTACTACTTTGCCAACAAGCCGGAGGACACCGACTGGGTGGTGCTGCCAGTCGCCAATTTCGATGCGTACTTCGGCACTACCAGTTTTGGGCGGAAGTATCTGAAGCAGATCCCGGAGACAATCCTGGAACGCTCGGAGACCGGTTTTGGACTGTGCCGGTATCGGGTGGGAGAGACACTAAACGCTTGCGCGCTTCCAGGTTCCTACCGATAAGGCTCCGCATGGATTTCCCCTTACCACGGTGGGCGGAGAGCGTATGCTGTTCCAAGAGCAAAATTTTGAGCGTGTAGATGGCTATCATAATGACCAGCATTCAAGATTCGGCTACAGTTTGCATCAATATGAGATATGATCCGGGTTTGTTTATTTTCGCCACATAGGCAATTGATATTTAATAAAATTTGTAGAAAAATTTTTTGCATCTAGACAAAACTATAAAAAGCGAGTATCATACATGTAGGTTGTTAATTGTATTACGTATTACGTTCAAAAAATGACGATGTTTGTCAAAATCCGCCATTATATTGTGAATTTTTGCAAAACAGCACCAAATCAGGCTTATTTTCAAGAGAATGAGGAGAATTGCACATGGAAGAGAAGAACGTAGACGTGAAAGAGGTAAAAATCGTCAGTTGCGCGGATCCTTCCCCGTACATTACCTTTGCATTTGCCTGCATTGCATTTGCCTTCTGGGCGAATTCGATGGGTTGGCTTGGAACTGATGCGACCCTCGCTATCGGAGTCATGCAACTTGGTTTCTACGGGGTTTACCATGTTGGTACACATAAGCTCTCTGACACAGGCAATCTGTTTGCCACAAACATTTATGGCATTTTCGCCGGAGCCTTTGCCGGGGTTGGCGGGATGTCGAATGTGGCTGCTGCCCTGTGCGCTCATTTTGGAATTCCTTTCTGTGGTGCGGTCAGTGGGATTGTATTCATTGTTTCTGGACTGCTGCTGCTGATCCTTCTGCCGGCAGTTGCCCATGCCCCCAAGACCAACTTTTTTGTGTTTTTAGGCGGCGGCATCGGATGTGTTGGCTTTGGTGCTATCAGTTGTGGACTTCTTCCTGGAAGTAGTTCCGTGATTTTTGGCTGGAGCCTGCTTGTCTGCGGGATTGCAGGAATGATCAATGTCTTTGAGGCGTTTTTCAGTTGCTTTGGTATGAAAGTCCCCACTGGAAAACCGTTTTTGAAGTAATAATTTACTAAAAATTCAAGAACTCACAATTATGAAGGAGGATTAGGTCATGGAAAAAATAGGTAGCTGGCAGGAAATTTATGAAAACCACATGACGGACCGCGTGAAGAAATTGCGGGAATATACGGTACAGACCCCTGGCATCTGCCTGGAGCACGCTTTTGCGGAGATGAAGGTCTATAAGGAGACTGAGGGAAAGAATGTTCCCCGCATTACGGAACGTGCGCTGGTATTCAAGACCTATCTGGAGGATCGTACGATCTTCCTGGAAGACGGTGATCTGCTGGCGGGCAACGTGACCAGCAAGCATCGGGCATCCCCCTGGTTCGGCGAGATGTACAACGTCTTCGCAGAACAGGAGCTGGGCGATCCGAAGCACGACCCCCAGGTGCGCCCCCACGACCGCCACATCATTACAGATGAGGAGCGTAAGATCCTGAAGGAGACCATTTTCCCGTTCTTTAGAGGCAAGACGTTTGAAGAATACCTGTACGCCAAGGCGGAAGGTGATGTGGCGGACAAGGGCTTTGCATTTACCGCCTCCTGCCCCCATATCCCCAACCAGGGCGACCTGCTGGTCCGTCAGGATGCTGGTCATATGTTCTGCAACTATGAGAAGGTCCTGCGCAAGGGCTTTAAGGGCATCCGTGAGGAGATCCTTTTCAACCGTAAGGAATGCGCAGAGTCCTATTCTTCTTTCAACCGTAAGGAGCGGCTGGAGTGGTATGATGCAGCTCTTATGTGCGTAGATGCCGCGATTGCTCATGCCAAAAAATTCTCCGCCCTTGCGGCTCAAAAGGCGGAAGAGGAGAAGGATCCGACCCGGGCCGCCGAACTGCGGGAGATTTCTCGAATTTGTGCCAAGGTGCCTGAGAATCCGGCTGAAAGCTGGTACGAGGCCCTGCAGTCCGTCTGGTTCACCCACATGTGCACCATGCTGGAGCAGTGCAACTATGGCAACTCCTTTGGCCGGTTCGACCAGTACATGTATCCCTACTACAAGACCTCTGTGCTGGACAAGAAAGAGATGACGCGTGACCAGGCGCTGGAGCTGCTGGAGTGCTTCTGGATCAAGCTGGTGTCCTTCACAGAGATGTATGACTACAATACGGCACTGGTGCAGACGGGTTTCCCCCTGTCCCAGAACCTGATTATTGGCGGAATGCTGCCCGACGGTACCGATGGCTGCAACGAAGTGACCATGCTGTGCCTGGAGGCGGACATGGAAACCGCCGTGTTCCAGCCGGAGCTGGCCATGCGTGTCTGGGAGGGGACTCCTACCAAATATCTCCGCAAGGCGCTGGAAGTCGTCCGTTTGGGCCGTGGTAAACCGAAGTTCTATGGGGACCGCACGGCTCTGGAAATGCTCAAGCAGGCGTATCCGTTGGTGGATGAGAAGGATCTGGCGGATTATGCATGCATTGGCTGTATTGAGATCGGCCTGCCCTACATCACGCAGAACAACAGCTTCACTGGCCTGCAGAACATCGGCAAGATCATGGAGCTGACACTCAACGACGGCAAGTGCGCGATCTGCGGCAAGCAGATTGGACCTCACACCGGTGATCCCCGCACCTTCAAGTCCATTGAGGCGCTCAAGCAGGCGTTCCGCACCCAGACTTTCTATTGGATGGAGTGCATGGCGAAGGCTATGAAGGTGGAAATGGAGTGCCAGGGCGAGCGGCTACAGCTTCCCTTCAGCTCCACGCTGCTGGAGGGGCCCATCCAGAAGGGCGTCGACGTCATGCAGTGCGGCACCTGGTATACCAAGAATGGCATCCTGGTGGGCGGCACTGCCAACGCCGCCGACAGCTTCGCGGCCATCGACACGCTGGTCTTTAAGAAAAAGACGGTCACCATGGATGAATTGGTCACCGCCTGCCTGAACAACTGGGATGGCAAGGAGGAACTGCGCCAGATCTGCATCAATGAGTGCCCCAAGTATGGCAATGACGATGATTATGCGGATGCCTGGGCAGCTTTCGTGGCCAATACCTGGTATGATGCCATCGACTATATCAACAACGACAAGAGTCTGGCTCCCAAGTTCGGCGGCGAGTACAGCGGCGCGGTGCTGATCGGCAACGGTGCTGTGGGCATGGGCCGTGCTGTCAGCGGCCTGCCCAATGGACATAAATTCTATGAGCCTCTGGCCGATACTTGGGCTCCCGTTCAGGGCGCAGACGTGAACGGCGCGGATGCGGTGATCCGTTCTGTGGCAAAGATGCCCGCCAACCGTTATCAGATGGGCACGGCTCTGAACCAGCGGCTGACGCCGCAGATGCTGGCCACAGACGAGGACATCGACAAGTTTGTGGATTATATGCGCACCTGCGAAAAGCTGGGCATTTATCACATTCAGTTCAATGTCATCAGCAGCGAGGCGCTGAAACGGGCAATCAAGGAGCCTGAAAAGTATAAGGATCTGCTGGTCCGTGTGGCGAGCTATGTGGCCTACTATGTAGATCTGGATACCTGCACCCAGCAGGATATCATCAATCGCACAGAACAGACCGAGTGGTAATTGCACCACTGGCAGCACGGAGAATGACAATTTGCCAAGGGGAACTCCATTGAGGGGTTCCCCTATGGCACATCATCAGGAGTGTATCAACATGGCAGATAATGCACTGAATGAAGAATTAAGCGTAATCAGCATTACGAGAAATACCATTCATAATGGTCCGGGCTCCCGAGTGTTGATCCTGTTCAAAGGATGTCCGCTTCGGTGCAAATGGTGTTCCACGCCAGAATCCTGGGAGAATAAGGAATTACTGAGCTGCAATGCTCGCCGGTGTATCGGATGTGGCAACTGTGCAAAGGTATGTAGTGAAGGGGCGATTTCTTATTCGGCGAAGGGGCCTGTTATTGATCGGGAAAAGTGCATGAATTGCATGGCTTGCACTCAGGTCTGCCACACCCGAACTTTGCGGCCTGTTGGAAAGAAGATGACGGTTCGGGAGATTATCCATGAGGTTGAAAAGTGCCGGCCGTTTCTAGAAATGTCCGGCGGCGGTGTCACGCTGTCCGGAGGAGAGTTTACTTACGAGGAATTTGGCGCCAAGATGACGCTGGTGGAGGAACTGTATCGGCGCGGAATTTCCATTGGTGTGGACACCTGCGGATATGCGTATTCTCAGCGGTACCGGATGCTGGCACCGTATGTGGACTTCTATCTGTGGGATATCAAGCAGATGGATCCTGAAAAGCATCGGGAGCTCACGGGAAAAGACAACGGAAAGATCATCCGGAATCTCATGTTGGTCAATGAGCAGGATGTGGATATTTACTTCCGCTGTCCTCTGATTCCTGGCATGACGGATGACAATGAGAATATCCATGCCATGTGCAAGCTCGCGAAGCAAATGAAGCATCTCAGGAGTGTGGATTTGCTGCCGATCCATCATTTGGGAAAGGCAAGGTATGACATGATTGGCTTGGAATATCCCATTGTAGAAGATCTGCGGCTGAGTGATGAGCATCTCGAGGAAATCAAAGGAATTGTTGAATCCTACAATTTGCCTATGCGTATTGTTGGATGAGAGAAAATCGCTGGACAGGAAAGAGCGGACCCCCCATTGCCTTTTAGCGCTGCATGCTGAAAGGCAATGGGGGGTCGGTATGCGGTAAGAGCTTCCAGGCAAAGTATTTGGAGATAACACTCTGAAAACAGGGAATGCAAAATAGGGTACGACCTGAGAAATATGGCCAGCATGGGCTTGCAGATGCGCTGAGTCAGCGGCAGTCATAACTGGTACAGAACAAGAGAGGCTGCTGTCATTCTTACAGACAGCAGCCCCTTCCGTATCAGTCATGGATCACAACGTAAACCGCAGATATATTTTGTTGTGAAGGTCAGATCTCAAACAAAATACGCCATCCAGCAAGAATTCCGGCCATTGTGCCAGGAACGGCACTTTTATCGCGGTGTCGGACCAATTCCAACATTGCGTTATATTCCTGCAGCATATCATCCAGTTTACCCTTTTGAATCCGAAGCTTGATGGAAGTAATTCGGCTGTTGGTAGAAAAGTTCACCGTCAGTTCGTTCAACTGAGACATCAGCGGATTGTGAGTGATTTCGCCTAAAAAACGGTGAAAATCTTCAGAGTCAGAAAAAATCGCATCAGCATCTGGATTTTCTGCATGGATTGTTTTGGCGAGCACATCATAAAGGATCTGCAATTGTTTCAGATCCTCTTCCGTCGCTTTATCAATGGCCAGGATAATCATAGAGGTCCACAGAGAGATTTTAAACTCCAGAAGATTATCCATAGACCGTGGACATAGAATCAGGCCATAGAGTACCGAATCCATCAGCTTAGGGCTGAAATGATCTACGACAAATGTGCCTTCTGAACGCCGGATCTCCAAAACTCCAAAGGCAATCAGAACTTTAATGGCCTCACGTACGGTGTTACGACCGACTTTTAGCTGTTCGCAAAACTCCTGTTCGGTTGGAATTTTATCACCGGGTTTCAGGTCTCCGGAAATCAAAGAGTTTGTAATTCGCTGGATAATGACCTCAGATTTCGCGCCGCTGGCAAGCGGAGCCATCAGATGGTTTTCAGCCTTCTCGGTCATAAATTCGCACCTCAACAACTTATTAACAGAGTATAATGTAATACATAACCTATTTTAACATGTTTTTTGGCAGAATGTCAAAATAAGGATGCAAGTTAAAATGCACAAAAATACATAAATTATTTTGGAGGCTATTCACACAGAAAATAGAGAAAGGTCCATTGACAAATCAGAGTTCTTTATGGTATATACAATGTATAACGTAATACAAACAACCAAAACTAAAATTTGAAGAAAGGACTGTACCCAGAATGGACGCAAGAGAGGACGTACTGCAGATGATCGACCGTGCCCGCAAGGCACAGAAGGAGTTTGAGACCTATTCCCAGGAGGCCGTGGATAAAGCAGTCCGTGCGATCGGCAAGGCTGTTTATGACAATGCCGAGCCGCTGGCCCGCATGGCTGTGGATGAGACAGGCATGGGCGTCTATGAGCACAAGATCTCCAAGAATACCGCCAAGCCCGTCAGCGTTTGGCAGCATCTGAAGCATGTTAAGTCCCGCGGCATCATTGACCGGGACAGCGAACCTGGCATTGTGAAGGTCGCACGGCCCATGGGCGTGATTGGCGCGGTCACGCCGACGACCAACCCCATTGTCACGCCATGTCAGAACGCCATGATCGCACTGAAGGGCGCGAATGCAATCATCATCTCTCCCCATCCCAAGTCCAAAAAGTGCGTAAAGCGCACGGTGGATCTAATGCGGGCGGCACTGAAAGAAGTCGGCGCTCCTGAGGATTTGGTCCAGGTGGTGGAGGAACCCACCACCGAATATTCCAATCTGGTCATGTCTCTGTGCGATGTCTGCATTTCCACTGGCGGTCCCGGCATGGTGAAGGCTGCTTACAGCAGCGGCAAACCCGCCTATGGCGTGGGCGCTGGCAATGTGCAGGTCCTTGTCGGCACGGATGCAAATATGAAGGAAGTCGCCGAGATGTGCATCGAGGGGCGTACCAGGGATTTGGGTGTTCTGTGCACTGGCGAGCAGGCAATTCATGTCCATGAGTCTCAGTATGACGAGATGGTTCAGGCACTGAAGGATGCGGGCGCATATTTTGTGACCGACGAAAAGGAGCGGGAGCAGCTCAGCGAGGCTATCTTCCCCAGTGGCGGAAACATCAACGCCAAGATCGTCGGTCTGCCTGCGGCAGAAGTGGCGGCCCGTGCCGGCTTTACCGTTCCGGCGGATAGCAAGGTGCTGGTGATGCCCATCACTGGTGTCGGCGCAGAGGAGCCTATGAGCAAGGAGAAGCTGTGCCCCGTTATGGTTCTGTACAGCTATAAGACCTGGGAAGAGGCTGTCGCGAATGCGACCACCAATCTGGAGAATATGGGCGCCGGTCACAGCTCCATTCTTCACACCAACGACCAGGAAAAGATCGAGTATGCGGCCCAGATTCTGCCTGTCTGCCGGGTGGGCGTAAACATCATCGGCTCTCAGGGCACCGGCGGCGGCCCGATGACCAATCTGGCTCCTACTTCCACGATTGGATGCGGCTCCTGGGGCGGAAACAGTATCAGTGAGAATCTAGACTGGCAGCACCTGGTGAATATCACCCGGATTGCCTATCGCGTCCACAAGGAGCCGATTTCCGACGAGGAAATCTGGGCTGAGTAATCACCTTCTTTAGAATACACCATATTTTTACTTCCTATACGCACGAAGGGGTAGACCCTGTGACCGCGCAGTTGAACAACGGGCGGCGCGGGCCTACCCCTTTGTGCAAACAGTTGATGAAATGGAGATGTAATGATGAGCGAAGCAATTCAAAGAAGTGTCCAGGGGAAAGTTGCTGTGATTACCTTAAATGCTCCACCGGTCAACGCACTGGATTCCAGCGCGTATTTTGACCTCTATGAGGCGATGTACGACTTTGCGGTGGATGATGAAATTGCCGTTGTGGTCATTACTGGAGCTGGGGAAAAGGCATTTATGGCCGGTGCAGATGTCAAGGAGTTCCTGAAGTTCAATCGGCAGACAGGTACGATCTATACCAAGAAAAACAGCGGAGTGCGGGAGTACATTCGTTGCTTCCCGAAGCCCGTCATTTGTGCAATTAACGGACTCGCTCTGGGCGGCGGTTGTGCTCTGGCCCTGGCCTGTGATATCCGGATTGCCTGCAAGGAGGCAAAATTCAGCCTCAGCGAGATTAACATGGGCATTCTTGGAGGCATTCCTTATGCCGCCTCAATCATCGCCAATGGCACTGCAAGAAAGATGGTCTACTCCGGCGAAACCATTACATCTGACGAGGCACTGCGCGTGGGACTCGTGGATGAAGTCGTGGCGCGGGAGGACCTGATGCCCCGCTGCGTTCAGCTGGCAGAGCGGATTGCCGCAAAATCTCCCATTGCCTTAAAAAAGGCGAAGGAGATCATGGTCCTTGCCAGTGAACACCTGATGCCGGATGTGATGCAGGCAGAGGCGGCCGCCATTAGCGATCTGTGGGCCACCGCAGATAAGAATGAGGCTGTGAATGCATTCCTGGAGAAGCGTAAGCCGACATTCCAAGGTCAATAAAAAAACTTTCGTGCAGGGGGTAGAGATACATGGATCAATGCGGTTTCTCTATGGGGAGTTATTTTCAGAATATGGAACAGATTGGAAGTTCCAATATTGCTGAAGACAAAGAAAATGCAGAGCAACTCAAGCAAACAGAGGCTGAGATTCAAGAAAAAATCACAGCGGCGCTAGCCTACGGCAAGTCTGACGAAGACCTGAACCGCAAAGGTGAGTTTTCCGTCATGCAGCGGATTGAGGCATTGGTGGATGCGGGAACTTGGTGCCCGTTGGATTCGCTCTTCAATCCAGGAGACAATAAGTGGGGGACCACATCTGTTGTAAATGGACTGGGAAAGATCGCTGGAAAATGGGTCGTAATTCTGGCCTCGGACAGTAAAAAACTGGCGGGCGCAATGGTCCCCGGACAGCCCGAAAATGTCCAACGGGCATTGAATACGGCTAAAGTACTGCATATTCCTCTGGTGCACCTGTTAAATTGCAGCGGTGTAAAGCTAGACGTCCAAGAGCAGATTTACGCCAATCGAAACGGACTGGGCTCCGCATTTTATAAGAATGCAGCGTTGCAGCAGTCGGGAGTACCCTCCATCGTGGCCGTATATGGCACCAATCCCGCCGGCGGCGGCTATCAAAGTATGGGAGGTTCTGTTCTGATTGCCCATAAAAAAGCAAATGTATCGGTAGGTGGTGCCAGTATCATGGGCGGCATGAATGCCAAGGACCACATAGATGATGAGGCGGTCTGGGACATCGTGGAATCCAGCAAGAAACCAGCGGATGAAGTACCAGGAACAGTCAGCATGCACCACGATGTCACAGGCTTTATGCGGGAGGTCTGCGAGGATGAGGCGGCTGTTGTGGAGACGGTCCGCAAATATGTCAACTGCCTGCCTGCCTATGATCCTGATTTCTTCCGGGTGGATCACCCCAAGGAGCCAGCCTATGGCAGCGAGGCGCTGTATAGCCTGCTGCCTGTCAATCAGAAGCGGGCCTATTCCGTGGAGGAGATCCTGAGCCGCCTTGTAGACGGCAGTGAATTTACAGAGTTCAAGAAAGATTACGGACCCGAAATCATCGCTGGATTGGCAAAGATCAGCGGTTACTTAGTAGGCATTGTGGCCAATCGACAGGGGGTATTTGAAAATTATCCTGAGTATAAAAAGGATAGCGTCGGTGTTGGTGGCCGTGTCTACCGGCAGGGAATGCTGAAGATGAATGAGTTTGCCGCACTATGCGCACGGGACCGGATTCCGATTCTGTGGTTCCAGGATAATACAGGCGTGGATGTGGGCAATGATGCTGAACGTGCAGAATTGCTGGGCCTTGGGCAGGCACTGGCGTACTCAATCCAGAGTTCTGGCATGCCCTCCATGGAAATCACGCTGCGCAAGAGCACATCTGCGGTGCACTACGTGATGGGGGGTCCCCAGGGCGGTGACAACAATGTGTTCAGCATTGGCACAGCTGCATCTGAAATCTATGTGATGAACGGGGCTACAGCTGCCACGGCGATGTACTCCAGAAAGTTGACGCGTGAATATAACGCTGGGGAAGATGTGTCCGACACAGTGGCCAAGATGAATACCATGATGCAGGACTACCACGAGAAGTCCAGACCGGCGTATATTGCAAAGCTGGGGCTGCTGGATGAGATCGTTCCGCTGAAGTCTCTGCGGAATTACCTTGTGGCCTTCACGGAGGCGGCCTATCAGAATCCGCGTTCGATTTGCCCCTTCCAGCTCATGCTGACGCCCAGGGTGATTCGGGACTATAACAGTAAAATATGTCAGCCGCAGACAGAGGCGGATATGAAGAAGTCTGTGCTGACAGCTTCCTTTGATGCCGGGGTGCTGGACATTTTCGCCCACGAAGGAGACTCCGTGCAGAAAGGGCAACGGCTGGCAGTGCTGGAGGCTATGAAGATGGAGATTGACATTAAGGCTCCAATGGATGGGGTGCTCTCCCGGTTCAGCCTGAAAAAGGGAGACCAGATCGGCAAAGGAGCCACAATGGCTGTCATTGAGAAAAAGTGACAGCAGGGTCAAGTCCGCTGATAAAAAGGAAAACCGGAAGGCG
>OGGQ01003092.1_pt1 | contig 16405 bp, 14 predicted proteins | sample 1571191 | NCBI WGS metagenome assembly OGGQ01 (sample SAMEA2582061, study PRJEB24529) | metagenome | biome: Human gut stool | place: China | collected 2011
TTCCCCTGCGTGATTGGCCACTTCATCGTCAGGGATGCTATGCCATACTTCGGTATCATCCACTGTGTAGTGCCAGCCGGTGGTCCCCTCTCCGCCTTTGGCCTCCAACTGGCCATGGGCAGCGGCATCGGCCCCGGCGGCGGTGTTCCCCGTTTCATGAATGACGATATACCGGATCTCTCTCTTGGTTCCCGGCCGGTTCTGTGCCCCTTCCGGAGCCAGTTGGGTGTACACCGGCACCCCCAGTACATCCTCCGGATACAACCCCTCCGTGGGTGCTTTCAGCAGTCTCCATGCTCCAAAGGCCACCCCGGCCATCACCACAAGCCCCAGCAGCAAGCCGCAGCCTCTTCTCTTTTTTCTTTTCCGCCTTCTTTTCTGAGCCATCGCCAATTCCTCCTGTTTCCCGGACAAAACCAAAGCGGCCTGTCCCGCTGCTTCTATCATACAGTGGGGCAGGCCGCCAAATCATAAATTTTCTCTTAATCTTTTCCCCAGCTTTTCTTATTTTGTGAGGAAAGCATCCACCGCACGGAAAAGCGCCTCGGCCTCCTGGTGCAGTTTTGCGGTGCTGTTGATCTTTTCCACATCGGTGGGGTTGTCCATAAAGGCAAACTCCGAAATGACTGCGGTGACATCCACGCCGGCTGCCGCTCGAAGCAGACCGTAATAATCTCCGGTTTTGGTGCTGTTATACCGGTAGACGATGGGCCGGACTTTCTGACCCATCTTGGCATATTCCTCATTGATCAGCTCGGCCAGCTCGGTAGACGGGCCGCCGTTTTTATCGGCTACCTGGGCCAGCACTTCGGCGCCGGTAGCATTGTGAGCTTCGGTGGCGTTGTGATGGACGCTGATGACCAGATCGGGCTTGACCTCCCGGATCATATTCATCCGGTTGGTGAGGGACAATGTCTCCCCCTTGCCTCGGGTGAAGATCACCTGATAGCCAGCCTGACGAAGAAGCGACCCCAGATGCTCGGCCACCGTGTAGTTGATCTCGCTTTCCACAAGACCCATTTCTTTGTTCACGGTGCCGCTTTCCGAACCGCCGTGGCCCGGGTCTACCATCACCACGATATCACTCCGATCCACCGTTGTATCAGGAGGGGGTACCGGTGTGGTATCCAGAGGAGCACACTCGATGAGCACCCGCCGCTGGGCATCGTCATACTGCACGCTGAAATTCAGGGCATCCCCCAGATCCCGCAGTTTAAAATATGTATAGCCATCGATGTTATAGGCCGTCATCTGCGCCCGAACCCCATCGATATAAACTGCCGCCTGGCTGCTCACCGCCTGCTTGATGGTATTGCTGCCCTGAGGCGGGCTCAATTCGGTGCCCAAGGAAGTATATCTCTGGCCAGTGCTGATGTAGATGGAATTGGTGTCGTTGTTGTATTGGATCTCAAAGGATTTATCCCCGCCGCTGAGGGCCTGAGCCACATCCCGCAATTTAAAATAGTTGTTGTCGTTGATGTTATAGGCTTCCACACCAATGGTTTTGTCATAAACCAACACCGGCATGTTGTTCAGCTGGGCCTTCTGCGCTGCGGCCAGCCCCACACATCCCAGCAGGGCGAAAAGCAAAGCAGCCAGCAGAAAACCGCCTAAGATTCTTCCTCTTTTTCTCATGGTCTCCTCCAAAAAAATCAGGCATGGCTTCCCATGCCAGGCGCGAAAATTTTGTCTGCGGTCTCATTCCCCGCCGCAGCACTTTTGCAAATCGATGCTATTATACCATTTTTTATCCCCTTTCGTCTACCACAGAACCAATTATTTTTTGAAAAATGGCCTTTTTCCCCCAGCAAAAGTTTATTTTCTCCCTTTTACAAATAAAATTTTTGGTTATTTTGACAATTATTTTAAGGTGGTAATGTATCGAAAAAAGGGGTATGATAAGAATATAGATTTGTTTCGTTGTTTTGCTTTTCTCTCGGACCGCGGAAAGGTCTCCCTCCCTAGCTTTCCGCTATGGTCCACTTTTCTCCCTGCCCGCTCCTTTGCGGGGCGGGCGCTTTTCCCAAAAAAGGTCCGGAGCCATAAGGCCCCGGACCTTTTTTATATGTATCCCGTTGGTTATGCCTTGTGCAAAGTGAACTCGGGACGCATGCTGCCCACTTCTTCCTGCTTGTGGTTGCGCATTTTGGGCGTGTGAGTATCGGCAAATTCCGCCAGATCCTCCTGGGGGATGATCCCCAGCTGACGGAGCACTTCCACCACCACAGCATTGCGGGCCTGGCCATTGCCGCTGTCGATTTTCACAGCGATGCCGATGCCTTCCTTTTTATCTCCCACAATATAATAGCCATCGGCTCCCGATTTGCAGAAGAGACGATCGTATTTTTCCATGAGTTGGGCATCAATCCGGCCGGTGCCCGACATGATGAGGGGATATTTTCCCATAGCAGCCGTAATGCGGGCCGCTTCCGCTCCCATCTTTTCTCCCAGACTCTCCGAATGGGCCATGCGGGCCACACCATAGGCAAACTGCCGCAAAGGCAGAGCGTGTACCGGCACACCGCAGCCATCGGTACCCATAATGATCTTCTGAGGATCGTATTCACAGATCTCCCCGATCATATGAAGGATGCGCTGCTGCACCGGATGCTCCGGTTTATAATAGGTGTCCAAATCCTCTCCCATCGCGGCGGCAGTAACCAGCATGCCCGAATGTTTGCCGCTGCAGTTGCAATGGATCTGGCTGGGCTGTTCTCCCGCAGCTTTCATCCGGTCAGCTTCCGGCTCATACAAGGGATAATGGACGCCGCACTGGAGAACGCTCTCCGTCAGCCCGGCCTTGCCCAAAGCCCGGCGCACCGCCTGGATGTGCATAGGCTCTCCGTTGTGGGAAGCGCAGAACAAAGCGATGTCCTGATCGTCCAGACCGTATTTTTCCACAGCGCCGCTTTCCAGCACGCACATGGCCTGCATAGGCTTGGCCGAGGAACGGGCATAACAGACTCTCTCCGGATCGCCACAGGAATAGAGCAGCTTACCGGTATAATCCACCACAGCGATATGGCCGGTGTGCATCATATCCTGCAGCGGCCCACGATAGGTATTGACCAAAATTTCCACAATGATCCCTCACTTTTGCAAGAATCCCGGCACTATTTCACCGGATAGTTGCAGTATAGCACCCTGTCTCTTTTTTGCCAAGGCTTCACCCCAAAAACCGGCGGAGAAGCTTTTCTTTTTTCGATGTATAGGGGTGGTAGCGCAGAGGGTTTTCCACCCTTCCCCGGGACAGCACACTGCGATAGTGGGTAAAGGTATCAAAACTCTTTTGACCGTGATATGCACCCATGCCGCTTTCCCCCACTCCACCGAAGGGCAGATGGCTGCTGGCCAGGTGGACCAGAGTGTCGTTGATGCAGCCTCCGCCGAATTGCAGCCGATCCATCACCTGCCGTGCCGTCTTCCGGCTGCGGGTGAAAAGATAGAGAGCCAATGGATGGGGACGCTCCGCCACAAAATCCAAGGCCTGGGAAAAGGCCTCGTATTCCAGCACCGGCAGAATGGGCCCGAAAATTTCCTCCTGCATCACCGGCGACTGCTCTGTCACTCCTGTAAGGATGGTAGGCTCAATCCGCAGCGTCCGCTCATCTCCCCGCCCTCCGGTCTCTATCCGGGCCCCTTCCAGCAGTCCCATCAACCGGCGATAGTGCTTTCCATTGACAATGCGGGGGTATTCCGGATTGTTCAGCGGTGTGGGCCCCAGCTGCATCAGCAGCTGCTTTTTCATTTCTTCCACCAGCGCCGGAACCTTTCCTTTCGGGGCCAGCACATAATCAGGGGCCACACAGGTCTGGCCGCAGTTGACCAATTTGCCGAAAACGATCCGTCGGGCCGTCAAAGAAAGATCGGCATCCTCCGCCACAATACAGGAGCTCTTGCCTCCCAGCTCCAGCGTCACCGGCGTCAGATGCCGGGCGGCCTTCTCCAGCACCAATTTTCCCACTTGGGTGCCGCCGGTAAAAAAGATGTAATCAAAACGCTGTTCCAGCAGCGCCTGGTTTTCCGCCCGGCCTCCGGTGATCACCTGCACATGGCCCGGATCAAATACTTCTGACGCCATGGCCGCCAATGTTTCCGCTGTTTTGGGCGCATAGGCCGAAGGCTTGAGCACCACGCAATTCCCTGCCGCCACCGCTCCCACCAGCGGCCCCAGGCTGAGCAGTACCGGATAATTCCAGGGCGCCATCACCAGCACCACACCATAAGGATGGGGCCAGCACAGACTTTTGGCAGGAGCCTGGGTCATAGGGGTGGGCACCCGCTTCACCGCCATATTCTGTTTCAGGTGCTTTTTCTGCCAACGGAGCTCTTCCCGCACCTGGCCCAACTCGGTCATATAGGCCTCCATGGACGCTTTGCCCAAATCCTCCGCCAGAGCCTGCTCCAGGCGGCTTCCCCATTTTTTCAGCCCCTGCTCCAGCTTCTCCAGACTCTTTCGTCGGGCTTCGAAGCTCTGGGTCCGTCCCTCCCCATAGTACCGGCGCATCCCTCCCAAAATTTCTGTGTAATTCATTTCTTCCTCCTTAGTGAATTTTTCTATACTTACAGTATATCATATCACTTTCTAAACAAATAGAAAGAAATATCTTCATTTTTTGTACCAATATGACAATTTCAACAAAAGCGATCTCCCATTCTTGGCAAGTGCCACGAAGTTTTCACCTTCTCTTGATTTTACCCCATGGAGAGTCCATAATAAAACCCGGAAGCAAATTTTCTACCGATTGGAGTGTCAACAATGAGTTATCAAGTATCTGCCAACATCCAGGAAACTCTGAACAAGCTGCTGGCCCTGCCCCAGGTGCAGAAAGCTCTGGAATTCGCCCAGCAGGATGCCGACCAGACCCTGGAAAACCAGATCGAACTGTGCAAAATCGAAGCCCCTACTTTCCACGAGGAAAAGAAGGCGGCCCGTTATGCTGAGATGTATAAAGAACTGGGCCTTGAGAATGTACATATTGACCGCCATGGCAATGTGGAAGGTCTGCGTCCCGGTAAAGGCGGCGGCAAAAAAGTGCTGATGGAAGGGCATATGGACACCGTTTTCCCCATCGGCACCAATCCCCAGCCCCGCAAGGAAGGCACCCGGGTTTATGCTCCTGGCATTGTGGATGACACCCGTGGCATGGTAGTGCCTCTGTCTGTGATCCGGGCTTTGGACGCCGCCGGCATCCAGACCAAAGGTGATCTGGTGTTTGTGGGCACTGTGGAAGAAGAGGGCATCGGCTCCTTCGGCGGTATGCTCAAATGGCTGGATGACAACCAGGTGGACGCCAGCATCAGCATCGACGGCCCCAGCGCCGAAGGCATCACTTATGAAGCCACCGGCCACATGACCTGTGAAGCTACCTTCCACGGCATCGGCGGCCATGCCCACGGCGCTTTTGGCAAGGTGGCCAATCCCCTCAATGCCGCAGCCCGGGCCGTAGCCAAGATCGCCGAGTTCCAGGTGCCGACAGATCCTAAGACCTCTTTCTGTGTCTCCAACTTCCATGCGGGCAACGACGCCGGCATCCATGCCATCGTCCCCGAAGCTACCATCAAATTCAATCTCCGCTCCGACTCCCAGGAAGTGCTGGAAGAGCTGTACCAGCGGATTCTGAACGCTTTGCAGGAGGCCTGCGATGAAGAGACCGCCCGCTGGGGCAAGGACACCATCACCGTGACCCACAAGCGTTATTGCAATGTGCCGGCCGGTACCCAGGATGTCCATTCTCCCATTGTGGAAGCCACCTATGCCATCAGCAGCTATCTGGGATATGAGCCCATCTTCTTCCATGGCGGCTCCACCAACTGCAACATGGCCATCGGCAAAAACATCCCTGCCGTTTGCCTGGGCATGGGCAGCCTGGATTGCGGCGCTCACACCCTGCAGGAGTTCTTTGAAACCACCGACGCCCACAAGGGCGTACAGCAGGCTCTGCTTCTGGCCCTGCTCCTGGCCGGTGTAGACGGCGCCACCGACTCCATCCTGGCCTGATCGAGAAAAACATCATCTTGGAAAAAAGCCCTGTGAAGACTCATTCAGAGCCTTTCACAGGGCTTTTTATATCCCAAAATGGATCACATAACATCCTTTTTCCCAGGCGCTATGTAAAATACCTTTGAGGGAACACAGCTGCTCCTGCTGAGGCAATCGATCCAGCAGATTTTTTGCAGACGAGGGAGGAATGAGGGTGATCCCGGTATAGGCCAGCCCCTGGGCGGGCCGTTGTAGGCTATGCCAAAAGCAAGGGATACTTCCAAAATGCTCCCACAAAGTATTCACCTCATCGTCCTCCACCACCGCTGTTTCTCCACAAAGAGAAAGATCGTATTTTTCATACATTTCTTCCGAAGCCGGGACTTTTTTCATTACGCCAAATTCATGGAAGGCCAAATTTTACTCCCTTCATTCTGTCCAGTTTTCCAGGTGAACGCCCACCAAAGGGAAGGTTCCTGCAAAAGGCACGCGGCGAACCTCATAGACCGTTCCTTCAGCATCGACCCGCTGAAGCAAAAAGCTGCCCTGTACCTCCAAAGCGCTTTGCCAGGCCTGGATTCCTCCGGACATACCGGGAGAAAGGGTCAAAGTTCCCATAGACCCTTCTCTTGCTGCAAAAACCACTTGGTCTTCGGCCACCCAGGCCAGCTGGGATTCGATCCACTCCTGCACTTGCTTGCGCAGGGTCCCGTTATCCAAAAGGCTCGTCCATTTCCCCTCAGTGATCACCGTTTCCTTTTGCCGATACAGGAGGATCTCCGGGGATGCGGTATGGTTCTCTCCTACCACTTTGCCCAAAGTGGCATAGGTTTCATCCAGCTGCCATTCATCCACTTGCAGGTCGGAAAAATAAGCATCCAAAAATGGAGCGGTCCCGGGCGATCTCTCCTCCTCCGGCTGCTTACCCGAATCGGAAAGCTGCTGCGGCGATTGCCAATAAACAACAAAACCGTCCGCCCAGGCACTTCTGCCGAGAGTGAGAATCAAAAGAGCCGCCAAACAAAATGTTGCTTTTCTCTTCATAGTTACCCCTCCTCTCTTTTTAATTTCATAATACATTAAACTGTTTTTTGTGTCAAGAAGGCAAAAAAATAACCTGTGAGGTCTTTCTCACAGGTTATTTTCATTGCTTTTAGATATGATCCATTGGATCATTGGTGGGTTTTCCTTCGGGGGGAATCTCCTCTGTCTGAGAAGGGCTGTTCAGCACCTCTTCTTCCGGCTGGTGGGTATAGCGGGCGTTATAATCCACTTCCACCACTTTTTCCGGCGCCTGGGCTTCTTCCCCGTTGAACACCTTTTCAAAGGCTTCGCCGCTCATGGTCTCATGCTCCAGCAGATAAGCGGCCACCCGGTCCAGGATGTCCATATGCTCTTGCAGCATCTGTTCGCAGCGGCGATAGGCCTCGTCGATGATCCGCTTCACTTCCTCGTCAATGAGGGAAGCCACTTCTTCGGAGTAGTTCTTGGAGGCGGCAAAATCCCGACCCAGGAACACTTCGTCGTGATCGCTGCCAAAGGCGATGGGGCCCAGCTTGTCGCTCATGCCATAACGGGTAACCATCCGGCGAGCAATGTCGGAGGCCCGCTCGATGTCATTGGAAGCACCGGTGGAAATGTCATCCATCACCAGTTTTTCAGCGACCCGGCCACCCAGCAGAGTGACCAGCTCGTCTTCCATCTCATTTTTGGAGGAATAGTATTTATCCTCTTTGGGCAGGCTCAGGGTAAAGCCGCCAGCCCGGCCACGGGGCACAATGGAAATCTGATGCACCGGGTCCTGGGTGGGCATCAGCCGAGTGACAATGGCGTGACCTGCCTCGTGATAGGCGGTGAGCTTCTTTTCCTTTTCAGAATAGACCCGGCTCTTCTTTTCGTTGCCCATGATGACCTTCAGGAAGGCATCATCGATTTCCCGGTTGCCAATCTTCTCCTTGGAACGACGGGCGGCCAGCAGAGCCGCTTCGTTCAGCAGGTTCTCCAGATCGGCGCCAGTGAATCCGGCGGTGGTTTTGGCGATGGCGTCAAAGTCCACATCCTCTTCAAAGGGCTTCTTCCGGGAGTGAACCTGCATGATGGCCTTGCGGCCCTTCACATCAGGCACACCGATATACACCTGCCGGTCAAAGCGTCCCGGACGCAGCAGAGCGCTGTCCAGAATGTCGGGACGGTTGGTAGCCGCCAGGATGATAACCCCTTCGTTGGCCCCGAAGCCGTCCATCTCTACCAGCAGCTGGTTTAGAGTCTGTTCTCTTTCGTCATGACCGCCGCCCAGACCGGCTCCTCTCTGGCGGCCCACAGCGTCGATCTCATCGATAAAGACGATAGAAGGGGCATGGCGCTTGGCCTGATCAAACAGATCCCGCACGCGGGAGGCACCCACGCCCACATACAGCTCCACAAAGTCCGAGCCGGAAATGGAGAAGAAAGGCACGCCCGCTTCTCCGGCCACCGCCTTGGCGATCAATGTTTTACCAGTGCCCGGAGGGCCCACCAGCAAAACGCCTTTGGGGATACGGGCGCCCAACTGCAGGAATTTCTTAGGAGCCTTCAAAAACTCCACCACTTCCTGCAAATCGCTTTTTTCCTCATCGGCCCCGGCCACATCCTGGAAAGTCACCTTCTGGTCTTCGCTACTCACCATCTTGGCCCGGGATTTGCCGAAGTTCATGGCAGATTTTCCGCTGCCATCCTGCTTGTTCATCATATAATACCAGAACAAACCGAAGAGGACGATAATAATCAGATAGGGCAAAAAGGCCGTCCACCAAGGCATGGTCATCTTTTCCGCAAAGTCCTGGGTCAGCGTTCCCGCCGCCCGCTGCTGACGGATGGTTTCACCCAAATCATAATAGAAAATATCCAGGGACGGGATCTGATAAGTGAACTTGGAGCCATCCCGCATGGTCATGGTCAGTTCATTCTCATCGATGACAAAGCTGGCCACATCCTGGTTTTCAAAAGCCTGGGTCACATCGGAATAGGTCAGCTGGGCCTCCTTACGGGGCTCCATCAAAAAGCCAATGGTTCCGATGAGCACCACCAGCAGCAGCAGATACAGGCCAATGCCCTTCATTTTGCCGTTATTCAACGAATCATTCACACCTTTCGTGAGGCGGAGCTTTACGCCTGATACACCTCGGGTTTCAAGATACACAGATCGGGCAGGTTGCGGTATTTTTCCGCATAGTCCAGGCCATAGCCCACCAAAAAGGCGTCCGGCACCTGGAAGCCGCAATAATCGATGTCCACATGGGCCTGGCGGCGAGCCGGTTTGTCCAGAAGGGTCACCAGGCGCAAGGAGGCCGGTTCCCGTTCCTTCAGCATCACCAGCAAACGACTGAGGGTCACGCCGCTGTCCACGATGTCCTCAACTACTATAACATGCCTGTTCTGGATAATTGTGTCTAAATCTTTAATAATTTTTACCTTTCCGCTGGTCTGGGTGCCCCTTCCATAGCTGGACACCGCCATGAAATCCACCGAGCAGGGAATGGTGATAGCGCGGCACAGGTCGCCCATAAACACAAAAGCTCCCTTGAGCACGCTGACCAAAATGGGATCTTTTCCCTCATATTCCCGGGAGAGGATCTCCCCCAGCTCCTGCACCTTTTCGGCGATTTGCTCTTTGGTCAGTAAAACCTCCGCCACATCGTCCCGCATATTTGCCATGGTCTTTTTCCTCCTCACAACCACCGTCCAGCCGGGGTCTTTTTCTCTCTCTTTTGTTTCCACCCGAACCGGGCCGCCGCACACCAGCACCGGCCCTTCTTCATCGCACACCAGGGGAATCCCTTCCCGCAGATGCACGGGGATCTTTTGATCGATCATCCATTTTTTAATGCTTTTGTGCCCGTTTTTCAGCCGGATCGCATCCCCCGTCCTCCGGGGGCGCAGCTGCACCGGTTCCCAAAGTTTCTGAAAGAAATAGGCTTTTTCTTCCGGCCTGGCCTCTTTTTTTCCCCGGTACAGGGTGACCTGAAAGCCCCCTTCTTCCACCGGTTCCCCCTCCTTCAAAAGGCGAGGAGAAAAAGTATGGTACAACGGATTTTCTTCCTTTTTCCGACACACCAGCTGTCCATAAACCCGCCGGGCCTCTATCCCTCCCGGCAGGCTACACGCCGCCGAAGGGCCTTTTTTGCAAAGTGCCCACATTCCCTGACGATGCCGTTCAGAAAGGGTTCCCTCTCCACCAGCCTGACGGTAGAGCATGGGAAGCACCCGAAAGGCCACAGCATCCGGCGCTTTTGCCAAAGCCTCCGCGTCTATCGCCCCGGGGGCCAGAGAGTGTTCCTTCAAAAACTGTGCGGCACAGCTTTCCAAAAACTCCTCGTCTTTCCGGGCTCGCTCTCCTGCCTGGCTGATGTGCTCTTCCGCCTGAGAATTGATGGTTCTCAGCAAAGGAAGAACACGATGGCGCAGACGGTTGCGGGCATAAATCTCCTCCCCATTGGAGGGGTCACTGCAATAGGGTATGTGGTTTTCTGCCAGATATTTTTCAATCTCTTCCCGGGAGACCCGCAAAAGAGGGCGAATCAGATCTCCTTCCGATGCCGGAATTCCTCCCAGGCCCCGGGCACCTGTCCCCCGGCATAAATGAAACAAAATGGTCTCCACATTGTCCATCTGATGATGGCCGGTGGCAATCTTCCGGCAGCCGGTTTCCTTGGCAACCCGGCGAAGAAAGGCATAGCGCAGCGCCCTGGCCCCTTCCTCTGTGCCGCAGCCTTCCCGGCGGCAATATTCCAAGGTGTCTCCCTCTTCCACTCGAAGAGGGATCTTCCGCTCCCGGCAGAATGTTTCCGCCAGTTGCCGCTCCTTGGGGGCATCCTCCGGACGCAGGCCGTGGATAAAATGGGCCGCTTCCACCTGGATGCCCAACTGGGGCGCCAGACGATGCAGCAAATGGGTCAACGCCATGGAATCCCCGCCGCCGGAGAGGGCACAGAGCACCTTATCTCCCGGCGCCGTCATGGCCTTTTCCTGCATAAAGGCCAAAACCATATTCTCAAGACTCATGATGGGTCTTGTCCTGGCCGGAGAAACGGGTGTACTGTCCCAGCCATTGCAATTCGATGGTACACACCTCGCCGTGACGGTTCTTGGCGATGATACATTCCACCACATTTTTCTTTTCGGTGTCCGGGTTATAGTAGTCATCCCGGTACAGGAAAATAACGATATCGGCGTCCTGTTCGATAGCTCCCGATTCCCGCAGGTCGGAAAGCATAGGCCGCTTGTTGGGCCGCTGCTCCGGGCCGCGGGACAGCTGGGACAAGCAGACCACCGGTACATTCAGCTCTCGGGCCATCACCTTCATGGAACGGGAAATCTCCGAGATCTGCTGCACCCGGTTTTCCGAACTTTTGGAGCCTTGCATCAACTGGAGATAGTCGATGACCACCAGCCCCAACCGGCTTCCCATCCGGCGGCACTTGGCCTTGATCTCCGACACAGTGATGGCCGAACTGTCCTCAATATAAATGTTGGTTTTGGAAAGCAGCGCGGAAGCGTGGGCGATTTTCTCCCAGTCGTTGTCGTCCAGAGTGCCCATGCGCAGTTTCCGGCTGTCCACCAGCGCCTCGCTGGAGATCATCCGGGTGGTCAGCTGTATATCGCTCATTTCCAGCTGGAAAATAGCCACATCTTTCCCCGATTTCTGGGCCGCCGGCAACACCAGATTCAGAGCGAAGCTGGTTTTACCCATGCCCGGACGGGCGGCAATCAAAATCAGGTCAGATTTGTTCAGTCCACCCAGGGCGTTGTCCAGATCGGCAAAACCGGTGGGAATGCCCGGCAATTTTCCGGGATTGGCCGCCAGTTCATCCAGCTGGTCATATACATCTTTGATCACCGATTTGATATGCCGCAAGCCGTTGATCTCCCGCCCCTGGCGGATGGCATAAATCTTCTGCTCGGCCAACTCGGCAATGGTGCTGGCCGTTTCCTGCTCGTTGCGGGTCAGATCGAAGATCTCATTGCAGATCTGCTGAAGATCCCGAAGCATCTTCTTTTCCCGGACGATCTTGGCATAATCCTCCACATTGGTGGAAGTGGGTGTCACATCGATCAGTTGCAGAAAATAGGCCCTGTCGGCTTTGTCCTTGTAGCCCAGGGCCTTCATTTCCTCCAGCACTGTCACCGGGTCGATCCGCTTTCCCCCGGTGAACATGCTGCTGATGGTATCGAAGATCATCCGATTGGTTTCAATATAAAAATCATCGGGCTGGAGCAGCTCCACCACTTTGGGCACGCAGGTAGGATCAAACAAAATTGCTCCGATGACCGCCTGCTCGGCCTCCACACTGTGGGGGGTCTGCCGGGCCAAAAGCTCATCCATGGTCAAAACCCCCTACTGCATCAGTTCTGCTCTTCCACGACCACTTTCACTGTACCCACCACTTCCGGGTAAAGCTTGACCTTCACCTGGTAAGTGCCAAAATTCTTGATGGTCTCTTCCAGCACGATCTTGTTCTTCTGGATTTCCACCTTATGCTGGCGCTGCATCTCCTCGGCGATCTCCTTGGCAGTAACGCTGCCGAACAATCTGCCGCCGGCTCCCGATTTGGCCTTGATGTGCACCGGCATATCCTTCAGCTCTTCCGCCAGCTTCTGGGCAGCTTCCTTTTCCAGCTTCATCCGACGGGCAGCGGCCTCATCGGCGATCTTCTTGGCATTGAGCACATCGGCTGTGGCCGGAGCCGCCAGCTTCCGAGGCATCAGAAAGTTGCGGGCGTAGCCGTCACTGGCTTCGATGATATCGCCCTTTTTTCCCTGTCCCTTTACATCCTGCAGCAAAATCAATTTCATAGTCATTCACTCCCATCTCCGCGCGTACACAGGATGGAAGAGTCCCGCGCGGCAGGCTCTTCCCGCTCTGCTTCAAAAATCAGGCCGACGGGGCGTTGGAACTGTTTTCCCCATCCTCCTGGTCTCCGGCCAGATATTCCTCAATGGCCGCCCGCAGCCGGGCTGCCACCTCTCCCACATCGGCGTCCTGGAACTGAGCGCCCGCCATAGTCAGGCTGCCGCCTCCTCCCAGTTTCTCCAGCACCACCTGCACATTCATCTTTCCATAGGAGCGGGCCGAGATGGCCACATCGTTCTCATGCTCCCGGAAGACCACAAAGGATGCTTTGATGTCGTTGATGTTGATCAGCTCGTCGGCGGCCTGGGATGCGGTGGCCCGTTCGGTATCTTCGTCCATCACCGAAATGGAAACCCCCGGATAGGGCTGCTCGGCGTTGCTGATGATCTGGTATTTCTTGATGTAGGAATCGAAATTGTTGTTGAACAGGCGGCGGACTTCCACCGTATCGGCGCCGCACTGCTTCAGATAGGCGGCGGCCTCGAAGGTACGCACGCCGGTTTTGACGGTAAAGCTCTTGGTATCCAGGAAAATACCGGACAAGAGCGCCTCGGCCTCCTCTTTTTTCAGATCCTGAGAACTGGTGAGGATGTACTGCAAAAGCTCTGTGACCAGCTCACTGGTAGAGCTGGCATAGGGCTCATGGAGGCTGATGACATAGTTTTCAATATAGCTGGCCGCCCGCCGATGATGGTCGATGACCGCCACCCGCTGGATGGTCTGGAGCACCTCGGGGTAATCCACAAAATCCGGCCGGTTGGTATCCACCACAATGAGCAGCGAATTGGAATCAGCGATAAAGATGGCATCATCCGGCTTGATGAAGGATTCCCGGTATTCCTCCAGCCCGGCCAATTTGTCGATCAGGTCTTTGGCGGAGGTGCGTTCACTGTTGACGATAAAATAGGGCTTTTTGCCGCACTTGCGCACAGCGGCGCAGATGCCGGCCGCAGCGCCCACCGCGTCCAGATCGGAAAGCTGGTGGCCCATGATAAACACATAGGAAGAATCCCTGATATACTGGCGCAGGGAATTGGCCACCACACGGGACTTGACCTTGGTGCGTTTTTCCACTTCCTTGGCGTGCCCGCCATAGAATTCAAAGGCATATTTGCTCTTGATGACCACCTGGTCGCCGCCACGGGCCAAAGCGGTATCCGCTGCCAGACGGGCATATTGATACAGCTCGTTCAGATCGGTATCGCCCTTGCCGATGCCCATGGAGATGGTGGCGCTGATACCGGTGCTGCTTTTGATTTCCCGGACTTTGTCCAGCAGATCGAACTTCCGCTCTACAAACTCCAGCAGATCTTTCTGCTCAAACAAAAACAGGTATTTGTCCCGATCCAGCCGCCGCACCACGCCGTGCACCGGCTCGGCCCAGTTGCTGATCTCCTCATCCACTTGGGCGGTGAGTTTGGATTTTTCGCTTTCCGAAACCCCTTTGATCAGCTCTTCATAGCTGTCCAGCACCAAAATGGAAAGCACCGGACGGGTGCGCTCGTATTTGGTGCGCAGTTCGCTATAATCGGTCACATCCACCCAGTACATGGTGACCAGCAGCGCGCTGGAAGCGTCTTTTCCCGAGCGGACGATGTTGCCGTACACATCGAATTTCCGACCGTTCACCGCCACTTCATAGGGACACTTGCTCCGCCCCTCCATGATCCAGCGGGTGTCAAAACCTTCGATCACATCGGTGATGTGCAGATTGAACATCCGCTCATGGGCGCCGGTGATCTCATAAAAGCTGTCGTTGCTCCATACCACTTCCCCGGTATCCATGCGAAGGATGGCGGTGGGCAGCGGAAAATTCATCAGGGAATTTTTCGATGCGTCATCCACCTGGAACAAAAGCGTTTCCACTGTACGGCGAATATCGGCCCGCCGCCGTTTGGCCCGGGCCCGGTAGACGATATAAAGCACCACCACAACGGCCAGCTCACCCAAAGCCAACCAGATGTTGGTGAAAGCCGATATGGCGCAGAACACCAGAAGCAGTGCAAAGGCCAGCCGGGTTCCCGACTCCATCATGCGGGCGATCAATTTCTCCATGGGGCACCCCCCTTTCCCTTCTTCAGAGCCTGCCGCCCCAAAGACGAAATAATTAAAAATAGTATACCAAAAAAGCCCTCATCATGCAAGGCATCTTGCCCGCAGGAAGGAGCCTTCTTCTGGAAATGCAAAAAGCGGGGAAAGGAAAAGAGACGGGAGCGATCCCGTCTCTTTTTAATACGATGGAAAAACAGCTTACTTCAGCTCGACCTTGGCGCCGGCCTCTTCCAGCTTCTTCTTCATCTCTTCGGCTTCGTCCTTGCCAACGCCTTCCTTGATGGCCTTGGGAGCGTTGTCGACCAGCTCCTTGGCTTCCTTCAGGCCCAGGCCGGTGATCTCCTTGACGATCTTGATGACGCCCATCTTGGAAGCGCCAACTTCAGCCAGAACCACATCGAACTCGCTCTTCTCGTCAGCGGCAGCACCAGCAGCAGCGCCAGCAGCAGGAGCAGCGGCAACAGCAGCAGCGGCGGAAACGCCAAACTCTTCTTCCAGGGCATGTACCAGTTCGCTCAGCTCCAGAACGGAGAGAACTTTCACTTCTTCAATCAGCTGTGCAATCTTTTCGCTTGCCATTATAGTGTACCTCCAATTAGTTTTTAATGAAAATGATTAAGCCTGTGTTTCGGCTTCGGCAGCGGGAGCAGCCTCTCCGCCTTCGCTCTTCTTGTCGGCCACGGCCTGCAGAACCCGGGCCAGGGCGGCCACAGGAGCCATCATGGTGCCCAGCACAGTGGACAGCAGGATATCCTTCGGCGGGATGGCAGCCAGGGACTCAACGGTGGCAACATCCACCACTTTGCCCTCCAGGAAGCCGGCCTTGATGTTGAAATACTTGTCGTGGCTCTTGGCAAACTCGGCCAGCAGACGGGCAGGAGCAGTGGGATCGTCCATGCTCACAGCCATGGCAGTTGTGCCATGGAGCACGCCGTCCAGCTCTTCAAAGCCGATCTGGTTGGCAGCAAAGCGCACCAGAGTGTTTTTCACGACGGTATATTCCACATTGGCTTTTCTCAGCTCACTGCGCAGCTTGGTATCTTCTTCAACAGTGATGCCTTTATAGTCCACCAGTACACCGGATGTGGCGCTCTTCATCTTTTCAGCGAGCTGGGCCACCATGGCCTGCTTCTCGCTCAGAACCTTTGCGTTCGGCACTGTTTTCACCTCCGTTTAGAATAAGTGCCCTCACATCCAAAGGACATGAGGGCACAGTAAATCCATACTATAAAATGGAACAATGCATCCTCGGCAGGCGGCGCAGAGCCGTTGGGAACCGCAGTTCACCTGCTGTCTTTGGAATGAGCGCTATTATTTTATCAACAAACCAATGGTTTGTCAAGAAAGAACAGGAAAAACCTGATTAGTCGGTCAGACGAGCCTGGTTGATCTTGATGCCAGGGCCCATGGTGGCAGCCACCACGCAGGAGCGGATGTACTGGCCCTTGGCCGCGGCGGGCTTCGCCTTGACGATGGCACCC